>Ga0163109_10002046_pt1 | contig 15873 bp, 12 predicted proteins | sample CRUFie1St13metaG_FD_108704 | JGI IMG/M metagenome (GOLD analysis project Ga0163109, IMG submission 108704) | Marine microbial communities from the Costa Rica Dome - CRUD Field 142mm St13 metaG | ecosystem: Environmental > Aquatic > Marine > Oceanic > Photic zone | place: Costa Rica: the Eastern... | reverse complement strand
TAGTTATCACAAGCTTAATATGCCTGTCTTGGATCTATCTGTTGTTCGCGAACAATAAAGCAGCTATGGCTAACTCCTAACCCCCTTGATTCAATGAGGATTGAGATCGGATTTACTCGGCGCCACTGACTACAACTAATAACAACAAGTGGCAATAGAACACCTGTGGTGGTACCGCATTTCAGGTGATACAGGCTGTTGTGGTGAGTTGTGGTTGATTGTCTGCGAGGGTCTCATAATCCGTCGGTCCCAGGTTCGAGTCCTGGTGGGCCCACCAACTAAATCAATAAGTTACACCTCCCTCGCAGTAACGCCCCAATCGATTTGGACCAAATTTGGACCATTGCCATTTATCCGGGATTCTTGAGAAGAAGCGTTAGATACTCTATCTTAAAGACTTCGTGAACTTGGCAGCACGTTAAATATGCCATGCGTCTATTGAACTTTTCTTACCGGTGTTCATCACCGAAAAGGTTACGGATCGCATGGCAACATTTGACAAACGAACATCTCACTCCACAGGCAAGGTCTCCTGGCGCGTCAGAGTCAGGCGTAAAGGCTTCGCCGATAAATACAAAACCTTTTCTCGGCTTACTGATGCCAGACTTTGGGCTGCCAGGCTTCTTCTACGTTCCCAATTTGATCATTGTCGAGCTAATGATCCAAGCACGCGATAGATCAAAGAATGTCCGAGTCAGAAATGTAGCATCAGCCAGCATGATTGTTGCGAGTATCGTACTTGTCATCGCTACTTGGGGATTTGCGAGAGTCGCATGGATTCCCGCTATCGCGGAATGGGCAGTCGGCTGACTGAAACAGTCTAAGAATGCTGAACTGAAGCATCGCCGTCCGCATCGTTTATTTGGAGATAGGATGAGTCTGCGGTAAATTCAAGACTGTCGGTTTCATCTGATGGTGCGACACAAGCCGAAGATTATGCAGACCTTGGATCAATAATTGAAGTAAGAACCCTTCATACACTACTTATCGGAAAGACTCCCCCACTATTTTTCTTGCGCTACTCCTTGTGACTTAAGAATGTAAATTCAACTCCATACTTGATCTATCGAGTCAGTATTCATTAAAAGTGAGTAGAAATTTGCTAAAACTCAATTTGATGTGATGATTTTTCATATATAGTGTTGGAACTTTTATGTTAGGAGCTAATTTATGAATAGAGTTAAATCCTTGGTGATGATCTTGTTTTTATCACCGCAGTTTTTTGCAACAAGTTTTGCGCAAAATGAAAATCCTTGCGGCCCGGCTAGAGTCCTAGACAGTGAAGTCGCATCCAACGTAGCCCAAGATTCACGATGTTTCGAATTGCGTTTTTACACTGCCAATGCCTCTGTTGAGGGGAGTGGTGGAGTCGACGATTTACATCAGCGGTTTCGTGAGAAGCAACAAGAGTTGCTTGCTGCGCATGGCGCGGAGTTAATTGGGTATTGGCAGAGACTTGATAACCCAAACACTATTGTTTGGCTCCTGGCTTTTAGAGATCGGGGTCATCGAGATGAGGTTTTCAGCAACTTTCGGGCTGACCCTCAATGGTTAGCTTTGAGAGAAAAATATAATGTTCCAGTCCAAAGAGAGCTATTTTTTATGAGTGCAACTGACTACTCAGCTTTGAAATAATGGTGCGTCCTGATAAGCCGTATTATCACGGTTTGAGGGCTCATCATTCTTCAAGACGAGCCGCTGACGTGCATCGGTGTTTGCTTTATTTTCCAGTGTTGGAATTATTATGATTCCTACCAGTCCTAAAACGGACAAGAATATAACATTTGTCATTACCACTAATTTATCTTCTTCAGGTTCATGTTGGAGGAAGTCATGAAGGATCTCCTTATCAATCTCACCGCAACGGGTTTTGCTTTGTTTGCCTTCAGCTTAAATGCCCAGCAAGTAGAAAGAGCCGACCCGTTCTTTGCAGACGGCGGAACCTATGATCCGAGTATACCCAGACCGGAAGCTGTGATTGGTCATCCACTGGGGCATCGTATCGCTAGGAACGATTTGCTGGTTGCCTATATGCGAACAATTGCAAATCTCTCTCCGCGGATTACTGTTGAAGACATTGCTCGCACCCATGAAGGGCGCCCAATTCTTAGCTTAACCATTACCAGCCCTGAAAATCACGCGCGCATAGGTGAAATAAAAGCTGCTCATGTTGCCTTGAGCGATCCAGAGAGCGCGCAAGAAGTTAGCGAAGACATGCCGGTGATCACCTGGCTGAACTATGGTGTGCATGGTGCCGAAGTCAGTTCAACTGATTCCTCCATGGCAGTTGCCTATCATCTGGCTGCTGCCCAGGGGCCAGAGATAGAAGAAACATTAGAAAGCAGCGTCATAATCCTTATCGCCGTGTTCAACCCGGATGGCAATAGTCGCATGTCAGCATGGAATCATATGAATGGTGGTTATGTTCCCGTATCCGACCCGGAACACAGGTTGCATAACACTTTTTGGCCCGGGGGGCGTACAAATCATTATTGGTTTGATCTTAATAGACAATGGCTAATCATCCAGCATCCAGAACCTAGGGGCTGGGTGGCAAAATTCCATGAATGGAGACCCAACATTACAGTCGATTATCATGAAATGGGCTCAGCCAGCACTTACTATTTCCACCCCGGTGCACCTGAAAGAACTTTTCCATACATACCTGAAAGATCCATGGAGTTGTTGGATCTAGTGGCTAATCGCCCTCGCTCATGGCTAGACAGCGAGCAGCGGCTATATTTCCATGAAGAAGGTTTTGATAACTACTACATCGGGAAAGGATCAACTTACCCGCATATGCATGCCAGTATGGGTATGTTGTTTGAACAGGCGAGCTCCGTCGGTTTAATCGATACGCCCCATGGTTTGCTTTCTTTTCAGGACAACATTCGAACACAGTACCGCACTTCATTAGAAATGATTCGTGCCGGATTGGAGATGAAAGATGAATTACTTCAATACCAACGAGAATTTTCCAGAGAGACAGCCAAACTAGCAGCGGAGGACGATATTAGAGCCTATGTTTTCTCCTCTCCAGGTGATGATGCTCGAGCGTATCATGCAATTGACATCCTGAATCGACATCAAATTCAAGTTAACCGGCTGACGGAAGATGTTGTGATTGATGGTATGCTTTATGCAGCGGAAGACTCATATATAGTACGGACAGGGCAACCACAATACCGAATGGTTAAGGCACTGTTCGAATTGTTTACTGAGTTTGAAGATGAAACCTTCTACGATGTGTCAGCTTGGACTCTACCTCTGGCATTCGATTTTGATTTCTCTCCGTTGTCAGCACGAGAGCTTCGAGGCAACCTGTTAGGTGAGTTAATCAGCGCTGAGTTTCCTGCCGTCCCAACCCCAATGACTGCGTCTTACGCCTATCTGTTCGATTGGTCTAATTACTATGCACCCAGAGCTCTTTATCGGCTGATCGACGCGGGCGTTCTACCGAAAGTAGCAACTCAACCAATAACTATTTCCAGCAATGGCGAGATAGTCAGTCTTCCTGCAGGCGCCATTCTTGTGCCACTAGGATGGCAAGGTGGAGATCTATCAGATAATGAAATTCACGCTTTAATGGGAATGATTGCCGAAAAAGACGGAATTGAGGTTTATCCAGTCAACTCCGGGCGTACACCTCAGACAGGCATGGACCTTGGCAGCCGCAATTTCGCCAGTATCCCTCTACCAAAAGTGATTTTGCTGGTTGGTGAAGGAGTTACCTCATATGATGCGGGTGAGGTCTGGCATCATCTGGATGCTCGCATGAACATACCCGTGCATATGGTTGACAAGAGTGACCTTGATAGCCTTGATCTTCAAAAATACACACACCTAGTGCTTGTTGGCGGAAATCACAGTGATCTCGAACCGGTAAAAGGTAACATTGATGATTGGGTGCTCAACGGTGGCACTCTGGTCGGCATTAGACAGGGCGCGAGATGGGCGCACGACAATATACTCTATCAAAGCGCCAAAGAGAGTAGCTCCGACCACACCTCAGAAATCGAGCGCTTCGATTATTCTGAAAAGAATGAGATCGAGGCGCAGGACATCATTGGAGGCGCTATCTTTGAAGGTGATCTAGATATCACACACCCCATTGGATTTGGCATCGACAACCGGAAAATAGCCAGTCAGCGCAATACCCTAATTGCCTTCGATCCGCCTGAGAATCCATGGGCAACACTGATCAAAATACCAGAAAATGCACTTCTTTCGGGCTTTGCGTCAAGTGAGAACCAGGAGGCGCTAGCCGGTAAAGCAATGGCCATAGCGGAGAGACGAGGCCGCGGTAGCGTAATTCTATTCGCCGATAACCCAAATTTCAGGGCTTACTTTTTTGGTACGAACAAGCTATTTACTAATAGCTTGTTTTTCTCACTGGCTTTTAACAGGCCACGCTAAATCAAGAAATGCTTTCACTGTATAATTGAGGTAGGGAAATTGAAAACCATAAAAATAATAGGCCAGGTAGTTGGCTTCATCGTGGTCATCTTCGTCATGGCGCTTGTCACTCTGCGATTCCAGTATAGCAAAGCTGACGGCCCATCCATTCTATTTCCAGGGGGAGAGATGACTTCTGGAGAACTTCACACTGGCCCTGAACCGGACTGGAGTTTTACTGATGAGATCTTCACCGTGGATCTACAGTTAAATGAACCCATGGCCTCACGGCGAATCTTCATTATCGAAAGTGAAGGCAAAATCTATGTAGTATCAGGTTACATGCGTTCCTTCCTAGGTCGCTTATGGAAAGAATGGGCATTCGAAGCTGATGCGGGTAATAATGAGGGTGTTTTGCGCATCAATGGAATTCGATACCCGAGAAGGCTAGTTCGAATTTCAGAAGGAGATGAATTGAATGGAGTCGCCGCTAAGCTCGCAACTAAATACGGAGGAGCACAGGCGCCTGCGTCAGATGAAGCTATACGGAACACTAAAGCCAGCTTCGAGTCTGGTAACACGTGGGTTTTTGAATTGCAGCCACGATAAACAAAGGAGAAACCAAAATGACCCTGAGAAATTACTGCCTCCTCTGTAGTGCCGGCTCGATAGTTACGGTACTTGCAATTTTATATGTGCCCGGAGTTGCCGATACGTTCGAGAGCATCCTACTCTTGTTTCTTATGACTAACGCAAACTAAGGTATTGGTCGAATCGGCACCAACGGATAGTGAACTTCCCCTCAATTTTTCTGTGCGCGGAGACTCTTAAATCAGGCAGAGAAGAATGGAGTATATTCCTTAAAAATGAACGTCGTACAATGCCAATGAGAGGGCCTTGCATCATTGATTGGCGATTCTCATTCCATAATGGAGAAGTATTAAAGTGATTCGAATATGTACAGCGGTAGGTTTCTCCTTTTTTGTCTCAGCCTTTACGATAAATGCTGAAGAACGAATCATAAGTAAAGCCGATTTGACAGACCGTATCTTGGGTTTCTGGAATGGTCAATTACTTGGAAACTACATAGGGTTTCCTTTTGAGAATCTATACGAGGATGAAGCAATACCGATACTAGTCGAACGTATATATACCGCCGATTATGATGAATCAATTCCGCTTAAAATTCATGATTCAGATCGACGGGGTTACATACCGATCTTAGCGAGGAGTCTCGGAGGGGCCTTTAGTGACGACGACACAGATATCGAATTTGTGACATTGCACGCAGTTGAAAAGCACGGGCTAGACATTACCTATCCAGAGATAACCGCTGCTTGGAAAACCCACATTAACGATTACATATGGGTTGCCAACCGCGAAGCGCGTAATCTAATGGAGCTGGGTTTCACCGCGCCGGATACGGGGCGTAAAGAAAATAATAAGCATTGGTTTCAGATTGACCCTCAATTGGTCAACGAAATATGGAGTGCGTTTTATCCCGGCATGATTGAGCAAGCAACCAAGCGAGCATTATGGGGTGCACGCATCACTAATGACGATTGGGGCACACATCCGACTGTCGCATACGGCGCAATGATTAGCGCTGCCTTTTTTGAAGATGATATTGAGAGGTTAGTCGAGCTCGCCGCTGATGCAGTTCCAAGCTACGGTCCCTTCTCAGAGGGGTTGAGGGATGTCATTAACTGGCATAAACAATACGATGATTGGCGCGTCACTCGGCGGCTTATTCATGAGGAATATTGGGCCTATTCTAAGGGGGATTTCACCGCGCCAGTTAGCATAGTCTCTTCGCTTAATAATGGTCTGACCGGCATCATGGCTTTACTCTACGGTGAAGGTGACTATACGAAAACGGTAGGCATCGCAACTTCAGCAGGCTATGACTCCGATAATCAGGCAGCGACCCTTGGCGGTTTAATTGGTGTAATGAAAGGTATGAGAGGCCTTGATGATGACGTAATCCAGCGGATGAAGTCTTTGGATTCAAAATGGGAATGGGAGACGCCATTCAATAATACTTATGTCAACATTTCACGGGACGAGCTTCGGCTGCGCACACCGATCACAGAGATAGCTGACCGCATTGTCGCGGTTGCTGAGCAGGCTATTAGGAAAAATGGGGGCCGGATGATACTCAGGAATGACGAAGTTTACTACGTCGTAAACTCAGACCTTTAGAACCCGTTTGTGCTGACAAATTTTAGAGGCCGCAGCATTTTGCGGTGCGCTCACAGCCCGCGGGAGCCAATGAGACGAGCTACTGATTACGCGGAGCGCCTTTCCTAATCCTGCAAGCGATACCTTATGTAAAATCCCACTCGCCCGAGATTAAACACTATCCGTCCAAGAAAATTGCCAGCCTTCAATCCACTAACCTTCAATGGCGTCGTTTAAAGCTGCGTAAAAGCCAGTTAAGTAAGTGAACACTAATGAGTCACTACACAACCCTCGGCGGGCGCGCGATCGACAATGAGTGCGGGGTTGCCCTCCTAAGGAAAAAAATACACAAATTTCCCAATAACCACAGCATATTACTGTTCAAGGCAGTGGAACTAGAATTCCTAGAACTAAATGGCTTCAGCCACACTGATGTGCAGCTCAGGCTAAATGCAGCCTATGCCCCGCATCCTTACGTTTTTTAGTTAGTAATGGCAGTGCTTGTCGGTGTGTCAAAGTAATTTGCCTTGGCTGCGCGTCTATAAAATTCTTGCTACTCTGACTCAAGTCATTCCAAGAGAGCATCTGCAGACAAGGTATCACTCTGAAATGAAACAGGAAAATATAGAGCACGTTAGCGTATATGGCGCTCTTCACTCCCCTTGGGTCCAGGCGGTCCTGCTGGGCTTGCACGCAAAAGGCATTCCGCACTCGGTGCAGCCCATCCCTTCACTATCGTCCTTAATCCGCTCCGGCTTGATGATGCCCGCTGCTAAGATCAACGATGGGTTATGGCAACTTGATTCCGAGGAGATCCTCAAGTCTCTTGGTTATGAAGGCATTGATAAAATTCACAAAAGGGCCATATTTCCCACGTGGGATGGTGTACTACATCGCGTGGATAACCCATTTGAGTTCTTCTATGGTTTTAGCCTGAATAAGTACGACCATCCTTCATTCTTGGTCCGGGGACTTCGCAGCTTTTTGCGGCCCTTCATAACATATTATTTTTTTACCCTGATCAGCTTTCTTATTTTAACTGGCAAACGGCGTGATCCAGACAATTTTGCTGACCAATTCCTGCCCTGGGAGAGGCGCTTATCACAAACCGGCAGTAAGTATTTTGGTGGCTCTTCGCCGAATGCCGTAGACCTTCAGCTTTTCGGAATACTGCAATGTCACTGCAGCATTCCCTACGACCCTTTAATAGAAACTATACAGTCGGATCCCGCGCTACCACAATACAGAAAATGGATTGGGCATATGCAAAGACATTTTGCAGACTATAAACATCTGTATTCAGGTCAGTATTTCGGACCAGAGACGCCCTTAGCGCAACGATCTGACCTTTTGGAAAGAGTCCTTTATTGGTTTGGTGCATTGCTTATGTTGATGCTACTACCAATCACCTTACTCTCAGTATGTACTCTAGCATTACTACCTAACCGCAATTATTGACCTTGTAAGCTAATTAATCGTTCAGCCCATAAAAGGGTTAAAACCTAATTATGATCTACGCCAGTGGTCCAGAAGTGTTGGACGATACTCAAACGATTGACTTGTTTGAAATAGTGATCTCAGTGGTTGTATTGGCCCCTTCAACTTGTGACTATTGGCAAAACACTATCGGCAGTAGGCGTTTCAAATTCAGCAGACTGGAGCCACTTTGCGCGCCGGTGTTAAAAAGGAAATAAGTCGGCTCGAATTATCCCTGTGGTGTGACAAGATATTTTTCACCAGTCTTCATTAAACGATAATCTGTCACTGCTTCTTTTGTAAGCATCTCTTCCAAATCAACCTTACGCTTGTATGAACTGGCAAAGGTTGAAGTCAGGCCATTCAGCACGCGTTGATGCATGCGCGCCATTGTTTCCATGCCTGCTTTTTGCAAAAAAGGAAACAAAAGCCAACCCGACAAAGTCCAGCCAAAGCCATAGGCCGGAGTGAGAATCGTTGGACTCATGTCCAACCGACCATAGATGTACATTTTCTTTTCCTGGTTTGAGCCGTAGCGCGAATATTCATCCATTTTCACCACGGCGACTTGCTCCATTGCCCGGAAGCAATTGTCCACTGCTTTACCACCACCGATAGGGTCGAAGCCAAGATAGGCGCCGGTACTTTCAATGGCTTCGCGCAACTTCTCGGCGTAGTCATCATCTGATGAATTGACAATATGTTTTGCACCCAGGTTTGAAAGTAGCTCGACTTGCTCTGCCTTGCGTACAATATTCACCAGAGCAATATCGTCTTCCTTACAGATCTTGACCAACATCTGACCTAGGTTAGAGGCCGCAGCGGTATGAATAATAGCGCTGTGCCCCTCCATTCTTGCAGTCTCTGCGAAGCCAAGCGCGGTCAATGGGTTAACGAAAGCCGACGCGCCGTCTTCAGATGAAACATCACCAAGTGGAAGACACATGTTTGCTTCTAATATGCAATATTGTGAATAAGCTGAACGAGGCAGGCAGGCAACTCGCTGGCCAATCAACGCTTGTGCGGCTTCGCCTTCACCTGCAGCAATCACTGTGCCGGCACCTTCGTTACCTATAGGAAGACGTAAACCATGACGACCTTTCTGCGCACTATAGAAAGGTTCGGGCATATCTGCGACGAATTTCCCGTCTGAATATTCAGCATTTTCGAGATCCGCTGCACCGGTAAGTAGCGCGAGATCAGATGGATTGATGGGAGCGGCCTCCATCTGAACCAGTACCTGATCTCCAATCGGATCAGAATAGCTAGTTGCTGCAACCTCCACCGTCAGTTTGCCACCGGCCAGTGTGCTAAAAAGTTGTTTTCCTATGATCATCTTGCGCTCTCCATAGTTTTGGGTTTGCATCATTTGGTGCAGTGCCGCTAATTCTTAATTCACTTCAGCACGCAGTGAAGTGTGTGTTCTGGTCAAAGACCAGCTTTTTTGCAGGCCAGGGAAGCCAGAAAATTAAACCCTTCCGCCCGACTCTACGAATTATCACTCAGGATAAATCGTGCCCCTTTTTCGGCAATCATAACGGTCGGTGCATTGGTATTCCCAGACGTAATCCGTGGCATGATCGAAGCGTCAATGACCCTCAAGGCGTCGACACCGTGGACCTTAAGCCGGTCACTCACCACAGCTAAATTATCATTGCCCATTTTGCAGGTTCCAACCGGATGGAAGATGGTAGTGCCTAGATCAGCGGCTGCCTGCAGAAGGTGTTCATCATGTTCGAAATCGGGACCTGGCTTCCACTCTTCTGGCTCGAATCGCGATAAGGCTTTTGCGGCCATGATGCGTCGGGTAAAACGCAGTCCGTCAATCGCAACTTGCTGGTCTTCCTCGGTTGAGAGATAGTTCATCGTAATCGCCGGATATTCATGCCAGTTGCTACTTTTAATTCGCACATGGCCTCGACTACTTGGGCGGAGATTGCAAACTGAAGGCGTAATCGCATTAAAAGTGTGCAACGGGTCTCCGAATTTTTCTAATGAAAGGGGCTGGACATGCCACTCGATATTGGCGCTAGATTGGCTAGGATCACTCTTGGCAAAAGCACCAAGTTGGGAAGGTGGCATGGTCAGAGGGCCTGTTTTAAAAAGAAAGTATTCAAGACCCATCAGTGCTTTCCCAGCCAAGGAGTTCGCTCGCTGGTTAAGAGTTACCGTATTTTTTACCTTGTAAACACTTCGCACCTGCAGATGATCCTGAAGATTCTCTCCCACGCCTGGCAAGTCAAGATTCACTTTGACACCGCGGTCATCTAACAACTTTTGAGAACCAATACCGCTGAGCTGGAGGATTTGCGGAGACCCTACTGCGCCTGCGCTTAGCAAGATCTCACGCCGCGCGGTGAACCGGACCTTTTCATTACCATTGATACAAGCAGAAACACCCTTGGCACTCAGTCTGCCATCATTCAAATCGAGACATAAGTTTTCCACCGCTGTGTTTGTCCTTACTGTAAGATTTCTCCGACTCATGACAGGTTTAAGATACGCGCTTGTGGCACTCCAGCGTTTGCCTCTGCGCTGATTCATCTGGAAGTAAGCATTACCAAAATTGTCGCCACGATTGAACTCGCGGATCTGAGGAATTCCCATCTCTTCCGCGGCTTCTCGCCACGCATCCAATATTTCCCAATCAACGCGTCGTTCCTCTACTCTCAGCTCACCCCCAACACCATGAAACTCATCCGCGCCGTGCTGGTAGTCCTCGGATTGCTTGAATACCGGCAGGACATCCTGCCAGCCCCATCCGTCATTGCCCAGAGCAGCCCAGTAGTCATAGTCACTTTGCTGCCCGCGCATGTAGATCATGGCATTAATCGACGAGGAACCGCCTAGCACTTTGCCACGCGCATAGCCTATGCGGCGATTGTTAAGCCCTGGATCGGGTTCAGTCTGATAGCACCAATCAGTTCGGGGATTCGCAATGGTGTAGAGGTAACCTACGGGAATATCAATCCAAAAGAAGTTATCCTTATCACCTGCCTCCAACATCAAGACTTGAGTTTGGGGATCAGCCGACAGGCGATTAGCAAGCACACAACCCGCAGTACCAGCGCCGACTATGATGTAATCGTATTCGGTCGTTTCACTCATATTGTCTACAGCGAGTCAGTGAAAATATAGATGCAAAAAAAGCGTTGGACCGCATAGCAGTACCACAGAAGGCCAATCAAGAGCTACAACAACATAGTTGAGCCTCGATGAGCACGGCCCAATCAGCTTCGTCTAGTTCGATATTGTATTTTTCAGCCACGCGCTTCCAAATGCTTAGGTATTCGCAATGAAAACCTTTGGCTGGAAGGTATTCGCTAGGACCCTTTGACCCTTTGACTGAGTTTTCGTAGTCATCAACAAGCAGTAAGTTGTCTTGATCGACGGCAAAGGCTTTTTTCATTTTATCTGACCAAGCGTAACCTCCATGATCATGAGCGTACGCAAGCGGGATCACATGATCAACATCCAGATCAGACGCCTGATTTAATTCGACTTCTGTATATGGATCAAACCAAATCCCAGCAGACACGACACAATTACTGCTATTTGTAAAAGTTACGTCTGACCGACTCTCCCTAACCAATAATTCATGGCGGAGATTCTGACAATCGTTATCGTTGTCGGGCCACCTTAATAGGTAATCCTCTCTCCTGTACTGCCTATTGCGATCACTTAGAATTACAGATTGAACTGTCACTGTGATTAATAGTAGTAATGGTACAAAGAGTAACCGATAAGATATGAGCATTTGCGCGGTGTCATCAACGTATTTAGTATTTTTTTAACAGGTCGGAGAACGTTTATTCCGTTCCGATACATATCTAGAACGAATTATTCAATTCTACTCCTTATGTCCTCTCACTATCTTGCGCATTTGTAACTGCATCAGTAGAGCGACTTGGACGGGTCAGACGAGCAAGAAAAGCTTAACCCCTCCGCCAGAACTTCCCATATTCTGGTTTATTTCTTCAGAGATATGAAAAGCTTTTTTAATGCTCGTTCGCTTTGGTCAGGTCGTTTTAATTATTCAAAGTCCAATATCTTGATGAATCACAAGAATCAAGCCGAAAATGCTTTTGCGCATGCCGGGCGAGCTTTTAGACGCTCAGCATAGGCGCTTAAGTTTGGATAATTCTCTTCATTAACCGTGCCCAAGCGTTTCGACATAATGCAGGCGTGCCCAAGCATGGTATCTGCGGCCGAGAAGTCACCGATCAAATACTCCCTACCCTCAATTGCTGATTCCACTGGTACCCAGGCTTTCCCGAGCAGTCGCTGTGCCTGTTCCCGTACTGTTGCGTCTTGCCTTTCCGGCGGCAACAGAAGTGTGTGCACAACAATGGTATTGATGGGTGGCATTACCATCCCTTCGCAATAGTGAAACCATTGCAAATACTCTGGATAACGGGGATCATTTGTTGCCGGCTTAAGTCCGCCGTTCTTATGACAGTCCAGCAGGTATTCCGCTATCGCACCCGATTCATAGATACTGACGTCCCCATACTCCAATACAGGCACTCTACCTAAAGGATGACGCGCTCGATGCTCATCGGACTTTAAGTCTTTCGGATTGAACTCCATCCGATTCAATTCATAATCGAGCCCCAGTTCTTCGAGCAACCACAGCGTGCGACTAGCACGCGAGTTTGGCGCAAAGTGTAGTTTTAACATCTTTAATCTCCTTCCATAATAAGGGTCCACGGTCAGGACCATTGGAAAAATCCATGAGCCGCCAGGTCACTATACAGGCAGGATTACAGACTTGACGATGCGTTTGCTAGGGCTTCTTAGTGCCCTTGAGCTTCGCCTCAATTCAGAAATCTCTAAATCCCTGAGCTGCTCACAGAACAGGGATTATATTAGACAATGGAGTGTACGAAATGGCTCGAAACCCAGAGCGGCGCCAAGTGCCGACCTAGGGCCTCTGTTGGGCCCATGGCAGCATAATGTGGAACTTTTGCTGGAATTCCCTATTTCCGTATCATTGCGATATTCGATTGCGCGATTTTAAACAACAAGGCATCTTTCTCCTGCGGAACCATTTGGATGCTTAATTCACCCTCGGCGCCTTCGAGAGACATGAACTTTCCATTAAACCTAGGTCCTTCCTTAACTGCAAAATCTCAAGTTCCTGTAATTGATGCGCCAAGCGGATTAATTCCGGAATGAACGATTTCACCGGAGCTGGGATCTATGTTAATGGACGCAATAGTTGCGCCGGCTTGTTCAGTGAAGGACATTTCGAGCAGCCGGTTTTTTATTTTCCAACTCAAGCTTACTTGGAATTCGCCGCGAGTTGATGCATCAACCCAATCTCCGAGCAAACTTTCCCAGCCATTGTTTTTCACGATTTCACCAAGCGTTGGTGCCCGCTTTGGTTCTGCTTCAGAGGTGGCGTAAAAAATAAAATCATTGCTTATCAAGCCGCCGCGAGTTTGTAGTTGTAATGAGTTCATGCCTAGCGGTGGTCTCTCAGTGAATTCGACGCGAATCATTTCATCATCTTGCAGATTGACCGTTCCATCCACACGCCTGCCGTTGACGATGATATGAGCATCGGCATCAACGTGCCGTGCATTGAGAGACATGGCGAGCTGCTCGGAATGGATGCTTGGAAACTCTTGTGGACCACTTTGCTCGTGGATTGGGCTCAAGGTCCATAGCGCTGGTTGCGGATGGTCAAAGCCCGTGTTCAGGCCATGGTGGCCGGTAAAAGTGCCGATAAATTTTCCTTCTCGGGTCAAGGCGACTAACTCTTCCTGCGTATGACTACCGATTGAGCTTACATATTCTTGGCCGTCAAAGCGCATTGAAACTGCTCGTGCGTTGTTGCCTTCAGTCATCACTCCGCTGACAGCTAAGATAATTGCCTCTTCACGCGCAGACTGTTCTAGTGCACTAATGATGTCAGAAGTTATTGGCTTCGACAGTGATGCTTGATTAAGGGTTGCTTGGCGAGCAAAGGCACCCGAATAGCCCGTGCTGTGCTCTTCCACCATGTCCCACACTGGATCGAACGCTTCGCGCTGTCCCCAGGTACGACGCCATAATTCACGCTCAGGGATACCTTGTTCCGCTAGCTCAGCAAAGGGTTGTAGAGTAACTAGATTGATGCGTCCTTGTGGCAATATCAAAAACCGATCGTAAGCTCCACGCCATGTCGGCGTATCCATCCCAATAGTTGGATGGTTGGTGCTAACCAAGTGCGGTAGACGATGGCAGTCTCCACAAACTCCCGCTCTGCCACCACCATTACCTTCAATATGAAATAACCTAAAGCCCTCTTTGGCTCTGTCGCTTTGAACATTGTCGTAGGCTCGGCGCTGTGCAGGAGGATAGGGGACGCTCAGCAAGAAAACAGACATATCGCCACGTTCCGCTGCCGTAAGCTTACCGAGTTTTCCTTCGTCATTAGTATTCGTTTTGCCTACCCAGTGCATGGTATTGGCGAGGCCACCATCAATAAGATCCAACGTTGATGTAGTTGGGTCGTCAATGTCGCTGTTAGGGGGCACATGGCCATCTGTGTTCGCCGCATTTACGCCTCCATAAGGATCGCCTGGAATCCCGTCCCAATGATAGGGTTCTGTATCCCGCAATCCCCGAATAGGCATAGTGATTCGTGGTTGGATTTGATCGCCACGAGTGACGATGGGGGTCTCAAGTACCCACACCAATTGATCGGTGTGGCCATCCGGATGGCAGCTAGCACACGAGAAAGTGCCTGTGGTTGAGGCCTTCGCAGTTTCAAAGGCTTTACGTCCACGCTTAACAACGGGCTCCGTTGGGTCTTCGAGAACCACTGTGTCGACTAGTCTAGGATTGCTAATTGTAGAAACATCAACCAAAGAGACTGTGTTTTCAACGGCATTTAACACCCAAGCCTGTATTGGACTACCATCGTTGGCGCTGATCAATGCAACACCGCGCGGAGTGGCATCAACAGCAACTCGGCCAAGCACGACTCCGCTGTCAGCATCGATAGTGATTAGTTTGTCTGAACCAGCCGTTGAAACGAAGAGTGTTGAATCGTCTTCGCTAATTTCAATGCCATAGGGTGTGGCTAGAGCATCGGCTGGATCGGGCTGCTGCGGCGGCAAGGGCTCTAAGTCAAAAAAAACGCGGCTCTTGAGCACCAGAGCCTCCAAAATCTAAACGGGTGATGCGATTAAGGAAGGCACGATTCTCCATTTCTGCAAGGCCATGTTTCTTTGTCCCTGCACGACCATTGGCATCATTACGCGCATCGGTTTGCGCTATAAATACTCGCCCCTGTGAGTCGACGGCCATGCCATACAGCAGGGTGCCTAAGGTATCAACAGTTTCGATGAGCTCGTCGGTTTCAGTGTCGAACACGTACAAATCACGGTCCGGCATATTGGGATGTTTAATCACATTGACAACATGGCCAAGAGAGAGCTTGCTATTGTTTCTTATCGAGTGCTCGAAAATGTCAAAGGTTACTAAATCTCCATCGATATCTTCCGCCGCGCCACCCGAGAGCTGGGTTTGATTATTTGATTCAAAAGGAATGACATAGAGCTTACCCTCGCGAACCACGATTTCGCGAGGATCTTGTGCGGTAATAGTAAGACGTTTAGTCACCTCGCGGCTGCCAACATCAATTACCGCTATTTGATTGGCGGAAGACAGGGCAACATAGGCCTTCTCATTGCTAGCGAAGGCGATGACCATCGGTTCATCAAAACTGGTAGCCTTACGCGCCGTATCAAAATCTTGCACGGTAGCAATCACATTCAGGAAAGTCAGGCTGCTTTCATCCGTATCGATCACCGATATAGAGTCGGAAAT
>Ga0163109_10002045_pt1 | contig 15876 bp, 15 predicted proteins | sample CRUFie1St13metaG_FD_108704 | JGI IMG/M metagenome (GOLD analysis project Ga0163109, IMG submission 108704) | Marine microbial communities from the Costa Rica Dome - CRUD Field 142mm St13 metaG | ecosystem: Environmental > Aquatic > Marine > Oceanic > Photic zone | place: Costa Rica: the Eastern... | reverse complement strand
GGCACAAGCGGAACTTCCCAAGGTGGGGCTGAAGCCGGTATGGCAGGGTTTGGAATTGAACCGGCCACTCTGGCTGGAGGCTGCGCCCGATGGCTCCGGCCGGCTGTTCTGCATCGAGCAGGGCGGCGGGATTGTAATCCTGCCCAAGGCCAAGTCCGGCAAGGAACGGATTGAGTTCTTCAACATCAACGACCGCAAGCCGTGGGTCGAGAATGAGGAGGGGCTGCTTGGGCTGGCGTTTCACCCGAACTTCAAGTCGAACCAGAAATTTTACGTCTACTATTCCCAGCAGGATCCCAAGCGCAGTGTGGTGAGTGAGTTCACCGTTTCCAAGTCCGACAAAAACAAGGCGAACATGAAGTCGGAGCGCATCCTGCTCGAGTTCCCTCAGCCGTATTGGAATCACAATGGTGGCGTGATGTTGTTTGGCAAGGATGGCAAGCTCTATATCAGTTCCGGCGACGGCGGCAAAGCCAACGACCCACACGACAACGCGCAGAACCTCAACAACCTGCTCGGCAAAATCCTGCGCATTGACGTCGACAGCCGCAGCGGCAGCCTGCAGTACGGCATCCCGGCCGACAATCCGTTCGCCGATCGCAAGGACAACACGCGCAAGGAAATCTGGGCCTACGGTCTGCGAAACGTTTGGCGCATGAGCATCGACCGCAAGACCGGTGAGCTGTGGGCGGCAGATGTCGGGCAGAACAAGTGGGAAGAGGTCAACCTCATCACCAAGGGCGGGAACTACGGCTGGAACATTCGTGAGTCGTTCCACAAGTTTAAGGAGGAAGGCCCGGCCAAGGGCGACTGGATCGATCCGGTCATTGAGTACGCCCACCACGCCGGTCTTGAGAAGGATAGTAAATTCCCCGGTCACGGCTACGGCGTCAGCATCACCGGTGGCTACGTTTACCGAGGCAAGGCCATCCCTGCGTTGCAGGGCGCGTACATTTACGGCGACTTTGCCACCGGCCTGATCTTTGCCGTCCGCCAAAAGAACGGCAAGGCGACCGAGCACGGTACCATTCACCAGCAGAAGGGAACGGTCTACCAGATTGCCAGTTTCGGTGAGGATGCCGAGGGCGAGGTTTACCTGCTTCCGCTCGTCGCCACCCCCTCAAACGGGCGCGACCCGGTTGGAGGCATCCTGCAGATCGTGGCTGAATAATCTTGGCCAAGCGCTTGGCCAAGCGAAAAAAGGGTTGCCCTTGGCCAAGCGGCAAGTCAGCTTTCCTACGGTTTAGCGATTAAATCCATAAACTAAAGAGCGATGGCAGGAAGAATATCCAGAGTCGGCACCAGCAAACCCTCCACGGCATCCCGCGTGGCAGCGGCCAAGGCGGCCCGCGCGGCTGCGGTCGAGGGCGTGGGCGGCGTGCAGCGCACCGCCCCGGTTGATGAAGTCAACCGGGCCGAGAGCCCGTCTAGCATCGCCATGAAAAGCCTCGAGCTTGACGGAACCAAGGCGGCCGATCTCAAGGTGCAGGTGGAGGCCAACGAGCAGGCGCTCAACGATCTGCAAAACGTCCAAAGTCAGGCCGGCGAGATTGCCGAGAAAGCTGCCGAGGCATCGCCCGAGGCGTTGAACGAGGCAGCCGGAAAAGTGGACGAATTGCTTGAGGAAGGCGTGACCATCGCGAATCGCAAGACTAAGGAGGGCGGGTTTTTATTTGCAGGCGAACAGGCCAAGTCCGAACCGTTCGAGGCCAAGAAGAATGCAGATGGCAAGATCACCGAGGTGAACTACCGAGGAAGCAGCGAAGTGGGTGTCGAACAACTCGGAAGTGGCTTCTCCGTTACGCCTGCCATCCCCGGCGAAAACACCGGCGCCACCGGCGCGGTCGGCCTTGTGAAGGATTCACGCACCGGCGGCGACCTGTTCGGCAACCTGATTTCCCTGCGCGACAACCTTTTGGCCAACGAAAAAGAGGCCATCGTCGAGCGCGATATCCCGGCGTTGAAAAAGGACGCCGAGCATCTCATTCAACACTTCGGCGAGGTATCCGCCACGCAGATGATGCTCGATACGGTCAAGGCCCTTGCAGCGGATATCGACACAATTGACGGCCAGCCCATGAGCACCGTCGACAAGCTCGGTAACATCCGCTACGCCCTGCATCAGGCCCTCACCGACAACCGTAACTTCATTCAGCAAGACCTCCTTCAGCCCATCGAATAGGGGGCTTATCCGCGCTTGGCCAAGCGCAAAATTGGAGAGACTAGCCAGCGAGTTCGCTTGGCCAAGAAAATCATTCAGAGCAAACCGGCCTGAATCTTTTGTGTAGTGCGGAAGTGGAGCTTGGCCGCTTGGCCAAGTTTGTCCATGCCGTGTTTTTTTAGGAACGCCGCCCCGGCGGCATCCACCTTTGACGATGCGCCCTTGGGCAGCTCGAGGTCGAAAACCCGGCCAAGCGTGGACAGGCGTTGCACGAACAGGTCTCGCGCCAGGATTGAAGCCGCCGCCACCGCGATATCCGACTCGGCCTTGTGCATTTGCACCAGCTTTAGCTGGCGGCCCTCCTCCATCAGAGCGCTTTGAATGGTGGCCTTGCTTCGGGCGAATTGGTCGCTGATCGCCCGCAGCGGCTCGGGGATCATCCGGTCGCGTTGGCCAAGCAGGTTCTCAATCACACGTGCATGGCCCCAGGCAAGGATTTTGTTCACGTTGCGCATCTTTTGGTGCAACCGGTTGTACGATGCGTTGCCGATTGGCACGACGGAGTACACGCAGCCGGCCGTGTCGCGGATGCCTTTGGCCAAGGCGGCGATTTTTTTGTCGCTCGCGATTGCCTTGGAATCCTTCACACCCAAGCCGTCCAGCGCACGGGCGACCGGCTCGTTGACGTACACGCCGGCGACCACAAGTGGCCCAAAAAAATCGCCCTTGCCGCTTTCGTCGACGCCAAGGCGCGGCTCGAGCTGCTCCGGTTGTGCATCGAGCGCATCGGCGAACGCCGCTTGGCCAAGCACCTCCGGCTCGAGGGTGAACTCGACAAATTCCTGTGTGCCCTTACCCTGAATCAGCAGCTTGCCGCTCTTGTACCACGTGATCGCCAGCTTGGGACGCTTGTAGCTGAAAACCGCGTGTGGCACCTCTGCCGACTCGAAGTCGCGCTTGGCCAAAATACCGCGCAACGCCTCCGCCTGCTTCGGCGTCAACTTGGCGGTGTGGCTGGTCATCAGTTAGGAACAGGCTCTGCTGCGGGCTCGACCCACTTGCCATGCTCTCGGATCAGATCGACAAGGCTCTCTACCGCTTCGACCTCGGGGATGTTCATACGTACAGCTGTCTTGCCGACGTAAAGATTAATTTTGCCCGGAGCTCCGCCCACATAGCCGAAATCGGCATCAGCCATCTCTCCCGGACCGTTCACGATGCAGCCCATGATCGCGATTTTCACGCCCTTTAGATGATCGGTGCGGGTCTTGATCCGCGCGGTGACTTCCTGCAGGTCAAACAACGTGCGCCCGCAGCTTGGGCACGCGACATAGTCGGTCTTGAATGAGCGACAGCCTGCCGCCTGCAAAATGTTGTAGGCCAAGCGCAGTGACTGCCCGGCCCCACTCTCGCCCCGAACGAGAATAGCGTCGCCGATGCCGTCGCACAGTAGCGAACCTATCGTCACTGCAGCACGAAGCAGTGCGACGTTGGGTTCAAGCTGCGTTTCGTTAAACGACAGACAGTCTTTTAATAAAATGGGGTTATTCGCACCGGCGGCCTTGAGCTGTCCGGCAAGCAGGCGAAATGCGGTGATTACTGGCAAATCAATGTTATCCTTTACCGTGACCAGCTGCGTTTCGCAATTGACGTTGATCGGCTCGCACGGATTAACTTCGAGAAGGTTTAAATCCTCGTAAATAGCCTCCGGCTTTACGTCGTCGCCAGGGCGGATACGAGGTGCGAGCTTGTCCCAGGCGGCTTGGGTGACTACCACGCGTATGGTTTGATCTCCCCCGCAAGCGACACTATCGGCTAAATTGATCTCTGGAGTATCCCGACGTTTGAACTCGAACGGATTGTACGAAAGGGGCACACTTGGAACTTTGGTGTAGGTGTTGGTCAACTTCGGGATTTCCGCAATAAGCGCATTACAGACTGCAATTTCGTTAGGAGAATCCTCAGTGAGCGAGACGCGAATCGTGTCGCCTAAGCCATCGCACAGCAGCGAGCCGATGCCGATAGCGCTCTTGATGCGCCCATCCTCGCCATCACCCGCCTCGGTCACGCCGAGGTGTAGCGGGTAATTCCAGTCGGGTCCGAGCTTGGCCAAGCGAGCAGTCAACAGTCGGTAGCACTCGATCATCACCTTCGGGTTGCTTGACTTCATCGAGAACTTGAAATTGTGAAAGTCACGGTCACGCGCGATGCGGGCAAACTCCAGCGCGCTCTCCACCATGCCAAGCGGCGTGTCGCCGTAACGGTTCATGATGCGGTCGCTCAACGAGCCGTGATTGGTGCCGATGCGCATTGCTCGGTTACGCTTTTTGCATTCTTCAACAAGAGGCGCAAATTCTTCCTCGATGCGGACTAATTCAGCAGCGTATTCCTTGTCGGTATAATCGCGGACATTGAATTTTTTCGAGTCGGCATAGTTGCCGGGATTGACGCGCACCATCTCGCACCATTTCACCGCCTCCATAGCAGCGTCTGGCTTGAAGTGAATGTCCGCTACCACCGGTACTTTGGAGCCGCGATCTCGAATGCCGGCGATAATGTGCTCAAGATTTGCGGCGTAGCGCCTGGTTTGTGCGGTGATACGAATAATCTGGCAACCGACATCCACCAGCGCCATCGACTGCTCGATACTGGCCTCCGTGTCGAGCGTGCTGCAGGTGATCATTGACTGTCGCACAACCGGCTCGCCGCCCCCGACTACTACTCCCCCGTCGGTAGGATTACCGATGGTTACCGGGCGGGTTTTCCGGCGCTGATAACGATATGGAGAGTCGCAATAAACCATCACTGAAACTATTCGCCGGGGTCAGCCGGCCCCTTAATCTCTGATTCGTTTTTGAACATATCGACGAACAGATCTCTTCGTTCAAATACATCGTGAAAGGTCACATAGAGCATCAGAGAAATCAGGGCGACCGCAAAACAGGTTGTTGTCCACTCGAGAATTTTCACGGGTATTTTCCGACGAAAAATACCCTCAATGAATCCCATCACGGTATGCCCGCCATCGAGCACCGGGATCGGGAGCATATTCAGAATCGCAAGGTTTACATTGAGCAGCACGAGGAAGTTCAGTGCCAGCCGGTAGTCGGTTTTCACCCAGGCACCGAGCATCGCGAGGATGCCCACAGGGCCGCTCAGGTCCTTTACCCCCACACCGGTTTCTTTCGGGTGAAATAGGGCATTGATGGTTCGCCACATGAGTGTTGCCACTCCGGAGACATTTTCAATTGGGGTCGGCCCCGGATTCCTCACGATGTATGTCTGCGGCGCCGGGGCAAACTGGACACCGATCATTATCACGCCTTTAACATCCTTGGGCGTGATCGGAAAAGTCATTTCGCTTCCTTCGCGCCGCACGACAATCTCCGTCTTGTTCGTTCCGTTTTCTTGAAGCGCCGAGATCAATTGCCCTTGCCCGCCGACGGGTAGTCCACCCAGTGAGATAATCTCGTCGCTCGCCTTCAGCCCCGCCTCAGCGGCGGCGCCATTGTCCATCACTTTTCCGGCGATCGGGCGAAACTTCGGTGGTAGTTTCAGCCGCTTGATGGTGAGTTTCTCGCTGATCGGCTTGGCTATCAGGGTCTGGGTGAAGTCTTCCACTCCCGAGTCCGTCTGCCGCTGAAACGTGACGGCGAAACGGTTCGTTAATGCCAGAGCGGTAAACTTGGCTGCCTCTTCCCAACTCGGAATGGCTTCGCCATCGATCTTGGTGATGATGTCTCCCTCGCGAATACCGAGGGAATATTCCTCCGACTCCTTGTCCAGGGCGCCGACGATAGGAGGCGTGATGGATTCCGGTAGGCCGACGAAATAAATGATGGTCGCCAAAACGAACGCAAAGACGACATTCATGATCGGCCCGGCCACCGCCACCGCGATCTTGGCCCAGGGCGAAATGTCCGGCAGCGGCTCGGTCTCCTCCGATCCGTTCCCGCCCTCGATCGCCTCGCTGGTGAGCATCTGCGGCAGCTTCACGAAGCCGCCAGCCGGGATCATGCGGATGGTGTAAAGAATACCATTCTTCTCGTGTTTCCACAAAATCTTGCCGAAGCCGATCGCGAACTCTTCCACTTTCATGCCGCACTTGCGCGCGACGTAAAAATGGCCCCACTCGTGCACGAAGATCGCCGCGCCAAACAGCAACAGCACGGCCACGACGACGTAAATAGTTGTTAAAATTACCATGGTGTTTTTCTCGCTTGGCCAGGCCCTGGGTCGGCTTGGCCAACGGAACAGTCACCAAACAGGGCTGTACCGTTCAAAAAAAGCCTGCCGAGGGCTCGCGTCGGCCGCAGAGGCTTACATTCTGTCCAGCGCGGCGTCAAACCGCTTCAACACCTCCGCTTGGCCAAGCACCTCGAACAAATGATACAGGCTTGGCCCCACCTTGCTGCCGGTGCAGGCCACGCGGGCCGGCATGACAAGCACCTTGTTTTTCACCTCGCGCGCTTTGGCAGTCGCCTTAAGCGACTCCATCAGCGTGTCGGCATCGAACTTGGCTAGACCGGCATACGCCTCGCGCAGTGCAGCCAGATGGGGTTTGTTCTCCACCGTCAAAGCCTGCTCCGCCGCCTGCTCGTCGAAGGTGACCTCGTCTTGAAAATAAAATCCGATGTATGCCGCGAAGTCGTTTAAATTCTTAATCTTTTCGGTGCACGTCGCGATGGCGGCATCGATGTAGGCAGCGTCCCGGTCGCGGGTGTCGAACCCGGCCGCCTGCAGTTGGTCAAGCGCTTGGCTCCTGAAATCATCCGGGCCAAGCGCCCGGATGTGCTCATAGTTTTGCCAATCCAGCTTGGTCATGTCGAAACGCGCGTTGGCCCGCTGCACACCGGGGAGGTCAAACCGCTCGATCAACTCCGCCACCGGCATCACCTCCGTGTCGTCCTTCGGCGACCAGCCGAGCAGGCTGAGATAATTCACCACGGCCGACGGCAGGTAGCCGCCCTCCATGTACGCGGTCATCGACGCACCGGTGTCGCGCTTGCTCATTTTCGAGCCGTCATTGTTCAGGATGAGCGGGATGTGCGCAAACTTCGGCGACTCCACGCCGAAAGCCTTGAACAGCTCCACGTGCTTCGATGTGTTCGAGAGATGATCCTCGCCGCGGATCACGTGCGTGATGCCCATCTCGATGTCGTCCACCACGTTCACCAAATGAAACACCGGCTTGCCGTCGGAACGAACGATTACGAAGTCGGGATCGGCCTCCTCGCGGTCGGTCAGCTTACGCACCACGTCGCCGGCCACCAGATCGGGGATCGTCACCGGCTCACCGGTCATGCGGAACTTGATCGCCCCCTCATGCTCGTACGCCAGATCCTTGTCGAGCAGTTCCTGAATCCGGCGTTGATAAATCTCGCCGCGCTGGGATTGAAAATACGGCCCACGATCGCCCCGGCTCTCCTGCATCGCATCGCCCGAGACTGGCCCTTCATCCCAATCCAACCCAAGCCACCGCAAGCCGTCGAGGATCACGTCGACCGCTTCGCGCGTGTTGCGGGCGTCGTCCGTGTCCTCCACGCGCAGGACGAACGTGCCGCCGGTGTGGCGGGCATAAAGCCAGTTGAACAACGCCGTACGGGCGCCGCCGATGTGAAGATAGCCAGTTGGGCTGGGGGCAAAACGAACTCGAACACTCATGAGAGAAAAACGGCTCCGAAAAACCGGCACGCACGTTACCGGCCACCCCGCCACCGGGCAAGCCCGCGCGACAACGAGGTGACAGGACAAAGCTTAAAAACCAAAATGGATGAATGATTCACGTGGCAGCTTCACCACCACTTGGCCAAGCGCTAGGTTTTAGAGGGGCTTTAGCTGGATGTCTTTGTATTCGACGTGCATGACCTGGCTGCCGTGAAGTTGCAGGCCGATGTGGCCTTCCTTGCGGCTTTTGTCATTGGTCAGCTTGGTGGAGACGACGCCGTTGATTTTCACGGTGATGTCGCCGCCCTTGGCCGTCAACTCGAGGTCGGACCACTTGCCTTTTTTGTAGACGCGCTTTTTTGCGACTTCGGCGGTCGGTTGGTGGACCCAGCCCCGGCCGCCGGTCTCGTACAGGCCGCCGGTTTCGTCGGTTTCATCGATCTCGACCTGAAAGCCGTGGACGCTGACTCCGCTCTTCACGCGGTCGACTCGGAAGTAAAATCCGCTGTCTCCGTGGAGCACACGGAACTTGGCCTTCACCACGAAGTCCTTAAATCGTTTCTTGGTGAGCAGGATGCCGTGACGGCGTTCGCTTTTCGGGCTGGTGCCGACGATGACGCCGTTTTTCACCTCCCATTTGCCGCCCGGGGTGGGTTCCCAGCCTTTGAGATTTTTGCCGTTGAAGAGTGGCTTGAACTTGGCATCGGCTGCCTGCGCGGAAACGCCGGCCATGAGGAACAGCCCGAGGATGAGTTGGAGGGAGAATCGATTTTTCATGTGCGAACGCCGTGAGGCTAACGCACGCGGGTGATTTGCCAAGCGCTGATTCCGCCGAACAGAGCGTGTGGTGTCCACGCGGCGATGTGTGCCGAGTATTGGCCGACGAAGGCCATCGACATCTGTTGCACCATGAAAAACGCGAGGCAAACAACGATCCCGGCGGCCACCCCGACTGCGGCGTTGCGACGACCGGAGGGCGCGGCGAACGGGATGGCGATCAGCACGACAATGAGGCACGTCAACGGCTCGGCCAGGCGAGCCTGATATTGCGCGTCGAGGATGGCCTTCTTTTTCTTTTCCATCCCGGGATGCAGCCTGCGGTATCCGTCAATTTGCGCGAGGGAAACGCTCCATCGCTTATGCGCACGCTTGTCGAACAGCGGCGAGATTTTTAGTTCGCCCTCAATTTCTCCGGGCGATTCGTCGAACTCGTCCATCACAAGTTTTGGATGAAATTTCAAGGGATGAGATTCCGGAAAGCCCTCCGTGGGGCGATAGTCATTCACATTGTATAACGTCCACGCGCCATTTTCCCAGACCGCCTTGGCTGCCATGAGATCTCGCTTGGGTTGATCCTCGTCCCATTTCCACTTCACGACGATCGGCTTGTTACCCACTCCGTACATCTCTCCCGTGACAGGATTAAATGCAGGGATTTGCCAATCCCGATTGGCAGCGTAATTAAAGAAATCAGCATTGGTTATCCAGGGTGGCTTGAGTGTCTGTTTTTTCTCTCCCTCTTCGACCGTTGCCTTGCCGGCGCGGATGGCGGCCCCGTCCCGCAGGCTGTTTGGCAGCCAGTATTCGTTGGAACAAAACAACCCCGCGGAGAGCAGCACGCCCACGATCAGGTACGGAGTGCTCATTCGCATCATCCCGACGCCGGCATTTCGGATGGCGATGAATTCGTTCTGTCGCGCGTGCTGGTTGATCGCGTACATCAACGACAGCAGCAGCGACACCGGCGCGACGACGAAGAAATGCTCCGGCAGCGTGATCCAGTAGTATTGGGCGATCTCCCCGGCGCTCAGCTTGGCCTCAGCGAATTCGTCCAACTCCGCGATCAGGTCGAACGCGATCCACAAAACCATGAACCCGACCAGACAATAGACAAATGGGAACAGCCATTCGCGGATGAGGTAGCGGTCGATCAGACGCATGAGCGCCGCAGCGTATCCACCGGCCTTGGCCAAGGCAAGTCGAGGTGGGGCAGGTCATACTTCATGGCGCACGTCCGCTTGGCCAAGCGGAGGACGGCTTGATGCGGCCATCCGAATGGTTTGCGCATGGCCAAGCGCTAGAAAAGTCCGGGGATGAGCGCCTTGCGCTTGGCCGGGTAATCGGAGAATTGCTTGTGGTACCAGTTGTGGTGCGCACGCGCCCTCGGTCCGAGATTGGCCAGCGTCCAGACGGCAAACGTTAGCCCCGGCAGGCTCCACGTGAGCAGCGCCCAACCGAACCACTCGATGATTTCGCCGAGGTAATTCGGGCAGGAAACCCAGCGGAACAGCCCTCCCTGCGGCACTGTGTAGCCGTCCGGGTTTTCTTTTTTCAGCCGAAGCAGGCGCGTGCAGGAGTCGGTGTTCACGGCCATCCCGATGATGAAAAGGCATATTCCCGCGAGAAAATGAGGCGCGGCCCAGTCCACCACGATCGAGTCGCGAAACACGATCAGCCAGGCTCCGTGAAGGCCGCAGTTGATGCAGTTGAACAAAGCGCCGAAACTGGTCAACGCGATCGGCATCGGGCTGCTCGTCTGCGCCAAGCGGAACGGATACACCCATGCCCGGTAGACGTAGTGGGCCTGCCAGATCAAAAAGAATACGGTGATAGCCGTCGACTCCCAGCCCCGCAGGTAGATGAACACGCCAATCGGGATCAACACCGAGGGCGACTCCATGAGCAGCCAGCCGATCCGCGCGTTGATCTGTGGCCCCCAGTTCCCCGGGTTGTGTCGGCCGTACGGTGCGTTGATGAACCATAGACACACCGCTGTCGGCAACGCCGTGAACAGCCACGCCCATGTCAGCGTGTTGAGCAGTCCCGGCACGGTCGCCGCGTTGGCTGTCTCGATCGTCATCCGTGGCGCCCCATCAGCGACAAACCGGCGGCTCTTTCAAGCAAAAAACATCGACGCTTTACAGGCTCGCGAGAGGGCGATAGTTTTCGTCGATGCCGTCCAAGTTCGACGAGTCGGATTTTGTGGATCGCGACCTCGAGGCCGCGCACGAAACGGCCGCCCCTTCCCCCGAGCCGGAACTGCTCCCGGAGGACTCTCCGCCTCCCCCCAGCGCAGAGGAACTCACCGAGCGCGTTTCCGAGACCCAGCACAAGCTGGCCGAACTCAAGCAGATGCAGGAGGAACTCGAGCGCGAACGCACCGAGATCGAAGAGGCTCGCAGACGCCGCTCCGAGCTGTCCACCGGACGGGAGGAGATGGTGCAGAATCTCACCCGCGGCATCGGGTTGCTCGAGGAGGCCGAGCTTTCCAGCGGCCGCACTGCGGAGCAGCTCTCACGAACCGTGGCCGACCTTCGTACCTCGCTCGACAAAATCAACCTCATCAACGAGGAGGAGTGGACCGATGAAAACTGGAGCGTCGAACTGACCAAGGCATTGACCACCATCGAGAATTCGCGGATGGAATGGAACGGTGCCCGCCTGAAATGGCCGCTGCTCGACGCCGAAACCGAGCTTGCCCCAAGCGTTGCCGCCATCGCCCAACCCGTGCAGGCCGCCGATCGGCCCAGGCTAGATCAGCTCAGCTTCGGGCAACTCAGCAAGCTTGGCCTAGCCTTCACCTGGCCGCTCGTGCTGGTTGGAATTGCTATTGTCGTCCTTCTGCTTCTCAGCCGCAGTTAAAGACTGGGCGTTGCGCGCATCATGGGTTTATTCCGGAAAAACAGGGATCCCCTCGACAACCGGGCCAAGTCGGTCCGGAACCAGCTTGCCGACCTGCAGTCGCAGATCGAGAAACTCGGGGACTCGAACCAGCCCTTTGCCAGCCAGCCGGCACCGGTCGTCCACGATCTCAAGCCCGACGATCAGCCGCTGCCGAGGCGGCCGGTCGAAGTCGCCTCCACTCAGACTTTGGACACAAAAGCGGAACGCCACGGGACGCTTTGGGAACGCATCAGCAGAAACTTTCGCAAACCTCCGGTCTCCAACAACCCGAAGCTGGTGAACTTTCTTGCCGCCGGCAGCATTCAGGGCCTGCGGCCGCTCCGCTACGAGCGGCGCGTGGCCCGCAACCGATTCCTCGCCTTCACCACCGTCCTCGTCCTCGTACTGATCGGGCTGTTCTGGACACTCATCCAGCAATGAACCAGGACGACGATTTCATCTTCACAGTGCGGGTCTCGATCACGGTCATCGCGGCGGTCATCGCCATCTTCGTGGCGCTTGTTTTCGGCAAGGAAAAGGATGATGACCAATAGCCCGATCGGCATCCTGACCACGCACGGCACCTTCGGCGCCACTTATAGCCAAACTGGTTTGAGCCGGCTTGAGTTTCCAGAAAAAGTCGCCACTCCTAAAAAGAATCCCGCCCTCATCGACTTGGCCAAGCGCTGGCACGCCACCACAACCAAGGCGCTCAAGGCAATGCTGCTAGGCCAATCGCCGACCGACCTGCCGCCGTTGGACCTGTCGAGCGGCACAGAATTCCAAATCAGAGTGTGGCGGCAACTGCTGCAAATCCCGCTTGGCCAAGCGCGCTCGTACATTGAACTGGCCGGGCGGCTTGGCAAGCCCGGCGCATCACGCGCCGTGGGTAGTGCCTGCGGGGCCAACCCGATCCCGGTCATCGTCCCCTGCCACCGTGTGCTCGCCGCGCACTGCCGCATCGGTGGCTTCTCCGGTGGCCCCGGATGGAAACAGCGCCTCCTAAAAATCGAGGGCACTCAGTTTATCGAGTAAACGGGACGGACCAAAACTTGACGCCCAAACACCCGGCTCCTACGGTGTGCCGCCACTGACACGACTTTGAAACGAATCCTATTTTTTCTCGCCATTGCCCTGCTCATAGCTGGCCCGAACTCGTTTGCGGAAAGCCCGCCTGCCGTAGACGGACACGACGCCTTCATCAAAAGCCTGCGCGAACGCAAAGGGAGCGATGCTCCAAAAGACAAAGGAGTCAAAAGCATGAGCAAACCCCGCACACTCAGCCCGGTGGTCTCCCGGTTCAAGGGCTGGTTCATCGACATCACCGAAAAAGCCAAGCCGGGGAAACTGGACGGCGTCGGTGTGATGGTTGGGATTTCGCTGGCCAGCAAATCACGAGACACGTCAGCGTGGCAGTTTGTCGAAACCAAAAAAGGCTACCTCGTCCGGGCCGCCGCTGGAAAATACAAAGGCTGGTACATCGTGGTTGACGATAGCGCGAAAACGCGCCCTGAAGGCCCGACGCTCACCGTGACTCCGGCCCTCCGCTTGGCCAAGCGCCCGACCGCCAATAGCCACTGGAAGCTAACCTTGGCCAAGCTGGGCCTCGTGCTGGAAGCCACTTCCGGCAAATATAAGGGCTGGTTTTGGGATTTTGGTGGTGGCGATCCATCCTACAAGGAGGGCGATCGCGAAGTTGCCGTCAACGTCCTACTGGCCGAAAAAGTGGTCGCAGGCTCCTACTTCGCCGTCAAACCCGCGAAGTAAAGGGGGTGAAAATGGTGGGCGAAGAGGGATTCGAACCCTCTCGGGCATGTTGCCCACCTTGCGGCTTATTGCGTAACCCTTTGGCTTGTTGCGGGTTGATTCAAGCCTCTCATAAATCGTAATTGGAAGGAATGCGCACCATTGCGAAAGAAGTTTGGTCCGTATTGGTCCGTAATCGCGGAGGAGGGGGTTGGCCAATATGGCAAACCGAGAAGTGGTGATGGGTAATGGCCTCTGGAAATTTTTTATCTAAAAAAGAGAAGCTCAATCCACCTCAATCCCGACCACTTCTCCAGCTTCAACTGTTGCTCTCACGTTGATTGGTCGACAGCAGTTTTCGCAGTCTGAAACGAGATCAACATCTCCGTCCACACCATCCAGAATGACTAAGGTGTCCGAGTTGCAGAATGGGCAGGAGATGGTGGTTGTGGCCTCCAGAAAGCTACTTCCCCTCAGCTTTCAGTTCTTCAGTTGTCTTGCCGCCGTGTTTACGGAGGAGGTCGGTGATTTTGGGATGGAGCATTTCGGATTCCATTGGAGTCATCCCTAAACTGTTCTTCGCATTCACATCTGCTTCCGCTTTAATTAAAAATTCGATAATCTCACATTTACTAGCAAGAGCAGCAATGTGCAATTAGGTTTCACCAAGTCCCAGCGAGTTTACATTACCAACATTCACATCCGCACCATTCTCTATAAGCAGTTTAACTGTGTCCTTCCCCTTGAGCCGCTTAACTTTATCCTTACCATTGCCTCCCTTGATGTATTCATAAAAAAAGAGCCTTGAATAGCAGCAATCAAAGGAGTTCTCCCTTTGTCACAGCCAATATTCACATCCGCACCATTATTATTTAAAAGTAGTTCAATAGTTTCTTTGTGCCGCTTCTGGTTTCTTGTTGTGAAGCTTGCAAAACTAATAGCTCGCAACAAAGGAGTTTCCCCTTCGTCATCTTTCGCATTCACATCCGCACCTTTTGCGATTAGTAGTTTGGCGACTTACTTTTGGCCAGAATAAGCGGCCCGATGTAATGGAGTCCTGTCAAAACTATCATTTGCATCAACATCCCAGCCATCATCCAAGTACTGTTTAATAATACTGATATTTCCTTCTACGGCAGCTTTATGGATATCCACACTTGGCCCACACCCCACCAGCACCACGGTTGCGATTATGATTAGGAAATATTTCATTTTGCGTTCAAGTGGTGGAGGGAGTTGGTTTAGTTGCCAGCGGCTATCAATTCTTCAGCCGTTTTGCCGCCGTGTTTGCGGAGGAGGTCGGCCACCTCTTTTATTTCAGTCTTATTAACCTTTTTTTCACGAGAAGATCCATCCTCATTTCTTGCAATTAAATTTGATGAAACAACTTCGATTCCCTCCATATTACTTACTGCATGATCAATTTCACTGAATGCCTCGCTCATCTCTTCACGTTCAACTGCATAATCTAAAGGTGTAAAACCCATATTATCTATTGAATTAACATTTGAACCCTCTTTAATTAATAATTCAGCAATTTTTTTGTTAGCAATTTGTGCGGCTAAATGTAAAGGAGTGTGCCCTTCATCAATCTTTTGATTTACATCTGCACCTTTTGAAAACTCTCTTCTTACCAAAGCGACGTTTTCTCATATTAAGTCTTGGTGAATTGACTGACCGCCGCAACCAATAAGTAAAACTGATATCGTTAGTATATGAAAATATTTCATGTGAAGGAGTAATTGTATTGCGTAGATGCGTAAAAATCAAGCCGGATTAACTGTTGCCGGAAAGTGCAGCCAACATAAAACCTAAGGTATTCAAGTGGTGGATGGAGTTGGATGTCACCAATTAAAAAGGAGAGGAAGGTAGTTGTATAATAACAAAGCTCCTACTAATCCAATTACAAAATACCAATTAACAGCTATGTAAAAAAACGCGGTTTGTTGATCTTTATCTACTTTGTAAGAAAAATGGTCTATTGAAATTTCAATCACTTCATCTACCAGTGAATTTGCTACTTTCCTAAACCCAAAAAAACGGCAAATAAACCTAATAGTACAAAGATTAAATTCAGTCCCCGAACGTGTTCAAGTGGTGGAGGGAGTTAGTTTAGTTGCCAGCGGCTTTCAATTCTTCAGCAGTCTTGCCGCCGTGTTTGCGCAGAAGTTCAGCTATCTCTTTTTTATTATTGTTAGGATTATTTGGATGATTAGCTGCATCAAGCAGAGTTATTTCATCATTAGTCTTTGCATTTACATCCGCACCGTTGGCGATTAGTAGTTCGGCTATTTCCTTGTGGCCTGCAAAAACTGCCTCCATCAAAGGAGTTCCCCCACTTCTATCCCTCGCATTCACATCCGCACCATTGGCGATTAGTAGTTTAACGGTTTTTTTGTGACCGCCGGCAGACGCAGGATGTAAAGGAATGCCATTAATATTATCCTGCGCATTTACATTGGCACCGTTTTTGATTAGCAGATCAACCATATCATTGTGACCTCCATAAGCCGCAGGATGCAAAGGGGCCACCCCCTTATCATCCTTCGCATTCACATTCGCACTTTTGGAAATGAGAAATTTTGCAATTTCCACTTGGCCCTGCCAAGCCGCCAAATGAAGAGCAGTCTCTCCATGCT
>Ga0163109_10002044_pt1 | contig 15879 bp, 12 predicted proteins | sample CRUFie1St13metaG_FD_108704 | JGI IMG/M metagenome (GOLD analysis project Ga0163109, IMG submission 108704) | Marine microbial communities from the Costa Rica Dome - CRUD Field 142mm St13 metaG | ecosystem: Environmental > Aquatic > Marine > Oceanic > Photic zone | place: Costa Rica: the Eastern... | reverse complement strand
CGGGTTGTCGGTCAGTTCTTCGACCTGACGCACCCAACGGGCCTGTGGCGGCGCGCCGACAAGGCTCAGGCTGCCGGCATTCAGGTCGATCGACGCGTTGCCGAAGCCGGTGTGGCGGATTTCGTCGATCCCGCCGGCATCCCAGATGGTCTCGAACACCGGCGTATCGCTGTCGAAGGTATAGACCGTATTGTCGGCCCGGGTGGTGATGTTGGCACCGTAGAGGTGCTGCAGCGCCGCGATGTCGTAGATCATCGGCTGCGCGGGCGACTGCCCCCCTTCGCCGGTGGACCAGGACAGCTCGCCACCCATGATGGTGTAGAGGTCGTCGGCCATCCAAGGGTCCATCTGCCGCCCCTCGAAGGCGTGGTCCAGCCCCAGCGCGTGCCCGATCTCGTGCGCCAGCACCGTGGCGCCGCCGCCCAGCGGGTCTTCGAAGTAGAAATCGCGCATGGCCCCGGGGTCGAGGTGGATGTCGCCACTGTCTTCGACCGCGCGCGGATCGTCTCCGGCCGGGACCATCGCCCAGCCTTCGGTCATGCCGGTGGGGTCATCGGCGAAGCCGCCACGGTCGTAGGCGAGGTTGATGTGACCGCGGTTGAGGCCGTCGGCGGTATAAGTGCCTGCGCCCTGATCAGTGACTTCGGTCAGGCGGATGTTGGCGACCTCCTCGATCGAGGCCATGATCTCGCGGGTGCGTTCCTGTTCCAGCGTGCCGAAGGGCTGGATGCCAGCGAAACTGGTGCTCGGCATGGACTCGACCGCGAACGAGTATGTCAGCTCGACCGGCTGGTTGTAGGTGCCGCTGCCGTTCCAGTGCGCCATTGGGGAAACGGTGTCGTCCTCGGGGAACAGCAGCGCATCGATGTTCGGATCACCGGTGAAGTAGGGGTCGGTGGGGGCTGGCGGTGTCGGCGGCCCCCAGGGGTCACCGCCGTCGGAGAACAGGGCCAGCGCGAGGCTGCCCATCGTGAACAGTCCTGCCGCAGCGAAGGCGCCGCCTGCAATCCACTCGATGGGTTCAAGATCGAAGGGGCGCGTGCGTGCGCTCGCCATCAGCATCGACTGTGTCGGGCTCAGATTGCTCTGCCCGGCGAGGGCATTGGGGTCGATACTGCCGTCGTCCCCGAGCATGGCCAGTGCTTCGCGCACGGGCGCAGGAACGTCTTCTGCGGCCAGCAGGGTTTCGCCGTCGGGACCGCTGGCGCGGTAGGTCTCGGGGGTCAGCTGCTCGTAGTCGATGCCGTTGAACAGCAAGGCACCGGCCGGTTCCGCCCCGGCGATCCCCGCACCAGCAGCCAGCAGCAGGGGGCGTCGCCGGTGTGGCCTGAAACCGCGTTGCTTTCGCTGTGACATTGACCCATTCCACGTTTTGTCGGTGCCCAGAGTGAACCCAGTCTGCCTCAAAGTCATGGCGGAAATGGGTTCGGCGAGGGTGGAAAGCGGTCATAAAGCTCTGATAAACAAGGGCATGACCCGCACTCAGGACCAGAGCCAGCCCCAGAACCAGCACACCGGCGAGACCCGGCGGCCCGACCCGCTCGGCGACCGGCGGCTGTCGGTTGCGCCGATGATGGACTGGACCGACCGGCACTGCCGCGCCTTCCACCGACTGCTGTCGCGGGAAACCCTGCTCTACACCGAGATGGTGACCACCGGCGCTTTGCTGCACGGGGACGTGCCCCGGCATCTGGATTTCGACGCGGCCGAACACCCGGTGGCGTTGCAGCTGGGTGGGTCCGAACCGGCCGACATGGCGGCTTCGGCCCGGCTGGGTGAGCAATGGGGCTACGACGAGATCAACATGAACGTCGGCTGCCCGTCCGACCGGGTGCAGCGGGGGACGTTCGGGGCCTGCCTGATGGCGGAGCCGGGGCTGGTTGCCGCCAATGTTGCCGCCATGCGCGATGCCGTCAGCATCCCCGTTACCGTCAAGTGCCGGATCGGCATCGATGATCAGGACAGCGAGGCCGCGCTGACCGACTTCGTCAGACAGGTCAGTGAGAAGGGTGGCTGCAGCCGGTTCATCATCCACGCCCGCAAGGCGTGGCTGCAGGGCCTGAGCCCCAAGGAAAACCGCGATATCCCGCCGCTCGACTATGGCCGCGTGGCACGGCTCAAGCAGCAGTTTCCGCACCTGCACGTCGGCATCAATGGCGGTATTCTCGACCTCGACACCGCGCGGGTTCTTCTGCGCGAGGGGCCAGAGCCTGAAGGCGTTGGGGAGAGCGAGGGCGATCGCCTTGGCCTCGGACCGCTCGACAGCGTCATGATCGGCCGCGCGGCCTATCAGAACCCGTGGCTGCTTGCGGAGGCTGACGCGCTGATCTTCGGCCAGCCGGCAGCTTCGGCGCCCGAGAGCCGTCATGCGGTGATCGAGGCCTTTCTGCCCTATCTGGAGGCGCAGTGCGCGCGCGGCGTGCCGCTGCACGCCATGACCCGGCACATTCTGGGGCTGTTCAACGGCCAGCCCGGCGCGCGGCTGTGGCGGCGCTATATTTCCGAGAATGCGCCCAGCCGGACCGCGGGGCCGGAGGTGGTGCGTCAGGCGCTGGCCTTCGTCTCCGGCGATGCCCGCTCGGCGACCGAAGCCACCAGAGCCGGGTAGCGCAGCATCAGGACCACGCCGCGCGCGGTCATGAAGCCAACGACACTGATGAACAGGCCGTGCATGCCCAGCCAGGGCACCAGCACCAGCACCAGAGCCGTCTGGACCACCAGCCCGGCAATCACCGAATCCCGCATGTCGCCAGCCCGGGTCGCGCCGAGAAAGATGCCGTCGAGCATGAAGGCTGCGGTCATATAGAACCCGCTGAAGTAAACGTAGGGCATGAGCTCCCGGCTCAGCGCCAGCACGTCGGGCAATTTGGTGATGTAGGCCAGCGCCCAGCTCCCCGCCGTGGCGAAAATCACGGCCGCGATCACCGACGACACCAGCGACCAGAATATCACCAGCCGGGTCGAGCGCAGCAGCCGGTCACGCCGCCCCGCACCCACGGCCTCGCCGGAGAAGGCTTCAGCAGCGACGGCAAAGGCGTCCATGCCATAGACGATCAGGCCGAACATCTGCCACAGCACGGCGAGGGTGTCGGTGTTGACACCGTCCAGCCCCCCGCGCTGGTCCAGCCAGTCGGCGGCTTTGAACAGCAACAGAAAGGCCACGGCGAAGGCGAGGCTGCGCAGGAAAAAATTGGCGTTGGTGGAGAACAGCTTGAGCCAGTCAGCCCGCTGCCAGATGCCGTCGAGCCCTGACCTGCCTGCGCGGCCGATGATGCCGAGGCGGAGCAGGATCAGCCCGCCCAGCGCGACGCCGGCATAGCTGGCGATGACACTGCCCAGCGCCACCCCGGCCACGCCCATATCGAGCACCAGCACCAGCCACGCAGACACTGCGATGTTGGTCAGGTTGATGAAGGCCTGGAGCAACAGCACCAGTCCGGTCCGCTGCTGCCCGACCAGCCAGCCAAAGCAGACGTAGCTGAACAGGACCGCTGGGGCCGCCCAGATCCGGATGCCGAGATAGGTCTCCACCGAGGGCCGCAGGTCGGTCTGCCAGCCCATGACGCTGTTCAGGCCAAACCAGAACATAGGGGTCAGCAGCCACAGCAGCGCCCCGCCGACGCCGGCGATGATCAGGCCCCGCCACAGTACCGCGAACAGCCTTTGCTCATTCTGCTCACCGAAAGCCTGCGCGGTGTAGCCGCCGGTCGACAGGCGCAGGAAACCGAGTGTCCAGAAGGTGAAGGTGAAAATCTGACTGGCGAGGGCGACCCCACCCTGCAGGCCGGCCGTTTCCAGCTGTCCCACGATGGCCACGTCGGCCAGCGACAGCAGCGGTTCGGTAATGCCGCTGAGGAAAGCCGGGAAGGCCACAGCGACAACCCGGCCGTGGGTAATGGGGCGCAGCGCCTTGGAAGACAGCGGCTGTTGTTGCGTCATGGTCCCTCTGAGCGCCTGTCGACCCGCAAAGATCAGCACAGATCGGCGGGTGAATAGTCCTTCGACACCAGAATAAAGGTGTTCACAAGCAGAGACTAACACGCGCGGCTGGTTCTGGGCTGCGACTCGAGTGCCTAAGGCCCTGAGACTCCGAAATTTCCCACAACAATATAAAATTAGAAACAAACGGCGCGGCGCACTTTTCAGGAGAAAACCATGAAAAAAACACGCTTTAAGGCCGCTAAAAACGCATAATTGGTGCCTCTATGCAACAGATATACCGGTTTTTGATTAAAACGGCGGCAACATTGGTCTTCGATTCTTGCTCGGGACTCGGGAAGACCTACCCTGATTCGCGAAAGTGAGCAGAGCAACTCAATTGCGTTGCTTTTCTAATGCGCTTTCAGCGTTTCCTCCCCCTCGAAGGGTCCGAGCCTTCAATGGTTTCGGGCCCTTTTTTCTGCCCGCGGCAGACAGGCTGCTCAAGGGTCCGCTGCAAGGCCCGTGGCAAGGCCCGCAGCGGGGTCGATCACTCGCCCGGAGCCAGCGCCAGCTGAAACAGCACTGTCGGCGCCCATTTGCCGAATTTGCGGCCGATATCGGTGAGAAAACCGACTTGCTTGAAGCCATAACCAAGGTGAAACCGCACCGATGGATTGTCTTCGACAGCGATATCGGGATCGAGGCTGGCGACGGCCAGCATGGTCTTCATGCCCAGCTCGCGACAGCGGTCGGTGACCGCGTCCATCAGCTGCCGGCCTAGCCCCAGTCCCTGTGCATCCGGGTGGACGTAGATCGAGCTTTCCACGGAGAACCGGTAGGCCGTCCGCGGGCGGTAGGGGCTGGCGTAGGCATAGCCGATGATCCGGCCGGTCGCGGCATCTTCGGCGACGAGGTAGGGCAGGCCCTTGTCCAGCACCGCTTCGGCGCGGGCCTGCATCTCGGCGGGTGTCGGCGGCACTTCCTCGAAACTGATGAAGGTGTTCAGCACAAACGGCGCGTAGATCGCGGCGAGGGCGTCGGCGTCGCGTGCCGGGTTCACCGGGCGCAGGGTCGGGGTCATGGTCGTCGGCATCCTCGTCGCACGGGTGATGATTTTTGCGCTCTGCGGTGTACTTTCTTACAACAGTCTCCGTCCACGTCAGAAACCAAAGAAGTCTTATGGCCCAAGTACAAGCCGAAATCGTTCTCCCCACGCAGGAACTCCGTGACGACATCCCCTTTTTCCAGAAGGTTCTGGGGATGCGCATGGATACCATTTTTCCCGCTGATGACCCGTCGGTGGCAGTGTTTTCCGGGCACGGCTTGCGGGTGCGGGTGGACAAGGACGCGACCACGCAGCCGGGCAAGATCCGAATTCTGGCCGAAGACCCCGAGACCTTTGCCGACGGCGCGACCAGCCTGACCGCGCCCAATGGCACCGAGATTGAAATTGCGCCGCTGAACCCGCCGCTGATCATGCCGGAGACCCAGCACAGCTTCATGGTGCGCCGGTTGGCGGATCAGGCGCCTTGGGTCATCGGGCGCGCGGGCATGCACTATCGCGATCTGATCCCCGACCGCCTCGGTGGCTCCATCATCGCCAGCCACATCCGCATTCCCGATGGCGGACCGGTGCCGGATTCCGTGCACTACCACACCGTCGGGTTCCAGCTGATCTTCTGCTACCGGGGCTGGGTCGATCTGGTCTACGAGGATCAGGGCGAGCCCTTCCGCCTGTTCGCCGGGAACTGCGTGATCCAGCCGCCTGAAATCCGTCATCAGGTGCTCTACGCCAGCGACAATATCGAGGTGATCGAGATCGGCGTTCCTGCCGAGCACATCACCACGCTGGACCACAGCATGAAGCTGCCGACCCCGGACTTCCGCCCGGACCGCGAGTTTCAGGGCCAGCGCTTCGTGCATCACCGGGCTGAAGACGTGGCGTGGCAGGACTTCCGCATCCCCGGGTTCATCTCCCGCGACACCACCATCGCCGCCAACACCAAAAACGTTGCCGGGGTCGAGGTCGTGCGATCCAAGGGCACGCCGACACAGGCGACCCGGCATACCAGCGACATCCTGTTCACCTTCGTGATGGAAGGCGGGATGACGCTGCTGGGTGAAGACGGGGCTTCCCACCGGCTGTCGCCGGGTGACGCCTTCGTGGTGCCGCCGGACATGGTTACGACCTACAGCGAGCCGAGCGAAGACCTCGAACTGCTCGAAGTTTCCCTGCCCGGTGCCTTCGAAACGCATCTTGCCTAGCGCGGCCTGAGCCGTCAGGCTGGAGCGCGTTTCAGCTTAAGGGAGGGCCTGCGGCGATGAGCGACGTGACCCGCACAGACGTAATCGTGATTGGTGCCGGCATAGCCGGTGCTTCGGCGGCCGACGCGCTGGCGGCGGACTGCAAGGTGGTGCTGCTCGAACGCGAGCCCCAGCCCGGCTACCACACCACCGGGCGGTCGGCGGCGCTGTTCGCGCCGGTCTACGGGCCTGCGCCGATCCGGGCGCTGACCCGCGCCTCGGCAGCCTTTATGTCCAGCCCGCCTGAGGGCTTTGCCGACAGCCCGATCCTGTCGCCGCGCGGCGCCCTGTTCATCGCGCGGGAAGATCAGCTGCCCGCGATGCAAGAGCTGCACGACGAGCTGCGCGCCGAGGGCAATTTCGAAGAGCTCGACGAGGCCGGAATCCGCGGTCTGCAGCCGCTGGTCAGCGAGGGCTATGCCGCTGCCGGGCTCTATGACGTGAACTGCGAGGACATCGACGTCGCGACCCTGCATCAGGGGTTTTTGCGCCGCGCCCGCGCCCGGGGTTGCACGACAGTGACCAAGGCCGAAGTGCTGTCGCTTGAACAGCTCGGTGACGGCTGGCGGGTGCATACCACGGCGGGCCAGTTCGAAGCGCCGCGCGTGGTCAACGCCGCCGGTGCCTGGGCCGATGCGCTGGGGCAGATGGCCGGGGCCGAGCCCATCGGGCTGATCCCCAAGCGTCGCACCGCGATGCAGATTGCCGCACCGGACGGGGCCGAGGTCGGCGGCTGGCCGATCGTGGTGGACGTGCAGGAGGAGTTCTACGTCAAACCCGTTGCCCGGCAGCTGCTGCTGTCGCCGGCCAACGAAGACCACGACGTTCCTAGCGACGTTCAGCCCGACGAACTCGACATCGCCATCTGCGTCGACAGGGTCGAGCGCGCCTTCGACTTCCGCGTCGGCCGGATTGAGACCCGCTGGGCGGGGCTGCGCAGCTTCGTCGCGGATAAATGCCCGGTCGCAGGCTATTCGGCCGAGGTCCCGGGGTTCTTCTGGCTCGCAGGGCAGGGGGGCTACGGCATCCAGACTTCACCCGCGCTGGGGGAGCTGGCCGCGGCCTTGGTGCTGGGCAAGCCGCTGCCGCAGGCCATGGTCGATGAGGGGGTGGATCTGGCGACCCTTGCGCCGGAACGTCTCTCAGCCTGACCCCGATCAGGCAAGGCTGTCCTCGCCCTCGAACAGGCTGGGGTCGCGCAGCACCGCCGGGTCCAGCGCCCCGAGCCGTTCGATCAGCGACAGCACCATGGCCGCGACATCGGCGTGATTGGCGGTCGGCTGTAGCGCCTTATCGAGATAGAGGTCGCGGGAGAGCTCAACCTGCAGCGCATGCACCCCGGCCTTGGGGTCGCCGTGGTGCTGGATGATGTATCCCCCGGCGTAGGGCCGGTTCCACTCCACGATCAGCCCCGAATTCCAGAGCCTGTGCAGCACCGACAGCACCACCGGCTTGGCGCAGGTGGTGCCGAAGCGGTCGCCGAGCACGGCATCGACCGCGCCGGTGGAAAGCCCCTGTCCCTCGCCCGGGACGTGGCGCAGGCGGAAGGGGTTGCGGTCCCGCCGCAGGCCCCGGGTCGCAGAGGGCGACAGGCCGGGCATCGAATGGCAGTCGACGAGGATGGCGTGGCCGAACTGCGCGCAGGTCAGCCGCAGTTGCTCGGCCAAGGCTTCGTGGTAGGCGCGATGGACCCTGTCCAGCCGCTGCTGGACAGAGGCGGCCGACAGTCGCTGGTCGCCATAGATGCTCTGCTTGCCGCCGATCAGTGTCGGCACCACGCCCAGCCCGGCCAGCACGCGCGGTGAGCGGTTTCGGTGGGGTGGCAGGTCGGTGCCTTCGTCGAACAGGTCGGGGTCGAGCTCGTCGCGGTCGCGGTTCACGTCGCAGTAGGCGCGGCTGTAGCCGCAGACGACCAGCGGCACGGACAGCGCTGTGGCCGCAGGCTTGACCAAGTCCAGCACCCCGAAATCTGTCGCCTGCAGCAGCACATCGTCGTCGAGCGCGCTCGCCCGCTGCAGGTCCTCGGGCAGAAAGGTGCCTGCGTGCGGGCAGGACAGCACCACAGGCAGTGATGGCTGTTCGGGCCGGACGACAGACACGGGCGGCGGCGATGACATGGCTGTCACCATAGGCGTGCGACGAAAAACAGGAAGCCGGAAAAAACCCATACCAAGGGATTGCCAAGCTCAAGGCTTGGGGCTAAGCCCCTTGTTCTGGCGACGGCCCCGGAGGTCCGAGCCTCGGTTGGGCGGTTAGCTCAGCGGTAGAGCACCACGTTGACATCGTGGTGGCCACTGGTTCGATCCCAGTACCGCCCACCATTTCCCTTTGACATCCCCGGACAGTGCTTCAAACCTCAGGGCTTCAACGTGCAGGGGGATTGCGCTGTGTCACGTCTCTGGATCCGGACTCCGCTGGCCGTCTTCGCCGAGCAGCCCGCCGATGGCGGCGTTGTGGTCGAGGGCGGTCGGATCGCCGAGCTGGTGCCCATGGGTGAGATCCCGGGCCATGATCAGGTCTATGATGCCAGCGAGCAGGTGCTGATCCCCGGCCTGATCAACACCCACCATCATATGTATCAGACCCTGACGCGGGCGCTGCCCGGCGCGGTGGACAAGGAGTTGTTCGACTGGCTCAAGGCGCTTTACCCCGTCTGGGCCGGGCTGAGCCCCGATATGGTTTCGGCCAGCAGCGAGCTGGCCATGGCGGAACTGCTGCTCTCGGGCTGCACCACGACCACAGATCACCACTACGTGTTTCCCGCCGGGCACGAGGATGCCATCGACCGGCAGGTGGCCGCAGCACAGGCGCTGGGGATCCGTGTGGTCCTGACCCGGGGGTCGATGAGCCTGTCGGTCGAGGACGGCGGGCTGCCGCCCAAGTCGGTGGTGCAGGACGAGGACAGCATCCTCGCTGACAGCGCCCGGCTGATCGACCGCTTCCACGACCCCGACCCGCTGGCCATGACACAGATTGCCCTCGCGCCGTGCTCGCCGTTTTCGGTGACCCGGAGGCTGATGCAGGCTTCGGCAGAACTGGCGCGGGCGCGGGGCGTGCTGCTGCATACGCACCTCGCGGAGACCGAAGACGAGAATGCCTTTTGCGAAGCGACCTTTGGCTGCCGTCCGCTGGATTATGTCGAGGACTGCGGCTGGCTGGAGACCAAGGCCTGGTACGCTCATGGCGTGCACTTCAACGCCGATGAGCGCAACCGACTGGCGCGCGCCGGGGCAGGGGTCGCGTCCTGCAGCCATTCCAACATGCATCTGGCCAGCGGCATCTGCTCGGCCTGCGAGCTGGAAACCGCCGGCGTCGGTGTCGGGCTGGGGGTCGATGGTTCGGCCTCCAACGATGCGTCGAACATGATGCAGGAGGTGCGCGCGGCCTGGCTGCTGCAGCGGCTGAAGTACGGTTCAGCGGCGGTGTCGTGGCGCGATGCGCTGCGGTGGGGAACGGCCGGGTCGGCGGCGCTGCTTGGCCGCGATGCGCTGGGCCGGATTGCACCGGGCATGGCGGCGGACCTCGCGCTGTTCCGGCTGGATGAGCCGCGTTTCAGCGGGGCCGGGGATCCGCTGGCGGCGCTGGTGGTCTGTGGCGCGCACCGGGCCGAGGCGGTCATGGTTGCCGGCGAATGGCGGGTGAAAGCGGGCGCGCTGGTGGGCGCTGATCTGGACGGCATCATGGCGCGCCACCGGGGGGCTGCATCGGCGCTGCAGGCTGGTCTCTGAGGCGTCTCGCTCCCGGGGGCTCGTGGTGATCCTGCACTGAATTTATCCTGATTCACCAATGTCTCGACGCTGATCTCTTCAAATGCGGGGTGCGCTCTGGCTGATCGATCTGCGGTCATTGACGGCCAGCGGTCCAGAGTCGTTGCGCTCCGGCACGAAACTGCGGCGCAAACGGACAAACGATAATGAGACCTAAGTTGCACGTTTGCGTCGACAATTTGCTTTCGATGCCCTATTTGAACGCCTTGCTTTTGTGCAGGCTCGTGACGGGCGCTGCGGATGCAGGGCAAGGCGTCACAACTCACTCTGGCCGACAAGACGGATTATGAACACAACGCCGACGTTGCAAGTAGAGAACCTCGTCAAGACCTACGGGGGTGTCCAGGCGGTCCGGGGGGTCAGTTTTGACGTCATGCCGCAGACCATTGTCGGCCTGATCGGGCCCAACGGTGCGGGCAAGACCACGACCTTCAACATGATCGCCGGTGCGGAGAAGCCGACCGAGGGCCGTGTCTGGTTCGACGGTACGGAGATCACCGGCAAGCCCACCGACCAGCTCTACGATCGCGGCATCGTCCGCACGTTCCAGCTCAGTCACGAGTACGGAAAGATGACCGCGCTGGAGAACCTGATGGTCGCCGGGGCCAACCAGCCGGGCGAGAACATCTTCATGAACTGGATTGCCCCCGGTGCTGTGCGCCGGCGCGAGCGCGAAGTCCATGAGCGCGCCGAAGAGACGCTGGCGTTTCTGGGCCTGACCCACGTGACCAACGAGTTGGCCGGCAACCTGTCTGGCGGGCAGAAGAAGCTGCTGGAGCTGGGCCGGACGATGATGACCGACGCCAAGCTGGTGTTGCTCGACGAGCCAGGGGCCGGGGTGAACCCGACCCTGATGCTCAAGGTCATCGACATGATCCGGCGCCTGAATGAAGAGCGCGGCTATACATTCTGCATCATTGAACACGACATGGATCTGATCGCCGATCTCTGCGACACGGTGGTGGTGCTGGCTGAAGGCCAGGTGCTGACCCGCGGCCCCATGTCCGACGTGCGCACTGACGAGCGTGTGATCGATGCTTATTTCGGCGGAGACGTGGTTTGACCCAAGATTTGTATCGGACACCACTGCGCTTCTATGGGAGGTCGCCGCAGCATGGCTGAAGCCAAGAAAGTACTGGAACTGAGCGACATTCATGCGGGCTATGGAGACACCGACATTCTCCACGGCATCAACATGCACGTCTGCGACGACGAGGTCGTGGTGGTCATTGGTCCCAACGGCGCGGGTAAGTCCACGGCCGTGAAGGCGATTCTGGGCCTGCTCAACATCCGCAAGGGCGACGTGCTGCTCAACGAGCAGGTGATTACCGGCACCCCACCGGAGAAGGTGATCAACCAGCGCGTCAGCTACGTGCCCCAGACCCACAACGTGTTCGTGAGCCTGACGGTTCAGGAAAACCTCGAGATGGGGGCCTGGACCGTGCCCGAGGGCATGAACGACCGCATCGAACGCATGTACGAGATGTTCCCCGATCTGGCGGAAAAGCGGCGGCAGGCCGCGGGTTCGCTGTCGGGTGGTCAGCGGCAGATGGTGGCCATGGCCAAGGCGCTGATGGTTGACCCGGAAGTGCTGCTGCTCGACGAACCGACGGCGGGTCTTTCACCGCTGTATCGCTCGGTGATTTTTGCAGCTGTGCAGTCGATCAAGGACAACGGCGTGCCGGTGCTGATGGTCGAGCAGAATGCCAAGCAGGCGCTCGGCGTTGCCGATCGCGGCTACGTCCTCGTTGACGGCAGCAATCGCCACACCGGCACGGGCCAGGAGCTCCGCGAAGACCCCGAGGTCGCGCGCATGTTCCTCGGCGCCCGGGATTAGGGGGAGGATCGCGACCATGTGGGACGCCTTTGGCTTCGAGTTCATCAACTTCTACCTGATCCCCGGGCTGGTGCTTGGCTGCATCTACGCGCTGGGCGCGATCGGGATCACCCTGACGTTCGGCATCCTGCGCTTCGCCAACTTCGCCCACGGCGAGGTGATGATGAGCAGCGCCTATCTGACCTACACCTTCATGGCGCTGGCCGCCGGGCTGGGGTTCAGCGTGGTGCCGCTGGTCGCGGCTATCCCCGCGGCGGCGGTGACCATCGGGATCGCCCTGGTGATCGACCGGTTCTTCTATCGACCGTTCCGCAAGAGCGAGACGATCATCATCGTCATGGCCAGCTTTGGTATGATGCTGATGGTGCGCGCGCTGGTGCCGGTCATCTGGGGCCCGAACCAGATCACCTTCGTCCGGGGCATTACCCCGATGAAACCCTATCTGGACGGCATGCTGCTGGTGCAGGACAAGCAGTGGCTGATCGTCATGGGGACCATCGTGGTCATGACCGTGTTCAGCCTGATCATGAACTACACCCGCATCGGCAAGGCCATGCGTGCGGTTTCAGACAGCCCGGATCTGGCGCGGGTGACGGGCATCAACGTTGAGACGGTGATCCGTGCAACCTGGATCATCGGTGGTTTCTGTGCCGCCGTGGCCGGGGCGTTCCTTGCCATGAACACCCAGCAGCTTTCCGCGACCATGGGCTTCCGCATACTGCTGCCCAAGTTTGCTGCCGCGATCCTTGGCGGGATCGGCCGGCCCGTGGGCGCCATCGTCGGCGGCATGGTCATCGGCCTCGCTGAAGAGCTGATCGCCTATCCCTGGCAGGGTGCGGTCATGCAGGTGGTCTGGTGGTTCTCCGAGGTTATCAACGCAACCGGCATGACCGAGTGGGCCAAGGCCGTGCACAAGGACGTGCGCAGCACGCCGCTGCTCAGCCCCGGCTACAAGGCCGGTGTTGCTTTCGGGATCATGGTGATCATGCTGATCGTCCGGCCGGCCGGGCTGTTCAAAGGGAGGGTGTTCTAGATGTCCGAGTGGCTGCTCAGCGACCAGATGGTCGGCAACATGCTCTACGTGAACAGCCTGCTGCTCATGGGGGGGATCTACGCCCTTATGTGCCTGGGTCTGAACGTGCAGTGGGGCTTTACCGGCCTGTTCAACGCCGGGATCGCCGGGTTCGCGGCCGTGGGGGCCTATACCTACGCGATCCTGACAACCTTTGCTTCCGGCATGCATATCGGCGGGTACGAACTGCCGATCTGGGTCGGCATGCTCGCCGCCATGATCGCCAGTGGGATTATCGCGCTGGCGATCGGGGCAATCTGTATCCGTCTGCGTGCGGACTACCTTGCCATCGCGACCATCGGCATCGCGGAGATCATCAAGCTGATCCTCAAAAACGAGACCGCCATTACCAACGGCCCGCGCGGCGTCGCGAAGATCCCGCGCAGCTGGGAGCACCTTGGCGATGCCCGGGTGGCTGAAAAGCTGCCCTGGCGGCTGTTCGGTGAGCCTTCGGCCTACGAGGGCTTTTTCCGGGAATGGTACCCGCTGCTGTTCATGCTGACCGTGGTCGGTTTCGTGTTGCTGGTTTATCTGGCGCTGGAGATAGCGCGTACCTCGCCCTGGGGCCGGGTGATGACGGCGATCCGTGAAAATGAGGCCGCTGCCCGCGCTGCGGGAAAGAACGTGACCCGGCTGCGGATCGAATCCTTCGTGGTTGGCGCTGTCATTATCGGACTCGCGGGCGCATTTTACGCGCAGCAACTGCGGTTTATTGAACCTACCAACGCCTTTGACCCCACTAAATTAACCTTCCTTGTGTGGGTTATGTTGATCATGGGCGGCAGTGGGAATAACCGTGGCGCAGTCTTGGGTGGCCTGATGCTCTGGGTGATATGGTCGGGAACGGAGCTGGTTATCCGCTTCGGCGCCAATGTTCTTGGCGATGTTTTCCCCGATTTGTCGCCCAGTGTACTGGTCACCAAAGCAAGTTTCTTGCGCCTGTTCCTGATCGGGCTGATACTTCAGTTCGTCTTGCAGAGATTCCCGAAAGGGATACTACCCGAGGTGCGTCCCGCTGCCCTTGGGGGAAAAACCAACGAAGTGCGGGACTAACGTCTTTGGAGGAAATACCCATGAAAAAGACTCTTCTGGTAAGCGCAGCGGCACTGGCTTTCGCCTCTGTGGCTTCCGCTCAGGTCAAAGTCGGTAACCCGATGGCCGTTACCGGCCCGATCCCGGACCTCGTTGCCCCCATGGTTGACGCGGTTAACCTCGCTGTTGCTCACGTGAACGAGCAGGGCGGCGTTCTGGGTCAAGAATACGTAATGGTTGCTGCCGACTCTGGCTGTGATCCGGCTGCTGCTGTCGACGCCGTCACCAAGCTGGTGAACGTTGATCAGGTTTCCGCCCTCATCGGTCCGGTTTGTTCCGGCGCCACCATCGCACAGGCAACTTCCGTTGCTATTCCTGCCGGTGTTGTGACCCTGTCCGTTTCTGCTTCTTCGCCAGCGATTTCCACGCTGGAAGAGGGCACTGACCTGGTCTTCCGTACCGCTGCTTCCGATGCTTACCAGGGTGTTGCTCTGGCTGAGCTGGCTATGGCTTCCGGCATCAGCGATATTGCTGTTTCCTACGCTCAGGACGACTACAACGCTGCTCTGGCAGCTGTATTCGCCGAGGCCTTTGCTGCAATGGGCGGCAACGTCACCGCGAACGAAGCACACGAGCCGGACAAAGCTTCCTACCGTTCTGAAGTTGCCACCATGGGCTCCACCTCCGACAACCTCGCGCTGTTCGCGTACTACGGTTCCGGCGGTATCACTCTGATGCGTAACGCTCTGGAAACCGGCGCGTTCTCGACCTTCATCGGTGCTGACGGCATGCTGTCGCAGGAAACCATCGACCAGATCGGTGGCGAGAACATGGGTGCTGCAACCTTCACCACCTCTGCTTCTGACCCAAGCCGTGACGCCTTCCAGGCGTGGGCTGCGCTGGCTGAAGCTGCTGGTGTACCAGCGTCCGATCCGTTTGTTGCGAACTCCTACGATGCAGCCTTCATGATGGCTCTGGCGATCGAAGCGGCTGGCTCTGCTGACCGTGACGGTATCGCTGCTGGCCTGCGGGCGATCTCTGGCCCAGACGGCGAAACCATCCTGCCGGGTGAATTCGCTAAGGCGAAGGAAATCCTCGCTGCTGGTGGTTCCATCAACTACGACGGTGGTTCCGGCCCACAGGACTTCGACGGTAACGGCGACGTTGCTGGTTTCTTCAGCGCGAACGTTGTCGTGCCGAAGGGTTCCGAGACCAAGCTGACCATTGGCTCCAAGTCCTACGACCCTGAGTACGTTTGGTCGTCGACGCTGCTGAACTAAGTCAGCAGACTGTCCTTTGAGGCGTTGGGTGCGTTCCCGGCGCTGAAGCGGCGCTGGTCCTCGTGAGGGGGTCAGCGCCGTTTTCTTTTTGGGGGGCGACCTTTCGCGTAGGGTGCGCGTGGGAGATTTGAAAGCCGCGAAGCGGGGTCAAATCGAGCGCGCCACCCTGACCTTTCATGCTGGAACCGCTCGCTTTTCGGACATTATGGATGGCGCGCTCGGACCTCGGTCGCTTCGTGGTCTTCGACAAGGTGTCGAGCAATCGCAAATCAAAGACGTCACGCCGAGCGCAGCGCGGCGTGTCTGTTTCATTGCGCGGCCCAGGCTCAAGCGCGCAACCTAAGGCATTTGCTACAGCGCCAGTCGCCGTTCGCTGGCACAGAAAAGCACCAACCCGCACCGACAAAGTTCCCAAGTGACACGCCGGTGACGCTCAGGCGCAAGAACCGAGCTACAGACGTGTTTGGCTAAACGTCACACAGTGCGGCAAGAGCCAGAAGAGCCAGAAGGGGCTGAGCGTGAAGCGTCAAACCGAAGCCGTCATCATTGGCGGCGGAGTCATCGGGTGTTCGATCGCCTATCACCTCGCCAAGCTTGGCATGAACGATGTTATGCTGCTGGAGCGTCAGGAGCTGACCAGCGGGTCATCCTGGCACGCGGCCGGGG
>Ga0163109_10002043_pt1 | contig 15881 bp, 12 predicted proteins | sample CRUFie1St13metaG_FD_108704 | JGI IMG/M metagenome (GOLD analysis project Ga0163109, IMG submission 108704) | Marine microbial communities from the Costa Rica Dome - CRUD Field 142mm St13 metaG | ecosystem: Environmental > Aquatic > Marine > Oceanic > Photic zone | place: Costa Rica: the Eastern... | reverse complement strand
TAACAACAGCACCATTATTTGGTAGATTGTCACAACTCAAAACTGTGAATGGTGCTTTTCCACCCAAATAGCGATCTCTAAGTCCAGCAACTAAAAAGCCAACGGCTGTTTTGGGGTTTTCTAGATTCTCAAGATCATCAATTATGTTTTGGTTGCTAAAATCTAATTCTTTTTTATCAGAATTATAATGATATCCTTTTTCCGTAATTGTCAGTGAAACTATTTCTATTTGCTCATTCGATAAAGTCTCCAAAACAGATTGCCCATCTTTTTTGGCAACAATAAAATCACTAATCGCTGAAATTTTTTGAGCTCGTTTTTTTGTATTCGACATGGACACCGCATTAAATGCAAAGTCTTGGCCTACCAACTTACTGAAGGTTTCTTCACTATGTAAAGAAACACCAATTATGCCCCATTTTTCAAGGTCTTTTTGGTTAATGCGATCTATTAAACTAGCAACGAAAGAACGAAAGAAAGCCCCAGGTCCAAAGTGTATAATTCTAGGAGTGATTGCTGGCTCTGTACGAGTTGGCCTTGGGAGTTTTGTTAACTCTTCGTCACTTAAAATTGAATTCATAATTTATATGCGCTTTTTGCCAATCCATAGGCCAAATCATATGCCACTTCATGAGCCTCATTCTCCCGCAAACGTCCAGAAGAAACTAATTCTGCCAAATAAGCACAATCCACTCTGCGTGCAACATCATGGCGAGCAGGTATCGAACAGAAAGCTCTCGTATCATCATTGAAGCCAGCCGTATTATAAAATCCGCAAGTCTCAGTGGTGCTTTCACGAAAACGCTTCATTCCCTCATAGCTATCAAAAAACCACCAAGGTGGGCCAAGCTTTAGAGCTGGATAAACACCAGCTAAAGGGGCTAGTTCTCTTGAATAGCTCGTTTCATCTAGGGTAAAGAGAATGATAGTGAGATCTGTTCTCAAACCTACTTCATCCAAAAGTGGTTTAAGTGCGGAAACATAGTCCGTTATTCCCGGGATATCAAAACCTTTATCCAAACCAAATTGGTTAAAAATTTTATTGGAATGATTTCTCCTTGCACCGGGGTGGATCTGCATTACCAAACCATCCTCACAACTCATTTTGGCCATTTCTGTTAACATTTGACCCCTAAACTGATCAGCATCTTCGGAATTAAAATCTTCTGCTAAAATGCGATTATATAACTGTTCCACCTCATGATGTGATAAATTCTCAGTTCTAGCAGTTGGGTGCCCATGGTCCGTAGCTGTGGCACCCATCTCTTTAAAGAACAATCTTCTGGACCGGTGCGCCTTTAAGTACCCATCCCAAGAATTGATATCTTCATTTGCTAATTCACCAAACTTTATGAGATTATTTTTGAAGTTAATTGACTCAGGATTTACCAAGCTATCCGGGCGATAAGTGGGAATAATTCTCCCATTCCAAGTACTATTCTTTATACAAGTATGTTGGCTCAAGTCACTAATTGCAGAGTCTGTTGTGGACAAAACCTCAATATTAAATCTATCAAAAAGAGCTTGTGGCAGGTATTCGGGTTGCGATAATTTTTCTTCTATTTGGCTATAATAAAAATCACTGGTAGAAGCCGTTAGAAGTTCTGTTATTCCAAAAACTTTTTCGAAAGAGTAATCAAGCCACATTGCTGTTGGAGTTCCCCGGAACAGATAATAATTTTCACTAAATTTTTTCCATATTTTTTTTGGATCGTTTTCAAAGGTACTACCATCAAGGGACTGTACTCCAAGCTCAGGTAATGTGAGCCCCTGGCTGACCAACATGCGAAAAACATAATGATCGGGTACAACAAAAAGTTGAGCTGGATCTGGGAACTTTTTGTTTGTAGAAAACCAACTTGGGTCACAATGACCGTGGGGTGAAATTATAGGAAGTTTTTCTACATTTTCAAAAAGTTCTCGTGCCAAACCACGAGTAAAAGTATCGGAGGGGAACAATCTATCAGGATGGATAAGTGTCATTAAATATGAACCTAAGTTAGAAGCAAATTCTCATAAAGGATGCTTATAGAAACATTAAAAATGTCTCTGTTGAAAATCGGTATAAAAAATAAAGATAAATTTAAAATGTAATTTGATTACCTCCTTGAGAGAAAACAACGTTAGCAAAAGGTTTTAACTGTACACGAAACATTAGCGACTTTACAGGCTCTGACGATCCGATATCTTGATAGCGATTTTCAAAAGAAAACGTTAACCGCGTACATTCATCTTCAAAAATTGCAGACATGGAAAATTTATCAGGATCTTGTTTTAAATACTCTTGAGTAAAATTATACTCCCATGAACCCAGATCGAAGCTGAGCCCAAAAGATGTTTTTGCCATCTTACTATTATTCAAATCATATTGGCCACCAGCATTTATTTGAAAATCGTCGAATAAGCTGTATTCCGATGTGAAATTCATAGTTCTTAAGTCTTCTGGCAAACGAGTATCAATAGCTTGATCAATGGTCTCGTAATTTAACCCGAGATTGAATTTTTTATGTGAATAACTTCCTCTGAGATCACCCTGAAGAAGATGTCCATTTGATGACAAGAGTACATTAGACGAAAGGGTGTTTGCATTTTTTGTCTGATAAGAAAATTTCCCTAAATAATTTAAATCTTGGGCTTCCAGTCCCAAAGTTGGATTAGGGGTATAAGTTAAATTATCAATTTTAGAGGCAGCAAACGAAAGTTCTAACTGACGACCATCATCCCAGAAAACTTGCCTCTCTATCCCCAGTGAAACTGACAAACCAGTTTCACTTTCTGTCAAGCTTCTGATTTTTTTACCCGAAAAAATATTCCCCCAATTTAATTCCTCTGTTCCTATGAAATAATCACCTAAAATATTATTTTCTTGACCGTTCAATGATAACAAAAGCTTTGGGTTTAATAATTTCAAATTGCCTTTTCTCTTTTCATATAATGGAGCAGAAATTAAAGTTGACGCTCCGTATTGAAAAGAGAACTCTTCATTCGTTGTCCCAGCGTCAGCAGAGTTAACAAATGAGTTATATTTACCATATACATCGTTAGAGAATTTTAACGGTCCAAGGGAAGTTCGCTGATTGTAGTCAATACCTACTTGAGCAGAACTAGGCGGGCGGGAAAAACTATTATCATCATTTACATTCACAGAAGAATTGAGATTGGCTGTTAATCTTAAATTACCTGGCAAACTCTCTGAAGAGATATCTTTGACATAAGATCCAGACAAAGAATAATACTCATTTAGCGAGTTATCTTGCTCTTTTTCTCTCTGGTAACTCAAATCTCCATCGAAAAATTGCTGCTTTTCTACAATCATTTTCCGCAGCGAAATTTCTGAATTGAACTCACTCTCATCGGAGTAAACATAATCTCCCAAATAAGAGGAGTCGCCAACTGTACCCATATTGAAATTGAGATTGACTCCATAACCCAATTTATAATTTCCTACTAACTGAGAAAAATATCTCAAATCATTATTGACCAAATCATCGTATGAAAGAGCCCCCGTAACAGTCATATCTCCATTACTGAATTTCTTTCGATAGCGATACTCCAAGGTCTTAGTTTTAGATGAAAAATAGGGGGTTAACAGAAGATCACTACTTAAGCCCATTGGTATAAAATAAGGCAGTTTTAACCCACTAGCTAAATTCGATGTTAGGACTGCTTCTGGAACTAAAAAACCTTGTTCGCGATCAACACTTGGGTCTGGCATCCTAAGATAAGGAATGTAGGCAATGGGTAAACCTTTTACACGTACGGTCACATCTTTGTAGACAATATTGAAATTCTCACTGTCTCTTTTTGCAGATGAAGCACTCAAATACCAATTCGGTTCTTTCCCTTTGCATTCGTCGCAAGATGTGACTCGGGAAATTCCAGAAACACTAGAGATTTTATTGTCCTTTAATTTTACTTCATCTGATTGAATTTTTACTGATTTATCAATTAGTAGATTAACAGCTTTTATTACCCCTTCCGACAAATCACTACTAATTAATGCTTCCTCAGCTGAAAGATTGATAGCGTTTCCATCATGGAAATCTTGAATTTCTATAAATTTTATTTCTTTCGTTTTTTGATTGAATTTAAGAGCTTTTGATTTAACTAAATTGGCACCATATTGCACCAGAACATTACCCTCAGCGAATAAAACTTCACCTCGCTCAACAGTAATGGTATCGGCTGAAATTTGCGTTTCAAGTTGCTCTGCCAATAAAAAAAAGGGGGTTAGATACAATATTAAAGTCGTAAAAAACCTTATTATTTTATTGTACATTATGGGCTTCAACTAAATAACTTTACTCTTATTACAGACAGTAAGTCTTATGGAACTTTTATACAACCTATATGCTCGTTGCTTATTATGGTGACTTAATGCGACCCATATCTTTAGCTTATTGAAACCTCCAAAACCCTGATCTCAAGCGGCTTTATACCTCGCCGCGATCCTACGAGCCGGCAGGTGATCAGATCCGAGCACCGTCTCGAGGTACTTGCTGTTTTCACAGCATAATATTTGGAAATAAACATCGCAGGCTAATTACATGCGTAATTTTAATGCACTCTTTAGGAAATCAGCATATGTGAGTTCTAGACCCAAGCGTAAGCTAGTAGAAGCACTGTAGCCCAGTAAACCTAGTCGTTCTACGCTCAACAGCTTCCGCATTGTTCCATCTGGCTTAGTTTTGTCGAAAATAATGTTACCAGGAAAGCCGACAGCCTCCATTATAGTTTCAGCGAGTTCTTTAATTGTCACATCAGTGCCAGTGCCGACGTTAATATGGGACACCATAGGCTGTGTATTTTTCTCATACGACGCTTGCTTAAGATTATGCACAAACAGGCTCGCTTCCGCCATATCATCAACATACATAAACTCTCGCATCGGCGTTCCCGAACCCCAAACCACGACTTCCTTTTGATTATTTTCTTTCGCTTCATGGATCCGCCTTATGAGAGCAGGCACAACATGACTATTCTCTGGATGATAATTATCGCCAGGTCCATACAGGTTCGTCGGCATGACAGAGCGATAGTCTCTACCATATTGGCGATTATAACTCTCACACATTTTAATCCCCGCGATCTTGGCGATTGCGTAGGGTTGATTAGTAGGCTCCAGAGCACCCGTCAGTAGTGCATCTTCTTGCATCGGCTGTTCTACTGCACGTGGGTAAATACACGAAGATCCTAGAAAAAGTAATTTTTGCACATCATTTAAGTGCGCTGCATGGATCACATTGTTTTGGACTTGTAGGTTTTGATAAATAAACTCCGCAGGGTAGGTATTATTCGCGTGAATGCCCCCCACCTTAGCCGCTGCTAGAATAACTTCGTCAGGCTTTTCTGATTTCATGAATTCATGAACAGCTAACTGATCGCACAAGTCTAATTCATTGCGAGCACTTGTAATAACTTCTACACCAGACTTCTTTTTTAATTGTCGGCAAATAGCGCTGCCAACCATTCCCCTGTGACCCGCAATAAAGATCTTTTTCATCACTTAGCCTCAGTTTTCAATCGATACAGGAAGTTCAAGATCATGCTCTTTGAGTAATGCTAAGCGCCGCGCCGCCTTATGGTCCTCTTCAACCATTTCTTTACACATTTCTTGTGCTGATATCTCAGGCTCCCAGCCCAGCTCAACTTTTGCCTTAGATGGGTCTCCCAATAGGGTCTCAACTTCTGCAGGCCTAAAATAACGCGGGTCAATTCTGATAATTTCTTGCCCCAGTGAGATCTTGGGCGCCAGATTACCCGAGATGCCAGTCACGACGCCAACCTCATCTATGTCAGAGCCCCTAAACTCAATATCGATGCCAAGTGCATTAGCTGACCAAGTAATAAATTCTCGCACTGAATATTGCTTACCTGTCGCGATGACATAATCTTTGGCTTCATCCTGCTGCAGCATCATCCATTGCATACGAACATAGTCTTTAGCGTGCCCCCAATCACGTAGTGCATCAATGTTCCCCATATGCAGGCAATTTTCCAGTCCAAGTGCAATGTTCGCCAACCCACGCGTAATTTTACGTGTAACAAAAGTCTCTCCGCGGCGGGGGCTTTCATGGTTGAACAATATGCCGTTACATGCATACATCCCGTATGCTTCACGATAGTTTACGCAAATCCAATACGAATAAAGTTTAGCCACCGCATATGGAGAACGTGGGTAAAATGGTGTCGTTTCCTTCTGTGGAGTTTCTTGAACTGAACCATAAAGCTCTGAAGTAGAGGCTTGGTAGAATTTTGTCTTCTTTTCGAGACCCAAGAAACGAATGGCTTCCAGCAAACGCAATGTTCCAATAGCATCAATATCAGCTGTGTATTCAGGATTTTCAAAACTTACAGCAACGTGAGACTGAGCTCCCAGATTATAGACCTCATCAGGCTCAATATCACGAAGCATACGCGTTAAATTTGAAGTGTCAGACAAGTCGCCATAGTGAAGTTTGAAGCGACTATTTTCAACATGTGGGTCTTGGTAAATATGATCTATCCGCTGTGTGTTAAAGAGTGACGAACGGCGCTTAATGCCATGCACTTCATACCCTTTTTCTAAGAGAAACTCAGCAAGATAGGAGCCGTCTTGCCCTGTAATTCCTGTAATTAATGCACACTTCATTTTATGCCTCTTCTAGTTTCGAGCATAGACATCTTCGTATCGAATGATGTCATCTTCCCCGAGGTAGCTTCCAATCTGCACTTCAATTAAAACCATCGATGACTCACCAGGATTTTCCATGCGGTGCTTGGCACTAAATGGTACATAGACGGATTGCCCCTCGCTCACAATTTTGACCTCGTCGTCAATAGTTACCCTCGCCGTCCCCTCAACCACAATCCAGTGTTCTGATCGGTGCTTGTGGCTCTGTAAACTCAGTGCTGCGCGGGGCTTTACGCAAATGCGCTTTACTTGAAAGCTATCGCCCAAGGCAAGGCTCTCAAACCAACCCCACGGGCGGTGATCTTTTGGTGAAATCTCTGCTTGGGCAATGTCTTTTGACTTGAGCAGCTCCACCGCCTTTTTGACATCCTGCGCACTCTCTTTAGAAGCTACCAGAACTGCATCGGGCATTGCGATCGCCATAATGTTGTTCAAACCTATACCGACAAGTTGCTGGCTGCTACACTCAGAGCGCAGTAAGCTATTCGAACATTCAATCGCATGTGCAGTTTCAGATGTCACATTCCCTGACGCGTCAGGCTTACTTTCTGACCAGACTGTATCCCAACCCCCAAGGTCAGACCATTTTGATGCATAGGGAACCGCAACTAACTTCAGCGCCTTCTCCATAATGGCGTAATCTATACTAATATTCTCGAGTTTGGACCAAGGTTCCGCAGCCAGGCGTAAAAAGCCTAAGTCCGCAGATGCTCTATCAACGGCTTGCGAGACCAGACCTAAAGTTTCTGGCGCGTAAGCCCTGAAGGCAGTAACCATATCCTGCGCACGAAACAAAAAAATCCCAGCATTCCAAAGATAGTTGCCAGCCACCAACATCTTCGTCGCGTTTTGCAGATTGGGTTTCTCTACAAAGCTCTTGAGATCTGATGAGCCGTTATCATCAAGAGGATCTTTCGATAGTTCTAAATAGCCGTACCCTGTCTCTGGGTGCGTTGGCTTGATGCCAAATGTGACTATCTTTTGATCTTGGACATATTTTAAACCCACCTTAATTGCTTCATGGAAGTCATCCGTATCAGGTAGCACATGGTCAGATGGTGCAACCAGCAGAACGGCGTCCTTGTCCTTTGCATGTGCAAAAATGCTTGCAGCTAATATGGCGGCAGCTGTATTTTTTGCCTGTGGCTCAAGCAAAATAGGGCCAGGATCAATACCAATTTCCTGCAATTGTTCTCCAATTATGAAGCGGAAATCAGCGTTTGTCAGAGTAATATGTGAAGCGAACTCAATGATGTCAGATGACTTGAGACGTTCAGCACTTGTTTGAAACAACGTCTTCTCACCAATAAGATTAGAGAACTGCTTAGGGTAGAATTTCCGCGACAAGGGCCAAAGGCGCGTTCCAGATCCACCAGCGAGTAAAACGGGATAAACCTTTGACATATTAAACTACCAATCTTTTCTGATATTCGTGATGAGATGCTGCAGCGTATTGGATCAATGGCTTATCGACAATCGGCAGCCACTCTTTTGGTATAGCCTTGGTTAAGGGTAGAAAACGTGTTCCAAAACCAGCGACAGGAAAAAGAGCTTTTCTAAATTTCAATATAACATCCTCCAATCACCAATCCAAATTTTCATGCATCCCTGCAACCAAATCTAAAGTGTTTGCCTGCAATGGGATCCTAGCCAGCAATTTTTCGTACTCCTCAAGTATCATGCCAAATGTAATCATTGCCGCAATTTTTCAATACATTATTCATATCAATCTAACAATCTTCGTCGATATGATAAGTTACAGAATTTATCCGATTGAGGCACTTATCACGAACACCCATAAATGTCTTTAGTAAATTCAGCTGATCGGTACCCCCAATTCTCAGAAGTAACTCACTATCAAGTAGGTTTAACTTTTTATCGCTTCCAGGTTTTTCCTAATCCACTGGGCGAGTTCATATGCACTGATATCACTCGCAGCAAAGCGTATGATCGTCTTATACTTTTCTTCAGGTGAGGCTGCTAATCGTATCCGTTTAACTTTAGAAACAAACGCATTTCAATTAATACAGTTAGTTTATTAGCATCATTGAACGGACAATTTTCGCGAAACCGAACCCTTAGGCAATAGAGCGTTCTGCCACGTCTGGTTTTGGATCAGAGTAATGATAGGCATTTTCGGGCCTAAATATAAAGCAGACAAAAGCAATCCCTCATCACAAATCCCCGATAGTCCACTATGTTCATCAATTTGCCAATCGTTAAATGCTTTTATGACGCACAAATTGATCCAGATCGGTTCTGTCATTTAGCCAGTTTTCGCACGATATCACGATCTTCGCACATGATGTCTTCTGCAACCACCATCTGAGCATCAAACTCAGGGCGTAGGGGTGTACGCTCAATGCCATTTTCCATTTCAATAACATACAAGACGTCTCCCTTATCTACCCGGAGTTTAGTCAAAATTCCATTGGGCAATAGAACACCAGCGGAATTACCAACAGATGTGATTTTGAGCGCAGTCATTGAATTTTTTCTGAAATTTAAAGTTGTATAACAAATGTTGCAACGCAAGTGATGGAGAAAAGCAAATGCAAATATCTTAAAATCACCTGCCGGAACAGCCCTGATCGGAACCCTCAAATCTCCAATAAATCACCACTTTCCATTTTTCCAATAATCCTTCCTTTTTATAAACATTTGTTGCGATTAATTTCTGAGAACAGTAGCCTCAACTAATGCGTAAGTACCTCGACATCCCTATCACCCTCATTGTAATTGTCATCCTGACAGTAGCCATGCTTTGGCCCTTGGATGCTCCACCGCCAGCACCAGATGGGAGTGACAAGATGATTCACCTCTTAGCCTTTGCAACACTCTCCTTTCCCCTCGCGAGAACCGGCCGCTTTGGATTGCTCCCGGTGTTCGTGGGGTCAATCTTTTTCGGAGGAATGATCGAGATTATCCAACCAGGCTTTAACCGCAGTGCCGATATTTACGACTGGATCACTGATATCGTGGGAGTGGCCCTCGGCATCGTCTTTGGTCTCATTTATCGACACCTCCGGCCCCACTGAGTTCGTTTGAGGATTTAGATTTATATTGCAGCGGACAGTTTACCACGCCTTTAGTTCATTTCTGCGTTCCGATCATTGGGCCTCTCTGAGATATAACCTATGCAGTAATCACCTATTGTTATTAACAAACACTATTCTGAAGTTTAGCCAATAAGACCTTAGCTAAAGATTCTTTGTTAAAAGAAATCAGGACTTGGGTCCTCTTAATAATATCATTCAGAAACGCTAAAAGTTTAGGCATGATATTATAAGGCAAAAGTGAAAAGAGATTTTAAGTTATTATATATAGAAAAATCAAAACACATACTTTATAAATTATCGACATTACATAGTATTTTCTGGCAAATTTTATAAGAAAAGTTCAAATGCTCAAAGTCATAATATTTTTATCAGCTAACTTACTAGCGCTAACAACAGCATACGCACAAAACATCAGTGTAGACGACTTTGAAAAAATCTCTGGGTCCTTTCCGCAAAAAATTACTTGCGATGAGTCTTCAGTCTATTCAAATGAAAAAAGTTTTTTCAAATCTATTAACAATGTTAAGCTAAATTTGAACGTCGAAAAGTTTTTGAGAGATATCCTTAAAAAGTCGAGAGTATCTAGTATTGGCGGAAAGGCTTCTAAATATCGCAAATTATCGCTTTCATTCAATGGTTCAGATTGCGAATTTAAAGGTGAATATCGCTTAACAGGAGATTTGCTTGATCACGTTGGCTTAACCCAACCTGGTGTCATTCCACATTCAATTAAAATAAAATTAAAAAATCACCATATTGGTAATATTCGAAAGTTTAAGCTTTTTGTTCCTGCTTCCAGAGCCGGGGAGCTTGAGATTTTAAATACTTTAATTCATAAAAAACTTGGTTTACTGGCACCGCGCTCTGCAATGGTTTCAGTTCAGATTGGAGGCGAAACGTACAAAGCCCTTTTCCAAGAAGACATTGGAAAAGAATTTTTAGAGAAAAACGGATTGCATGAGGCAATTTTAATAGAAGGCGATGAAGGTTACAATCCTTTTACGAATCCTAAGATAATTAATGCAAAGTTCGTCGCTAGCGAGCATTTCAACACAATCGCTAAAGAAGTTTTAGAGACTCTTGGGCCAATTTATCATAGCACCAATAAGTATTATGTATCCAATTATAGAAGGGATTATGATATACCACTTTTAATAGATTTTTTTCCAGAGAATAGTAAATTAGAATTTCTGCGATTTAATTTACTAAATGTAGCACTCAAAAGTTTGGGCGGTTTGAGCAGAGACGACTCACGGATAGTTTACGATCATATTTCTAGGACGTTTAGACCGATCTACTATGATGGTCATATAAGTGACAGCTTTCCTAACTTGTTGGATATTAATTTTTCAATTCCAGATGAAATTCGCTTTAAATTACTGGATGATTTGCGAGCATTAGATTTTTCTGACTTAGCATTAGAATTAAGCGGGTTGGGTGTAAGCCTTTCTGACCAGAAATTAAAATCTATCATTAATGAAGCAATAGAATTCATTCAAAACTTAGAAATTGAAGATAAAAACCACCGTGAATTAGAAATTACAGACGCAACTTTTATCTCACAGGCTTCAAAATTGTTGTTTAATAAGAATAAGGATTTAAAAGAGACAACCGTTTCTTGGTTATCTGGTCCCACGGAACTTACGGTTTGCCAATTAACGAAAAACAAAACCGCCTGTGAAACTGAGATGCAAAGCCAAAGCAATCGTTTGCGATACTCAATTCAACCGCAATCAATTGAATCAGGAATATTTCTACATGGCCTCAAAAACAAATTTATTAATTTTGCATATTTTAAGGAATTTAACGAAAATAGGCTCACTATACCTGACTCGGGTACGATCGTAGAACACACTAAGAATTTAAAAGTACATATCGATGAAGATAAGAGAATTATTGAGATACATAATAGCGGGATCAAAACAGATACTTCACAAATAATAGTGTCGAAAGGTTTCCTAAATGATTGGACTTTCATTGTTAACGAAGATGTGCACCTTGGTTATGAACCACAACCTGGTACCAGAGCTTCGAAGTTTGGTTTGACCGGATGCATCACTTTTAATGACATATCCCTCAAATCACTCAAAGTAGTATTAAACCAAGCTCATTGTGAAGATGGTTTGCATTTTGTCCGAGCTGTCGGATCTGTTAAAAGTATCATAATGGGCAAAACAGACTTTGACGGGGTGGATGCAGATTTTTCTCAAGTAAATTTTCTAAAATTGCGGATTTTTGATGCTGGAAACGATTGCGTTGATTTTTCAGCAGGTAGCTACGAAATTGTTGATGCGGCTTTTGACAAATGTGGCGACAAGGGCCTGTCCGCGGGTGAAGGGTCTGAGGTCTACTTTATAAATGGACAAATAAAAAATGCTCTGATTGGTTTAGTTTCTAAAGATGGATCGGTCGTAGAAGTTGAAAAAGTAAAACTTGGCAATGTTAGTTTATGTGCAGCAGCTTACCGAAAAAAAGTGGAGTTTACAGGGGGTATTTTGCAAGCAAAAAACATAGACTGCGCTTTGGACAATTTCTTTCAACAAAAATATTCAAGCATACGTTTTATTAAATGAATGTTACAATCAAATTCCCTTGCCAGTGATAAGTAAACCACGACTATACTTCGAAAATCTTTCGGTTGGATGGCCCAATATGCTTTGAATGTAATCGTCACCACAGTGGAAGGGTACTTTAATTTCAACTACATTTTCGGGATCAAAGAATAGGCTTTTTGTTTTTACCTTACAATTCTGATAACTAATTTTACCATCAAACGTTATTCTAGCTTCTTTAAACTGGTAATAGCTACGCACATAGGAGACTTTCAGAACTGAGGTAATGTGCCCATATATTCCATCATTTAACGGCATTTTTAAAATATCTTTTTCTGACATTACTGAAGACAAAGTCGTTGATGTCTTAAACCGCCCCTCAACACTAGAAACCTTCACCTCTTTTGAATACAGAGGCTCATCGTCATACCAGCGTACTCGATATTTTTTCCGAGGGAGAATACCTTCCTCAGACTCATAAAACATTTTATATGATCTGGTATCAAAATATATGCTCGATACTGTCCTTTCAGGATGCAGTTCCCGCATCCCTTGTGAGAGTAAACTGTTTCTTAGGTTTAACGCATCATAAACCGATACTCTAAATTTCATTTCTTTTCTAAATGACATCTACTTTTATTCAATTTAAACTTAAATTTGGAATAGTTTTAATCGCTATTTATTCAGCGAACTTGTCGAAATATTACTTTCCATCAAAATTCTTTTTTCTAAATCTTTAAGCTTGTTAAAATCTGAGTGTGACAAAACATACATCCATCCTGAGCCATCCATGGTTTTAGACATTAAGTAATTACTTTCGTCTAGAAGCTCGATTGCAGCAGTGCTCGTAATTGTCAAAGTGCTCAAATGGTTGCCTTCCGCAAACGAAGTAGTGAAGAACGAATTACCTGATAAAAATGCATATGTTGAACTTATTGCCGCTAAAAAGATAGCTACAAAAACTAGCGATGCGACGAGTAGCAGTAGCCACTTTAGCGACACCGCGGCTGCTATACCCATGGTTATCGCTCCAAAGTAAACTGACAACTCTAATGGAGAACGAACAGGATTTCGAAACCGGACAATCGATAGAGCTCCGACCATGCCCAGCGACAATGCAATATTGCCTGAGATAACGCTTGTGATTATATACGTTAGGATAGGAAGTAGACATATAGTTGCCGTATGGGCGATTGTTTTTATCCAAAGTTGACCGAGCGCTTGGAGTAGGAGACGAAGCGCTAAAGAAACGGCCAAAAGTACGCAGACTGGCATCACAAAGTTTATATTATTAAGAAGAAGTTCCATTATTTATCCAACATTATATGTACTTAAAATTAAAAACTAGTTTTAGTTTCCACCAACCAGCTTGAGAGTTTATTCTGAGACAATAGTCATATATTTTAATTTTTCTATAGACAATAATTTAAAATATTTTTTCACTTTTCTCGATAATTTCATGCACAAACTTTGCAGCGTTTCTGAGTGATATCAGTGAGAAGGATCGAGACCTAATTTATTTTGTGCAAAGAGCCTTAGGCCACTGTCTTGCTGGTTCGACTTCAGGGCAGTGTCTGTTAATAACGATAGGAGACGACGCTCAGGGAAAATCTACCTTTTTAAATGTTATTAATTAGCTACTTGATGATTAATCAAAGGCAGCCTCTTCTCAAACTTTTGTTTCTAAAGGAAGCTCTTTGATCGGTGATGATTTAATTAATTTGGTATTGGCTAGATCGATTTCAGTAAATGAGAGTGAAGCAGGTCAACCCATAGCAGAAGCAAAGAATAACCAGACCAATGCAGAAGATATTCTTAAAGGTCGTACATTTATGGAAAATGGTTGGGTTTAAAATCATCGGGAAACCCAACCATCTTTTGCACAATCAATCATGGGAATTGTAAAGATCGAGCGATCTGAAACCAAAACTTCAGCCACATCATCTAGCGAACCATCTTTCAACTTAAAAGACGCGAGAGGCCAAATGATAGACAGGTCTCGGGGTATTCCTAGAAGGTGGGTACAGTTCAGGGCCTACTAATATAGGGTTACGGCCTCGCGCCACCATACTGCCCGCTGCCAGGTGGTTAAATCCAAACACCGTCTCGCAGTACTTGAGGTTTTAACAAATAACATATGGAAGTGATTATCCACGACCTGATACTCGCATGATTGCGTCTAAATATCCCTTAACAGAGCCACAATCAAAACGAGTCCCTCGTAAAGGTACTGCTTCAACTCCATCTTGCTTAGCCTGAACATTTATCGCATCAGCAAGTTGTAACTCTCCAGCTGCACCACTCGGCAAGTGGCGTAGGATGTCAAATATATCAGGAGTAAGAACATATCGGCCTATTGATGCTAGATTTGATGGTGCAGCATTTGGGTCGGGTTTTTCAATTAATCCCGCTACGCCTAAACCCTGAGCTTTAGGTACTACGACACCATACTTCGAAATTTCAGGGCCATCGACTTCCATCACAGAAATCTGAGATTTACCTGTTTTATTAAACGCAGCTACTAATTCGGCCGTCGTAACAGGACTATGGTCGACTACAAGATCATCAGCTAGTAGCACAGCAAAAGGTTCATCGCCGACCGCTGGCTTGGCACATAAAATAGCGTCACCCAAACCCAACTGTTCAGCTTGTCTTACAAACAAACAATTAATACCTTCTGGGATGATATTACGAACCATGTTAGCTTGACTGCATTGACCCTTCGCACGCAAAATATTTTCTAATTCATAATTTGAATCGAAGTGGTCCTCGATGGCGCGCTTGTTCCTGCCAGTCACAAAAATTAGCGTATCGCAACCTGCAGCTATAGCCTCTTCAGCCGCATACTGAATTAAGGGCTTGTCTACAATTGGAAGCAACTCCTTTGGCATTGCTTTTGTCGCAGGCAAAAATCTTGTCCCAAAACCCGCTACAGGAAAAACAGCTTTCATCAGTGATACCTCAAACTTTCTACTCAACCAAAGTGTGACCCATTAACTATTTCTTACCCGTACGGCAGTGATACACAATGACCAAATTAGTAATCAGCATAGATAGCCAGAATAAATCATTGATTGAATGCAACATGTTAAAAGGCCCCCAAAAAAGCAAAAGATTCTTCCGTTGCTCCCGATTAAACTTTAAGTAACTTGATGCAAATTTCACAACAAACAAAATCAACCCTAACAATCCTAAATTATAAAACAATTCAAGGTATAAGTGATGTGGATGCAGATATCCAAAAGGGTAAATCTCATTAATGTATAATTCGCTAGCTCCAACACCGGCACCAAATAATAGTGTCATGATATCTAAGTTTTGGTACAAGTGTAGCCACATGTGTAGGCGACGCCCAGGCTCACTTTCTAAAGCAATTACCTTTTCAACAGAGAATAATTCAAGTACTCTTAATAATGCAGTGAGATCAAAAAACATTAATAGCTCCTCGTATAATAGGAATACTGCGGTTACTAAGGAAATAATTAAAATACGCGTGCCATTGCTACTAAATAGAAACCCTACTGCTATTATTTGTAATATGTTAGAACGGTTTCCAGAAATTAATATAGTCATTAAAAATAAGAACTGTACCGCAAG
>Ga0163109_10002042_pt1 | contig 15884 bp, 17 predicted proteins | sample CRUFie1St13metaG_FD_108704 | JGI IMG/M metagenome (GOLD analysis project Ga0163109, IMG submission 108704) | Marine microbial communities from the Costa Rica Dome - CRUD Field 142mm St13 metaG | ecosystem: Environmental > Aquatic > Marine > Oceanic > Photic zone | place: Costa Rica: the Eastern... | reverse complement strand
GCGTACTTAATGATAGTGTGGCCTGTTTTTTTCCTGTATTTGCCAAGTAAATATCTACACATGAAAGAGATTTTGACTGCTTTAATGATTTGGTTGGGTGCCAATACCAATCTAAGCACAAACTACGACATACCGCAAGTGATATTTTTACCTATAGCACAGATGGAAAAAATGTTCTATCAAGATCAAGAATACGAGTCTGATCAACTCCACGGCATGTACGACCGAGAAAATGACACCATATACCTACCTGATGATTGGGATCGTAGATCTGCATGGGATTTGGGTGTGTTGGTACACGAGATGGTGCACTATCTACAGGACATGAACAACCTGGACTTTGAGTGTCGTCAAGAAATGGAAAAGCAAAGTTGGCCTATTCAACAGTTGTACTTGAAACGTGAACACAACGTGGATTGGGAATATGATAAACTTTGGTTCTTGTTAATCAGCAGTTGCAGTGACCCATTTACGTTTTAGTCTTTGAAAATTTTACCTGTGATTTCTTCAGTTTTTGATTGCACAGCACGACTGACACACATCTCCCAGACATCTTCTCTTTGCGGTCCAAATACCAATTGTTCATCGTAGGGAACCACAAGCCAACTGCCGGCTGTTTTTCGAGGAGGCACTGCTTCGATTTCGTCTTCCAATTGGTTGGCCTCCCAATTACACATTCCCAGTGTGATCAATTTCTGTTTGGGTCCGTTTCCCTCTGCAATGGTGTCTAACATTTTCTTGTCTAACGTGAATGCCAAAGGCTGATTTTTGTCTGTGTTGGTGGAACCCAACTGAAATTCTTTTGAATGCAATGTGCCCACTATGTTGTTCAGCACTGGACCACCGTAATACACAGGAGGATTCACTCCTTCTTTCAGTGTGACTTTGCCTTCCGTGCAAACGTGTTTGAAGTCAGGATGATTGCATTTTTTGTTTATGATAACACCAGCGGCTCCTGTAACATCGTGTCGCCACATGTATATCACTGTTTTGGCAAAACGCCAATCTGGCATACCCGGAGGTGCCACTAAGAGTTTGCCGTGGGTATCTGTCATACACTTTTACTTATGGTGTCAAATTGTTTTAATTTTGTTAGCAGACTTTCTAGATTGTGTAGGTGTAAGTTGTTGGGTCCGTCTGATGAGGCATTGTCAGGATCGTCATGAACTTCCATAAACACGCCAGCAACTCCAACGGCCACCGCCGCTGACGCAATCACAGGTATGTGTTCTCTGTTGCCACCTGAACTTGTGCCCTGTCCGCCAGGTTGTTGGCAACTGTGTGTGGCATCTATCACCACAGGATATCCTGTCTTTTTCATTTCGTGTAGGCCACGCATATCACTGACAAGGGTGTTGTAACCAAAACTGGTACCCCTGTCGCACAACCATATGTTTGTGTTGCCTGTTGAGGCCACTTTCTCGGCCACGTTGGCCATGTCCCATGGCGCCAGGAATTGACCTTTTTTGATGTTGATGTATTTGCCAGTTTCGCCTGCGGCCAATAATAGATCTGTTTGTCTACACAGGAAAGCGGGTATCTGTAGTGCGTCCACGTGTGGTGCTACTATCTCTGCCTGTCGTTCGGTGTGTATGTCTGTGATTATTTTCAATCCAGGTATCTGTTGTTTGAGATAATCAAATATCTCCATACCCTGTTCCAAGCCAGCACCACGTTTGCCGTGTAGTGATGTACGATTGGCTTTGTCAAAACTGCTCTTATAGAATAAATCTATGCCCATGTGATCCGAGATCTTCTTTATCTCTGTGGCCATTTTGAGTGCGTGTTCTTGAGATTCTATCTGACAGGGTCCTGCTATCAGGAAGAATGGTTGGTCGTTGCCTATGTTCATTTGAGATATTTACTCAAACAAATCTGTGTCAAACTTTTTCTTCATCAGCGTGAACATTTTAGTATCACGCTCTATCAATATGTATTTCCTATCTGATTGTTTGCAGGCCATACCTGTGCTACCTGACCCTGCGAATGTGTCCAGCACAGTGTCTCCTGCATTAGTACACAGTTCTATAAAGTATCTAAGTATTTCAACTGGCTTTTGTGTTGGATGTATTTTATCCTTGCCTAAACCACCTGAATAAGTGATTGTGTTGGGTATCACACAATGCACAATGTCTTGATCTCTTTTTTGATTTTGCAACATTTTTTTAGATTCTTTGAGTGCATCTGCAAACACTGTGTCTATGCTTTTGTCTGTGTTGTCTTTGATCATTTTGTACACAATGCTAGATATCTTGTCAGCACGAGCATAACGTTCTACCATAGTGCCCGCCACTGCACTGGCATTGAATGTTCTTGTACCACCTGGCTTGATGCCCCACAGCACGTACTCGCAACCACTTACAGGATTCACTTTCCTGTTGAATGGCACAGCGGCTGGTTTCTTCCAAGTGAATATACGTTTGGGTTCAAAACCTGTGTCCTTCATTATCTTCCATAGGTAACTGATGTACTGATCAGATATGAACACAGCAAACGCACCGCCCTTGCGTAGTTTTTTGTACCACATCTCACTCCAACTTTTTATTTGCTGTAAAAATTCTTCGTGCGTGACTGAATCCCAATTACTATCAAAGTTTTCATCAAAACGTTGACTGTGTATGGTGTTTTTGTTTTCACCAGTTACAGGATCACGCCATTCTGGTTTGGCGCCATCGTCTGATATGTTGTAAGGTGGATCTGTAAGTAGGAAATCCACTGTGTTGTCTGCTATTTGATCTGCCATAACTGTGCAGTCACCATTGATCAAAGTCATATTTTATTATAACAGATTATGGTAAAAATGTCAATTACAATTTCAAACTGAACCCTGGTAAATTGTTTCCAGGAATATGAGATGGAGCGTGATATTGGAATTCTGCCTGTACATTTTTTATTGGTTTTCTTTGTAAGTTCAAAGTTCCATTAGGATTTATCGTTACCCACATTATTTCTGCGTTTGTGTTTTGCATCACTTTGCTTAAAAAGTTACTGAATTTTTCTTTTTTCTCAACACGTTTGGCATCTTTAAGAAAACTTGCGGCCAAAATATAAACCATTATGTTTCTTCCTGCAATGGCTGATCCTTTTGCGTCCCAGAAAGGTTTACCTGCTTGTTTGGCTTTAGGTTTTTTATCTGTCAAAAACATATAGTATGCCGCATCTTGAGGTAACCCATTTGGTCTGTCTTTGTCTGCAATTTTATATCCACCTGCTATAGAAACTGGATAAACAGATTTTAAAAATTTTCCATATTCTCTTTTGCCAAATTTTCCAGCATAGTTTTCTAAATCTTGAACAGTGAATTTTTTGTTGCCCACAAGTTTTGCCATTGCTTGATGTTCTGGAGTATTAGCAACTTGACTGCCTGCAACTATCTTGTCCATATTATTTCCAGGAGTGTCAACAAATGCTCTAAAAAACTTGTTTACAGCATCTTCATCTTTATTAAGTTTGATTGCTTTATTATTTTTCAGTTTATCTAGATAAGGCAAAATAGCACGGAAACTGGTTCCACTACCGCTGGCACTTTTTACACTTATTGGTGTACCGTTAATTTCAACATCTGCTAACATTCCATTTCCAGGAGGAAATTTAATTGCATCTTGTCCTGACATCAATGGTCCTAAAATTTCACCAAAATCAACACCCAGTTGTCTAAGATCATCTGCGTTGAATTGTTCAATGATATCTGGATCCACTGCTTTTCTTTTTTTCACTGCCACATCAATTAATTGCATAAGCAGTTCCTGTTGTATTTCATCATTTACTTTTGATGGAATCGCTGTCTTTAAACTGTTGTAAAGTTCTTGTCTACTCATTGTTTTGTTTGCCAGTCCTAGGTTTGCTGGAGTGAACACTTTGATACCTACACTGGATCCTTTTTTGACAGCACTGGCTATGTTAAATTGTTTTCCAGCCAATGCTGGTAACTGTTTTTGTAGTTTTGCAGGAAATGATGCAATCAACTGATCAAACTTTCCACTTAATTCGTTTGGTCCAGGAATTACTTTTACTCCTGCACCTAGATTTTTTAGTGTGTCTACAATTTTTTCAGTAGGGTTCGTGACTCTTACGTGAGGTACCTTATTCAATCTTGATTTTTTAACCGTCTGGTTTACAGCCAAACCTTGACTTTGTAAAACCTGTAACAGATTTTTATAATCAGCATTAGTCAACAATGGTGCTTCATAAATTTCGTCCTCAAACCAGGCATTAGATGATTCTTTTTTGGCAAATTTATGTATAAGGTCTGTGTATAATTTATTATAGGTGTCTGAACTTATGTCACCGTTGTCCAACTTTGATCTAAGGTCTTCAACTCCTGTCAAAAAATCTGGATAATCTGCCACTCTAGGCATTTTGATCACATTAGTCTTGGGTTCAGGAAATTTGATTATGTCTGCTTCTATTAATTCTTTTTCAAACCACGGTTTCATATGCGTATTTAACCGTTATGACTGATTGGTTTTACGTAGTTTTTCGTTTATCTCTATGCTGGTATCTAATTGTGTAAACGGTGTGTTCAGTATCTCACGTGCGAACCAGGCCAGTGCGTTGGTGTCTTTGGGAAAACAACTGCCCGCATATCCACGTTGTCCGTCGTTGCCAGGTACCTTTAGATGTGTGTGACCTATTCTGGGATCTGTGCTGATCATTTTTGTGAATGTCTGCCAGTCGCAACCACGTGCGGCCTTGAGCACATCATACATCTCATTCATGAATGTGACCTTGGTGGCCAGAAAACTGTTGATGCAGTATTTGACCATTGACGCTGACACAATGTCTGTGTGGAACACAGGACACTCCGCACAGTCGCTCTGTTTGTAGATTTCTTCAACTTGTTGTGTGTCTCGCAGGGCACCACCAAATATGTGCATCGAGGGATTTTTAAAATCTTCTATGTGATTTTTTTCTGTGAGAAATTCTGGATTGTAAACAATTCTCAAATTGCTACACTGATCCTGTATGTGTTGCAGTTTGTAGGCAGGCACAGTGCTTTTGACTATGACAAGATGATCTTTGATGGCGTTCAGTTGTTGTAGCACTTGATCCAGTATCTCTGTGTTGCACTCACCCGACTCCAGTTGTGGTGTGGGCACTGCCACAAAGGTGGCTGAGGGTTTAAACTTGATTAAATCCGCTATGGTGTTGGTGGAAAAATATTTGGGATCAACAACAAACTTGTTGCATTTGGTAAAGCCGTGACTCACAGCCGATCCCACAAATCCATGTCCTACAATACCCAGTTTCATAATGATATATTATACTTGGAAATGTTGACTGTGTCTATATCTGATTAAAGTCCGTTTGGAACTATCACGTAGTGTATGGTAAGCACTATACCAACCGAAACTAATAGACCCAGCATCATCTTGGCAAAGTCTTTGGCCACGATTGGAAACACATATTTGAATTTGTAATCTTTCATCAGTGTTGATATCGCAAGTTCTCTACCACATAACAATCCCACGAACACCCAAGTTGTACTCATTGGTATGTCGTTGTACTGCTTGAAGAACAAGAGTATGAAAGCATAAACCAAATCTATCAGCGTAGCAGATCTAACAAATCTCGTGCCTGTTTTCTCAACTACTATCTTCTGTATCTTACCACCCTTCTCCCAGAATGTGTATCCAAGGAAGGCCGCAAACACAACAGATATTAAAACCATCCACTCCACTGGCACTGCTCTTGGCAGGAACACAGCGATGTTGGCCATGTCGTGGCTCAACCAGGTGTACCATAAGAACGCCGTGCTACACCATTGGGCGATACGCCAACGTGTCTTGTTCTGGTCTGATATCTCGTTTTTCTTTTCGTCTATGATCCTTTCAATAATCTGCCAGGCCGCATATGCCACAACTGCCGCAAGTGCATAGCCTATGATTGATTTCACCAACATCTTCTCTAATACGAATGTGCTGGCGAATGCAGACAACACAAGGAAACTAGTGGATACAGGAATACCAACACGTGTCAGTAATAAAAGTATCAACGGTGCGGTTGCGTGATACCATTGTATCTCTTGGAACGGTATCTTGTTCAACCTACCGTAGGATATGTCTCCACCGTTGTTGTACCAACCCCACCATATGGTAAACCAAAGCACCACAGTGGCCGCTGACCACAAGTAGTACCATTTAAATCTGTTTTGATTTGATGCCATCCAGGTACCCAGTGTCTGCACACTGTCGTTGGCCACAACAGAGTATGCGGCAAACAAGAAACCTAAAACCATCCATAATGAAAAAGTTGCTTCCATCTATGCTCCTATTTAATGTTTGAAATGTTAAAGTTTTGTGACAGTTCCATTAAACTTTTTTTAAAGGATGATTGTCTGCTAGGTATAACCAGCAGTACGGAAAGGCTTCGTCTGCCAACTTCCAAATTTGATCTGCCACGTCACGTGTTTCTTTCTGTGTGTCAGGTTTACACCTCAGGTTGCATACCCTTGAGAAAGCATACACACTGCCTGACCATATCCATTCTGTCATCATCGACTGTGGCAACACCATACGTGCCTGTTCAGGTGCCACATTTTTCTGCAACAGAGAATTGTATACATTTAAACATTCCTCCATTGCTGTTTCATATCTGTGTTTGGTGATTGTGTCCAATTCCACGTCACCTGACGAACCCTGTTTACTGTTCACAGGTCTGCCACGCCAAGCATCTGGATGATACAGTTCTGCGTCATAGTCCACATAACGTCTTGACACCTCGTTCCACACCAGTCCCACTTGATGCTTGACCAATTGCCTTGCCACAAATACAGGTGCCTTAATTCTAAACTGCATAAATGCGTGAGCGAATGGTGACCAGTGTTGATGTTCTGCTAGGTACTTGATCAACTTCTCGTCTTTGACATCAAAAGATGTGCTGGTTTTTGAGTAACTGACTCTGGCCGCATTGACCACATTAAGATCACTGCCCATTTTATCTATTAGTTCAACTTTCATAAAATCCTTTCTTAAATGCTTTTATTATACTTTGTTTTATTTTGGGTGAATGTAAATTTGCACTTATATCTACAACAATTCTGTCTTCATTGCTTCCGTTGTAAACCCAATGTGGTAGACTGTAATTGTTAATTAAAAACACATCGCCTTGTTTGATTGGAATGTTGCCGCAACCGTACTGTCCAAACACATTTCCTTCGCTCCATTTTACAGCAATATAAATTTTTGCCAGTCCCATATCATCAATGGCATAATCTCTGTGAGGAAACACATAACCACCTGGAGGCAATATGTATGAGTTCACAAGATTTAAATCGTCATCTGGAATCAACTGTTTTATTTTTTCAGTGACTGAATTTGTAGAGTACCAACAATATTCAAGTTTTGTTCTGTATTTCCTACATTTGCTGTCTTCGTCGTGATCATGTTCCTGCGCTCTTGATAATTCTAAAAACTTTTGAAAATCTGCAGGACCAAATAAGATTTTGCCTTGCCAATTTTTTACCTGGTAAGAATTTTTTTCAGCATCAGGAAATTGCCATTTAGTTCTCCAATCGTCTGAACTATATAAAATTTCGCAGTCTTTATTAGTCCATGAACCAAAATTGAGATCTAGTTTTAACCATGGCAATTTTAATTTTTTTGTTATTATTTCAATGTCGTATGCATTTTTTTCTATTGCATCTTTCAGTAATTTAGGTAATTTATCTGTTGTCATTGAGCCATTTATTCATGATCATTTTCCATATAGGAGTTATTATACTAAATTTCCAAACGCCATTCAACCTTAATTGTGTACAAGGTTTGTAAAATTTTGGTGGAATGTCTTTCTGCATTTGCAACCAATTAGGATCATATTGAGGGTAAAATATGCCTTGATATATGTAATGTTGCAAATCAATGTTATCAATTTCAATTGATTTTATTTCCACTACATTATCATCAATTCCGTCTTTGTTGACGAATTCTATGTGCAAATAGTCTTCATTATCAAAATCAAACATCTCTTCAAAAGTTTGATTCTTTTCAACTTTGACATCAAAACTATTTTTTTTAGAAGACACTTTACACAATGGTTTAGTGTGCGTATATGTTCCCACAAACTGTATTTTTACCTGTATCATTCAAAAAAATTAAGTTGTTGGTCTGGTGTTGTGATTTTTTTATCTTTTTTGTTTGATAAAAATTGTAGATACTTTTCTGCCATAATTTTTACAACTTTGAGTCTTTGTGCACCTCTCCAAATTGGCCAGTTGTATTTGATTGCTTCTTCATGTGTTTCTATACGTCTACGAATACGTTCTGGAATATCTAAATCAGGATTTGCTTTTGCTTGCCATAAATCATCATAAGGAATACCATTTTCATCATTGACTACAAAATAGACTCCGTGTTGACCAATTTGTTGTTCTAAAGGAGTGCCTTTGTTAAAAGACAAACCAGTTGCTAAATCTATACCTTGAATTGTGCCCGTCGCAACATACTTTTGCCAACGTTTGAACATTTTAAGAGTTTCATGATGATCTTCAATAGTTTCTGTCACGTAACCAATCAACATTAAGAAAAATACGTGAATACCGTGTTTGTTGAATTCTTCTAACTGAAAATCAATATCCTCGTTTAGAAACTTTTTATCCATTTCGTATCTAATTTTATCACTGCCAGTTTCGACACCAACATAGAATTCTTTTCCACCAGCGGCCGAAACAGTGGCAAAATGATCTTTAGGTATTTGTCTTTTAGGTCTAAAAATAAACTGTCCTCTCCAATCAAAGCCTGCTTTATGAGTTTGATTATATTTTGCTAAAATTTCACACATATCAGTAAATGCTTTCATACTGCCATTTATAAGACTGTCAGTGAAATAAAACTTTGTGACCCCGTGTCTTTCGTAATGTTCAATCATTTCTGAAGCAATATTTTTTCCAGTCCTATATCTAAACTTAGGCCAATATCTTGCAATATCACAATAGGTGCAACGTCTAACACATCCTCTGCTTCCAACAATAAACACTTCTTTTTCAGAACTCAAATAATCATATTTGTCTAAATCATAAAATCCATAATTTGGAAATGGCAGAGAATTTAAGTCATCAATTTGACTTGGTGTGTCATCACTTATTCCAGGCCCTGAAAGGTTTCCATCTAGAACGTTTTTAATAATATGTTCACCTTCTCCTACCAAATACAAATCGCATAACTTGAGTTTTTTCATTTCCAAACCAAATCCATATTTTTTATGCAGATGGCTAGTAGATACACCTTGTCCGCCTAGCACTATTACAGTTTTTGGCAAATTTTTTCTTATTAATTTACATAAAATTTTTGTAAAAACATATGCAGAACTTCCAAACACACTGATAAAAAAACGGTCATAATTTTTCATTTTTGGCAATGCTTTTTCTTTAATAAACTTTACAATGTTTTTTGCTTCAGCAAGTGTGGCTTGTCTGTGGCGATCCCATATTTCGTCATAATTGTAATAAATCTGTGTGTTTGCAAGATAATGAAAAAATTCACAGTTCAAATCTAATGCTTGAACATCGTGTCCGTGTGATCTAATTACCTCGGCTACAATCGCAGTGCTGACTGGAGGTCTATGTATTTCTAATCTAGGAACGCTTATCACTAAATTTTTCATCTACTTCCTTTAAAATATTTTTGATTTCGACTATTACCTTTGTTTCTTCTTCGTAATGAAATACTGCACTTGAATTACTAAAATAACTTACATCTTTTTGCAAAGGTTTTTTAAATTTTTTATTTGTTAAACTATTATAAAGAGGCAAATCAAAAGTAAAAGTAAAGTATCCATTATAACTCATTACATCAACAGTGTTTACTTTGTCTGGAAAATAAGACGGTTGTTTATCTGTTCTGTGTACGTGGAATGTGTTATTAAATAAAGTTTTACATTCAATATCATTTAATTTTATAGATAACACTTGAATTGTTTTATCCTCAATAATTTTATTATTTTTTACTACTGTATCATATATTCCATTTTTACCAAATGCTTTGTTTGTCATACCTAAAATTAATCTATTCCCTTGTTGAAGTATATTGTTAGATTCTAATTCTATAATTTCAGTATTTTTTACTTTCTGTTCGTGTATTTTCACTCCATTTAATTCAACAATTAGATTAGGCCAAGAATTACAATAAGTTCCAACTACCTGTAAATTAATTTTCATTTGTTACTCTTTCATACAGTTCTTGTAGGCTTACACTTTCTTTTGCATCTGCACTAACAAGTTTTCCGTTAAATTCAAAACTTTCTATTTCTTCACCATTTGGTAACTGAATCAACTGTTTGTTATTAATATTTGCTAACAGTTCTTTTTTCAGTAAGTTATTGTAATACAATTTCCAACTGTCATTACCAAATTCGTAGATGTACTTTCCATTATATCCAAAATATAAATCGTTAGTGATAAATTCAGGTTGATCAGGCCAATCAGGATAAAACTTTTGATTGTATAGCAGTACCTCAGGCACACTCATATCATCAAACTCTATTGATTTGAGAATAATTGCTCTGTCACTAATCACATTGCCCTCCTGGTCACATACAGTATCAGAACCTTGTTTGTCGTAATGTTCAATCACAATAGAATTTTGTTTTTGTAAGTTACTGTCTTCTAAATAAATTTTCCAAGAAAAAAATTTTCCGTTATTAGGCTCACAGAAACCATCAAAAATCACGTTGTCACGAACAGTCAGTTTCAGTTTTGGCCATTGTTTGCTGTGTGTGGGTTCTAATACAATTTTTACTTTCATTAATAAGTTCTCAATGGATCAAAATCTGGCTTTTGTTCCAACACTCCTTTTTCTCTGTCATATTTTAACTTACTGGCATCTACTTTTTTGATTTTGGTTGCTTTCAAGTTTGTGACTTCATTCCAAGCAATAGCCAATGCTCTCACATAATTTTTTGATTCAAATACTTTGTAACCTAATTTTTCAACGTGATGTTGAGCAACGATTCTTCTACGTAATCTTTCTTTGAAATCCAGTGTGGGATTTTGAACACAAATCCAATCATTAATATGATCCTTTGTGGTATCAAGACCAAATTTTTCAGCATTGTCATAAAGAGGTGTATTGGGTAATAGGTTTAAAGTTAACCCTAAATTGACTTCTTCTACTAATCCTTGCCTACCATACTGTGCATATCTGTCAAAAAAATCTAAAGTCATTTGAAAATCTTCTTGGGTTTCTGTAGGATATCCTATGATCATTAAAAATCTAACTTTTATATTATTTTTAAACAGTTGTTTTAAACTGTAATGTAGATCTTCATCTGTGTAACCTTTTTTCATATGATCTCTCACAGCAGGCGATCCTGACTCAACACCAATCAGCATTGTGCCTGCGCCACTTTCTGCCATTTTAACAAAATCTTCAGATGGCATTTGTCTTTCTGATCTCACAATAAAATGTGAATCCCAAATGAACCTATCTTCTGGCTTCATTGCCATTCTAAAATCTGCCAATTCGTATGTCATATCTCTAAAGGCTTTCATAGATCCATTTATCAAACTGTCTGTAAATCTAAATGCTTTTGCATTGTATTTGGCCACCTGTGTTTTAATTTCTTTTGCAATACTTTTACCTGATCTAAATTTATACTTTGGCCACATACTGGCGATGTCACAAAATGTACAGGCTCTCACACAGCCTCTGGATCCTGTTATAGGCAATGCAACTAAACCTTTTTTATTAGTATAGGTGGCCAGTTCATAATCACTGTAATCAGGAAAATCTAAATTATCAATATTGTTTATCTGTTGCGGTGGAATACCATTCAGTCCTGGATGATTCATATCACCATTTAAATAGGCAGGCACAGAAAGTTCGCCTTCTCCGCGTATCCAACAATCCATAATTTTTTGTTCTAAACAATGGGGCCCAAAATTATTATCTGTGTTTAATCCTGCACCTCCCATAAAAATAGGTATATTTGGCAATCTTGCCTTTATCAATGTGGCAAGAAGCAGAGTGGCTCTTTGACTGTTGTAAGAAAAAACTGATATTCCCACGTGACTTGGTTTGTATTCAATAATATTATCAACCCATTTTTCTGCGAGGTTTAATATCTGCTTATAAATTTTTTCAGAATAAAAGTTATGATTCAAAAACCAATTGTCTATTGGTACAAGTTGTTCTCTATCGTCTGCAAAAGTTATATCCAGTTCTGCATTTAGATCAAAAATTTTACATTCGTGTCCAGCCTTCACAATCGCCGCTTTTACCAAACTTGCACCTGCAGGTGTATAACCAAAGTCATCTTGAATTCGAGGGGCGATTAATAAAGCAACACGTTTCATGTGCTGTATTTAAAAACTTCTATGGAACCCAAAATTAATTTGCCTGCAACGCGGCAGGCCTGCCGCGTTGACTACGGATAAGTCTGTGCCCATTTTGTCTATGAGTGTGACTTCCATATCTAAATTATACTAGAAGTTCAACTTGTAGGTCAACAAGATGTTCCTTCCTTGCTGTGCATAACCATCAGGCCTGTCATACGTCTTGTCGCCCACGTTGTTCAGTGAGAATATGATGTTGGACTTGTCATTTATTTGATAGTTGGTGTGGAAGTTGGCAACACCTACCGCTGGTTTGGTTATTGTGCCCCACGGTGATACTGCTTGTACGTCTCTATGACTACCTGTGTACAGATATTCCGCGGTGGTCGTCCACTTGTCTTTCTTGTAATCAATGGCTGTGAGTCCTGTCCACTTTGGTCTCCTAGTGACCTGTGTGCCGTTGCTGTCTTCCGCTATTGTGAAAGTGGCATTGTTCCTCCAGTAGATGGTATCAGACAAGAGGCTGTTGAACTTCATTTCGACACCGTGCCTGTTGGAAGTTCCAGATGCGTTGGAATATGTGTTACTGCCATACGTGATCAAGTTCTCTAGATCTGTGCTGAAGTACACAACGTCCAACACGTTGTCTTTGAACTTGTATTCAAACCCTATGTCTGTCGTCTCTGCTTCCTCAGGTAGGAGGTCCGGATTACCAATGTAGCCGTAGTTGTCTGAACCGTGCATCTCATAAAGGGTGGGTGTTTTCACAGATGTGGCGTAGTTGCTCTTCAACGTGAAGTTGTCAGTGACATCATAGGTACCACCCAATCTGTAGGTGGAGTAGTCATCGAACAGGCTTGGATCGTCCTGTCGCACACCCGCCGATAATGTAAGTTTGTCTGTGGCGATCAAATTTCCGTTCACGAAGTATCCGATGTTCTCGCCACCCGTGTCAACGCTGGCCGAGTACCATACACCTCTGTTGTTGAATGATCCGTCGAACTCCTCGTACTCAACGCCTGGCGTGATGTCCCATTTTTCTTTCTGGAAGGTATTGGTCAACAACACGGTGTTGCTGGATGAATCATACTCATCGTGTTCTGTGCCGTTGTAGTAGTCCCTGTCGTATTCTGTACGTGAGAACGTCAGGTTGTAGAAGCCTACTCCGGTGTCCACCTTCGCACCCAGTTGATACAGGTTCATATTGTTTTCAGCGGTGTAGTCCAAGTCATCGCCCGTGCCACTGTCTAGGTCGGAATCACTTTCCCTTCTGATCAGTGTGGTCTTGATCTCCACTTCATCCCATTTGCTTTTGGTGTTGATCGTGATGTTGTTGGCATCAAACCCATCTTTCTCTGTTCCAGACGGTGCAACGCTTATACCATCTGATGTAGTGCCGTCAGCGATGATGCTGACAGAATGATTATTGATATTTCTATGTATTTTTAATGTAAGACCTTTGGTGTTGTTTGACCCTGTTGTAGCAGATATGCTGTTTGCGTAACTGTCTGTCGTTATAAAATTAATCACACCACCGACTGCGTTGGCACCATACAACGTGCCCTGTGATCCCTTGACCACTTGTATTCCTGTGACGTGTTTTATGAAGTCTGCACCTATGTCATGTAGTCCACCTGTAGTTGAATGATCTTTAATGGCAACTCCATTTATGGCAACCATTGTGTGGTTTGAGTTCATGCCCCTCATGAACACAGATGTCTGTTGTCCTGTTGGTCCTGACTGTACCACGTTCAAGCCAGTGATCCTGGCTATCGCTTGTACCGTGTCTATCGTGTTGGTGTTTTCTATTGTGTATTGATCAATGTAATCCACACTCATTGATTCGGTTGCTAATACACTTGGATCTCTCAAAATGTATTTTTGAATTGTGATACAGGGCACTTGTTCTGCCTGCTCACAAGTGTGTTTGCTAGAATGATCTGCTTTGGCCTCGGTGAGGTAAAGCAATGACATTAAGACTATTAGTAATGTTTTCTTCATCGTCCGTATATCTCCTTGATATGTTTGTTGCAGAGTAAGACATCATCCCAAGAAGAAAAACGTAGAACAAAGTACCGGCCAGTGTGTTACCAAAGAAAGGGATCGCCATCGTGTAACAGAGTATCAATCCTTCCATGGTCATTGGGTACATGTTGCCCGACATCCAAACCGCAAAGTTTGTTATCACAAAAAATAGTGTTGAAGATAACAAAGCATTTGATCCTAGATGAACAAACGTCTTCTTTATAGGCATTGTGTAATGACTCAAAGTGGTTGCTAATAGGATACTGCTGTAAACCCAAAACATCATAGAGTGGAACCCTATATACAGGTCCGACACAAACATAGCCATCAACGGCAGTAACATCGCCGAAGAAAGATTACGAGTCAGGTATGGCATAAACACGGCCATAGCGATGACAGGTGTAAAGTTTGGTGGATGTGGTATTATCCTACCCAAGGCTATAAGAGCCACGAGGTAAAAGAATAAAACTATCTGTTGCTTTGTTTTTTTCATAACAGTATCTCCAAATTGCCACTGTTAACTTTACATTGCAGAACTAGACTTTCCCAGGCCCTCGTTCGACAGCGGACTATACTGGTTGGCACTCCGACTTTACGGTTCCTGGTAGAGCCATGGAATTGCACCTTGATTCCCCAACACGATTCAGTATTAAGTATATTTTATAGTATATTTTGTATTATGTCAACCGTTTTGGTTAAAGGCCCATCAGGCTACGCATGGATGGTTCGATCATTTCTTTAGTCCACTGTGGAGTCATTGTGATTCGTACTTTACACTTCAAACCGGGTATGCTTTCAATTTTTTGTTGTATTTCTTTAGGCATGGAATCTGCGGCCGGACAAAATGCTGACGTGAGACTCATCAACACAAACACATATCTTTCACTGGTGATCTTAACATCATATATCAGACCCAAGGTGTAAAGATCAACGCTGATCTCCGGATCGTAAACTGTTTTTAATTGTTCTTTTATTTTTTGAATATATTCTTGTTTGGTTTCTTGATCATCTTTGATATCATCTAGAGTGGCGTGGACATGTGGATCCACGGAAGGATTTCCATGCGGTATCCAACCTGGCGGTGTACTATCCATTTGCTATCCTTATTATTCTTGTGATTAGTTCACCCAATCCGTTTTGTCTTTGGAGTGTTAATAGTTCTTTGATGCCAAGTGGTGTAAAATCTTCTACTGTCAGTTTTGCCACTTCGTCTTTGTCAGCACCATTTACAATATCAGTCACAACTTTCGCTGTGCCTTTAGTTATAAAAGCATCACCATCCACTAGGTATTGCATGTGGTTATCTTCGTTGGCACCACCAATAATCCATAACTTACTGGCACAACCATGAATACGGTTTGGATCAATCTTAGCGGCCTCAGGTAAAGGTTCCACTTCTTTGGCCTTGTCTACCAGATACTGTAACCTATCATGGCCCTGTAACATTTTAAGGTTCTCACCTGTCTCTTTAATTTTGTCTAACAACATCTCTCAATTTACTTTTTGGTGTATCAATATTTTTTTGATCGCACACTGACATTATAACACATTTACCACAATTGGGCGACCTACTGCTACACATACGTTTTGC
>Ga0163109_10002041_pt1 | contig 15887 bp, 8 predicted proteins | sample CRUFie1St13metaG_FD_108704 | JGI IMG/M metagenome (GOLD analysis project Ga0163109, IMG submission 108704) | Marine microbial communities from the Costa Rica Dome - CRUD Field 142mm St13 metaG | ecosystem: Environmental > Aquatic > Marine > Oceanic > Photic zone | place: Costa Rica: the Eastern... | reverse complement strand
GCGCTTGGCCAAGCGATCGCAGATAGGCCGCGGCGTAATTGTCGCCGTGCTGCAGTTGGCCAAGCGTGCCGTAGTGGTAGTGCAGCCCGACCGGGTGACCGATCTCCACGCCCACGTGCGACGTCGGCACGTATTCCGCCAACGGATCGGCCTCCGTGACAGCACGCTGCCCCCGGCTGATGGCGTACATCCGTGGCCGCAAATCCATGCCCCAGATCGTCTTGGTGCAAAGTTCGCCGATGTAAAATTTCAACTTCGGTGACTTGAGATCGCGACGCCACTTGGCGAGATAATTCTTCAGGTTCGGGCCGTAGTTTTTCATGTAGTCCTCGTTGAACATGTCGTTCTCGCCCTGATGCCACATGAAGCCTTCAAGCCGATAGCGAACGCCCTGCCGCTTCAGCTCGGCGAGCGAATCGCGCACCAGCTTCAACGCCAGCGGGTACATCTTGAAACCGATCGGCTCGTCCGGATTCCAGTCGCCGCCGAGGTGCGTGCCGCCGGCCGCACACTTGATTATGGCCACCGGCGCATCAATGGCCTGCGTCACCCGCCGCGCAAAACTCAACTCCGGCCCGAAGGTGTTGTTGACTGGCTCCAATGCCACCAAGCCACCGCTGTTTGTCTTGTTTTCCCGTCCGATCGAATAGGAAAAACGGACTCCCTCCTGCGGCTGCTCCAGCCCGGCATACGGCGGGAAGTTTTTGATGTCCTTCACCTTCGAGTCGGAACCGACCATGTTGGATTGCCCTGCAAAAATGAAAACCCGAACCGTGGAGTCATCGGCCGCCTGGCCTAGCGAAAGCCCCGCTGCGATCAGCGAATAAACGAAAACAATAATTTGTCGTGTCATAAAAATGCGCCGCCAGACTAAAGCCCTCAGCCGCTCAGGCAAGGCCCCAGCCCCGGCGCAGTGACCACTCGGTACCAAGGAGCGCGGCCAACAAAAGCATCAGCCACCACCGATCCCAAGTGGAGCTTTCGCGGTACTCGACGAACTGCGCCTGCAGATCACCAAGTTCCCCCGCCAGCAGCAACTGACCCGGACCAACGGCGAACCGGCCACCGGTAGTCGCGGCGAGGGACTGCAGCAATTCATGATTCGCCTGGGTCGATGCCAGCTCCCGCTGATTCGGGATCACGTCAACAAGCTGACGCGCGAACACGTTTTCGTCGCCGGCCTTGGCCAGGTGCGCGACCAACCGGTGTGCTCCCGGTTGTTCGGCCACAAACGACGCCGCAAAACTCCCGTCACTGAAGCTGGACTCCAGCGGCAGCTCCGCCTTGGTGCGGTCGGGGCGAACGAGTTTCAAAGTCAGCTTGGCCGACAGGTCGGGCGACAGGGTGGTCACCGTGAGCGGCACGGTTTCGCCGATGTGAACCGGCCCGACGGGGAACCCGATCCGGATTTCACCGGCCTTGCGCTGAATGCGGTCGGTCGCCAACCAGCGGATGGCATTGTTCCAAAACTGCCGATAGTAGCCGTTGCGATCAGTCGGCGTGCCGAACCGGCTCTCGAACGATGCACCCCAACCGGGCGTGGTGTCGGAGGTGAACGCCATCGTGCGACCCCGACCGATCTGCTGAACCGCGAACACCACCAGCGGACCGTACTGGTTCGATTTGTTGCCGTGCAACGCCAGCGACACGGCGCCCGGCTTGAGCCGGTTGACGAGATTCAATCCACCGAAGCCGGGGAATTTTTCATTCCACGCCCGGCGCGATTCGTCGGCGGTCAACCCGACCCGCATGATCGGATGATCGTAGGCCTCCTCCGGAATCCTGAGCTTGAAGCTGCGCCACTCTGAGTCGCGGTTGCCGACCACGTCCACCGGCATGAGCTTGTCGATTACAGTTTTATCGTACTGACCCGCACCGAACGCCGTCGAGCCGCCGACCATCACGAATCCGCCTCCGTGCTGCTCCACCAGCGAAACGGTGTTGTCGAGTTGTTCCGGGGTGAATGCCTCGCGATGAATGTCGCTGTTGATGACGACATCGTACTTCAGTAGCGAAACCATGTTGGTCGGAAAACCCCGGTACGGGTGGGCGACGTTGTACACCCGACGGCCCTTGCGATCAGTGCGGTACGGGCTTCGCTTTGCAAACAAAATTGAGGTGTGCTGCGGAAAATAAAGCGAGGTCACCTCCATCTGCGGATCCTGCTCGAGCACGTTCTCCAGCGTGTCGGTGGCGCCCGGCGTGCCCTCCATGTAGAGCACACGTATTTTTTCGTCGCGCAAATCGACACCAAAGCGACCGGCATTATTGTCGTCCAGCCGCTCGCCAGATTGCCGGCCGAGACTCACGCTGTACTCGGCAAATCCCTCGAACGGCGAGTCAAACTCAAGCACCACCTCCTGCGGTTTGCCGGTGAGGGTGAGCGACTGCTCATGCAGCAGCCTCCCGCCGCGCCGCACGGTCGCCATCGTTTTTCGACCATCAAAACCGGGGCTGTCCACCGTGAGCCCCAGCCGAATCTTCGGGTCAAACGGCACGATCTGCCCGCCGACCGCCCCTCGCAGCACCACGTCCGCTGCCTCCTCCGGTGTGCCAAATCCAAAAGCGAACAACGGGATACCGGCGCGGTGCAGCTTCAACGCCGACTCGCGACTCGCCGCCGTATCCGCAAACTGGCCGTCACTCAAAAGCACCACCGCGCCCAACGGCACGTCACGCGGCTGATTGATCAGCGACGCCACCGCCTCGGAAAAACGGGAGTGCGACTCCGACGCCTTAACGGTCGCCAGTTCGTTGGTCGTGCCCAGCCGTTCGCCGAATGTGTACAGCCGCAAGTGCCCGGTGATCCCGGCCTGAGACTGGATCGACTCGGCAAACGCCTTGGCCAGAGCCATCCGCGTCGATTGGTCTGGAGTGTCATGCAATGCCATGCTTTGGGAAACGTCGAGCAAGACCGCAACTTCGCGGGTTTCGTCGAACGCCTTGCGATCAATCCGGTGCGGGTCTGCGAGCAGAAACAAAACCAACGCCACCGAGCAAACCCGGAGTCCCCACAACAAAACACGGCGCGCTGACGAGAGTTTGCCGGCGCGTCGATACGACCAAAACCCCACCGTCAAAAGCACGGCACACAACACCGCCACCACCTGCCAAACCGGCGTGAGCTGAAAATAAATCTCTGGCGAAGTCTCGTTCACGATGAGTACACCGTCACTCCTCGTAGGAGATCGCGCGCAGGTAATTCTCGATCAACGGTGCGTAGCCGGCGGGGATTTCATTGGCCTCGGAGAGGACGCGATCCGCTTGGCCAAGCGCGGCCCGCAACAACTCGGCCGCATCGGTCAATGTCCCCTCGCCTTCGGTGCCAAGCTGCAGCGCTTGGCTAAGCGCCTGTTCCTCGATCTCGCCGGAAGCCTGGCCAAACAGGTTCCCCGCCTCCTCCAGCAGACCGGATAACGCCTCGGCACCACCCTGCGCACCGGTCGGTATCGGCAGACCGGCAGCCGTTTGCGCCGCCTGAGTTGAGCGTTGGCCCAGTTGCGCCTGCGCCTCGGCCGAGGGGTCGGACGCAGTCTCACTGCCCTCCTCTGCCGCGGCCAATTCCTCATTCAACGCCTCCTGCTCGGCGATCAATTGCTCAATCTGCGCCAGCAATTCCTTCATCCGTCCCTCACTGTTTTCCGACTCGGAACTGCTGGAGGAGCTGGACTCCTTGAGCGTGATTTTTGGCTGTCCATCCTGCCCGGCGTCCTCGCTTTGGCCGGGCATTTGTTGATCCTCCGGGATCAGCGCCGCTGCACGGGTCAGCGCCGCGATGGCCAGCTCCTGCGCGGTGAGCGCCTGTTTTCGGTCGTACGGCTGCAGGTGTCTGGCCGAAAGTTTCATTGCCGAGGCAGCCATCCGCAGCTCGAGTGAAAACTGAATCGCCACGAAATCAGTGGTCACGGTGTCGGCCTTTTCGCGGAGTTGCTCAACGTAGCCAAGCGCCTCGAGTTGCTCGGCACGGATCGGAATCCGGTCCTTCGCCGGGGGGGCGTGCGGCAGTCGCGAGGTGTCGGTGAGAATGTGCTTCTGCATCTCGAGCGGGTTGACGCGCTCCTCGTTCCCGCCGCCGCCGCCACCACCGCCGCCCTGACTCCCATTGTCTCCGGGCGGAGGCGGCACCTCGATCAGGATCACCTCCGACTCGCCAATGCCGGGGCCGCTCAACACGTTGCCGTCCCGCGCCTCGGCGTGTACCGCGACGATGTCATACGGCTTCAGGTCCAACCCGGAAAGATCGAGTGTCGCGCCGGCGGTGAACTCATGTGCCTCCAACTCGGCGAACTCGACCGGCTGCTCCTCCGCCGTTTCACCAATTTTTCGAAAGAGCAGTTTCAGCGAGTCGATCCCGACATCGTCCGTGCCGCGCAGTTGAAACTGAACTGGTTTTCTCAGCTCAAACTCGTCGCCGGTGTGGGATAAAATCCTGATCGTGGGCGGCTCATCCGGCAGAACAAGAATGCGGTGCGGCTCGTGGTCAAGCGCGATGTCACCGTGCCGACCGGTCAACCGCAGGCCGTACTCGATCGACTCCGCAAGCAGCGGAAGCCGCAGCTCAAACCGGTTGGTCGCCCCCGCGGCGAACGGCAGATTTTCAGCCGCGTTTTCCTCGCCGCCAGCGACGGCGAACACCGCCTCGACCGGCTGCTCCAGCGTCTCGATCGTGTAGCGAATCGAACTTCCCTCGAGAACATCGAAACTTGGTTCATCGACCGTTTTCTTTAATCGCTGCGCGTAAGCCGGAGACGAAACCTCGATGTGATACTTGGTCACAGAAGGCAGATCGTACGGGTCGATCTGGTACCGGTCCGACTGCCCGTCTCCGGCGAACGCCTGCAGCGGGGTCAGCCCGGAGACGTTTGGCACCGCGACACGAAACGAGCCGTCCGCGGCCACCGAGGTAGTCTGCGCTTGGCCAAGCGCGGCGAGTCGCACCGTGACCTCAGCGGCCTTGCGACCGGTCACCTGCCCCGACACCTCGATGGTCGCGCCCTTGGCCAAGCGCTCCGGCAGCTTGGCCAAGCGCACCTGTGTGTAGGTCAGGTTTGCGCCCGGCAGGGCCAGGCGCAAATAACTCAGCCAACCGCCCAGCGCCACGAAGAGTACCGTGACAGTGAGCAGGGCCGTCAACCCGATCTGCCACCGGCGCAGTTCCGCCCGGAGCGGCAGCGGATTGTCGTTCAACATCCCGGCGGCGTGAGCGTCCAGCCGCTCCAGTAGTTCCGCCCCCACCTCGGCTCGGGCCGTGGCGTCGCGAGCGAAGTCATCCGCCGCTGTGCGTAGGGCGAGCGTGGTGTCGTCCGCCTGCGCCTCGGTGGAGTCCACCAGTTCGTCAATCGGTTGCGGCACCCGCGAGTTTCGCAAACGCAAAACCAAACTGACAACTGCCGCCAGTGCGAGCAGGGTCAAAAGCAGGCGCGGCCCGGTTCCGGCCTCGCTGAAAAAATCAATCACTCCCAGCACCAGCAACGCGCCGAGCGCCACCGTGACAGCCGCCACCCGGGATCGGCGCGTGAGCATCCGTGCGCGAACGGCGGCTAGCTGGTTCAATTCGGTTTTAAAAGTCTCGGTGCTCATTTTGTGTTCGTGACCGCGGAGTGATACCGGTTGCTGATCAACGGCTCGGCAGCCAGCAGTAGCGCGAGCAGGATGAGCAGCGTTCGCCATACTACAGAGCTTTCCGACTCGGTGCCGGCCTTGAGGAACGCCGCCGCTTCCTCGTCGCTGCTCTGCCGCAGTTTCTCGAGTTGCCGCTGCACGACGATCCCCTGCACAGCAGCGAGGTCGGACTCGGCCGGCGGCAGGTTCACCGCAATCAACTGGACGAGCCCGCCCTGCGCGTCGGTCAGCGAATACACGCCGGGCTCTTCCGGCAGATCGACGACAAGCCGATTTTCATCATTCGCCGTGAATGATTTTTTGTTTAGCTCAAACGCCTGGCCGGCCGAATTCTCCGGCAACCTCAGCGTGAGCGTTTGGCCGGCACTGCCCTGCGTGGTGGCGTGGCGCCGATGGTTCTCGGCCTGACCGGCGGCGCGCACGGCAAGCAGGTGCGAGGTCACCACGAACAACGCCCCGTCCGTCTGCCACTTGCCCCAGCTACGGTCCGCGCTAGCGTTTACGAAAATCACGCGCCCGGCCCCATGCGTTTTCTCGACGATGAACGGGACACGATCCGCAAAACTCGCCAGCGTCACGGCACCAGTCCGCACCGTGGCTACGTGGCGATGCGTCAGCGGCAGTCGGCGCAGGCGTCGTCGATGCTCCGCGCTCAACTCGCCCCACAGCGGATGGCGCAACGAGACCGCCTCTAGGGTGGCCATCCCATCAAGCGGCTCCGGCCCTCCAACCGAAACCGGCAGCAGTTCGTCGAGCGCCGCATCGATCGATCCGGCCTGAAATTCCGGCCCGCCGAAAACCAGCAACCCGCCGCCGCTGGCCACGAATTTCTTGAGCGCAGCGGCGCCGCCTGCGGTCAGATTGGCCCCGTCCGGCAACACCACGAGACCCCGGCTGCTGTCCGGTTTTGTGAGCGTCAACAATTCCGCAGCCGCGGAGATCGGCATGCCGTGGTGCAGCTCAAACTGCATCGGGATTTCCTCGCTGAAGTTTTCCGGTGAGAGTGCCCGGCCAAGAAAAAATGTTTTGCGAAGAAACGTCTTTGCGGTCGACTTCGGCTCGATCAACAGCACCGGTAACGGTTGCTGAACGTAAAAGGCATCGAATGCGCGGTCGTCGCCCGGCCAGGCGTCCCCGCTCGGTGTGGTGAGCGTGCGCGCCACCCAGCCGTACCGGTTACCGGCGGTGTACGGAACAGCGAGCGAGGTCTGTCCGCCGGCCAGGCCCACCTCGCGCTTGGTCAGGCGCCCGGCCTTCGCTTCACCGTGCAGTTCGTCCTCCACGGTGATCCCGCCGCCTGGCCGCGAGTGCCGGTATACGCCGGTTCGCAACACGCCACGGCCACGGGCGCCGACCTGGAACCCGCCGTTCACCGGCTCCAGTTCACCGGCCTTGGCCACGCGCAGGGTGACGTTGGGCGGCAGGGTGAGGTCGCCGAGTGCCTCAATCGCGCTGAGCTGCAGGTCACTCACGCCATGAATGATTTTTGGAAAGTCCGGACCGAACCGGCCAAGCGACTGGGCGGCTTTGTGAATCGACGCCGAGAGATCCCCCGCCCGGTGTGACGGCGTGGCTGCATCCAGCGTGCGCTTGGCCTCGGAGGGGCGCACCCAGCGCACCGGTTCGTCCGCCTGGCCCGGCGCGAAAAGGATCGCGACCTGGCTGCCGTGGCCTGTCTCGTCGAGCGCCCGCTTGGCCAAGCGCTTGGCCTGATCGAACACAGTTTCATCTCCAGACTTGGCCTGCATCGAGGCGGAGCGATCGAACACCAGTGCAATCGCCTCGCGCTGCGGCTTGGGCGTAGCTGCCATGCCGGCGAAAAAGACCTTCGAAAAAACCAACGCAAGGAACAGCACCGCGAGGCAGCGGAGAAGGAATAGCGGCCAATCCTGGATGCTGCGCTTCTGGCGGGTGGACAGTTCGCTCGGATCAATGAAGCGGTTTGTGCTGAACACAACCCGGCGCGGCTGACGGCGGCGTTGCAAATGCACCCAGACCGGAATCGCGAGGCACGCCACGCCGGCGGCAAAAAGCCATGGGTTGGTGAAGCTCATATCAGCTAAAACAGTTCGGCGCGCCGGGACAGGAACGCGGACAGGGCGAGATCCATCGGCTCGTCGGTGATGATGCGGCAGTAGGCGGTCTCATGCTCAAAACAGAGCGACTCGATCGAGCGAAGGAACGCGCCGAATTTTTTATCGTACCCGGCGCGCATGGCCCGTCCGTCAGCCTCGATCTCAGCGCCGGTCTCGCTGTCGACAAACAAGACGTCGTCTTCGAACTGCGGATCGACCTCGTCGCGATGCAGCACGTGCAAAAATAAAACCTCGTGGCCGCGTTCGTTGAGTTGGGTGAAGAAGTCGCGGCCCTGTTGTTCGGGAAAATACCCGTCCGACAGCAGCACGGAGAGCGCCCGCTCACGGCCCAGCGCGAGCAGTCCGGCGAACTGCCCGAGGTCATCGGCCTCGCCGTCCGCCTCAGTCCGCGCCAATCGATCCAGCAACGCGTGAAAATGATCGCCCCGGCTGTTGGGCGGAATCAACAGGACGCGATCCTCGTAATCGGTCTGGCCGATAAACCCGATGCCGGGTGCGTCGTTCTGGTTTTGCATCAGCAACGCCAACACGGCGCAGAGCAACCGGGCGTAGGCCATCTTGTTTTGGGCGCCGTCGCCGTAGGCCATCGAACGGCTGGTATCGAGGTAGAGGTAACCGCGCAGGTTGGTTTCCTGCTCGTATTCGCGGATGTAAAGCTGATCCGTCTTGGCCCAGACGCGCCAGTCGACCAACCGCGCCGGGTCCCCCGCCATGTACGGCCGGTGCGCCGCGAAGACCGGACTCGAGCCACGCCGCGCACTCCGGTGCAGGCCATGAAAGTAACCGTCAACCACGTTACGCGCGAGCAACGGCAGATCCCCCGCAAACACGAGTAATTTGTCGTCGATGGCCAGTGGGGTGTTCACCGGAAAACCATGTGTGCGTTAGTCCGTCTCGCTGACGGCGCTGAGAATCTCCCCGACGATCCGGCCCTCATCCACCCCGTTGGATCGGGCCTTGAAATTGCAAAGCACACGGTGCTCCAGCACCTGCCTTGTCACCGCGCGGACGTGGTCAAAACTCACGCACGGATCGCCCGCGATAGCGGCCCGGCCCTTGGCCCCGAGAATGAGGTATTGCGACGCACGCGGCCCGGCACCAAACCGGACGTACTCGCGGATGGTGTCGGTCGCCTGCCCGCTCTCCGGGCGACTCGCGTTGGCCAGCAGCACCGCGTAGCGAATGACGTCCTGCGATACCGGCATCGCCCGGACAAGCCGCTGAATCTGCAGCACATCCGCACCGGAAAGCACCGGCGACAACTCCGGCGAGTCCACCCCGGTCGTCTCGCTCACCACGCCGATCTCCTCGTCGACCGTCGGGTAGTTCACCTGGATCGACAGCATGAACCGGTCCGTCGCCGCCTCCGGCAACTGGTACGTACCCTCCTGCTCGATCGGGTTGCGCGTGGCGAAAACAAAAAATGGGCTCGGCAACGTGTAGGTCTCCCGGCCGACACTGACCTCTCGCTCCTGCATCGTTTGCAGCATTGCCGCCTGCGTCTTCGGCGGCGTGCGGTTGATCTCGTCCGCCAGCAGTAGGTTCGCAAACACCGGCCCCTGCAGAAACTCGAGCTGACGCCGACCGCTCTCCGGATCCTCCTGCACGATATCCGTGCCGGTGATGTCAGACGGCATCAGGTCCGGCGTGAACTGGATGCGCTTGAACGACAAATCCAGCGCCTCCGCCAGCGACCGGATCAGCAGCGTCTTGGCCAGCCCTGGCACACCCGTGAGCAGCGCGTGTTCGCCGCAAAATAAGGCCAGGATCACGTCATCGATCACGGCGTCCTGCCCGACGATTGCCTTCCTGAGTTCCTGCTTGAGCGCAGCGGTTTTGCCGGCGAGTTGTTCCGCCAACGCGCCGTCCGCTTCAGATGATTGTGACATGTCTTGTGAAAAAATGAGAACTTACTTCAGCCGGTTTTTCTCCGTGGCCTCCGCAAATTTTTTGACGTGGCTTTGAAGAATCTTGAATTTGGGCACCTCGGTGTCCCCGGGAAACCGTACCACAAACTCGCCGATCAACTTCCCCGCATCGCGGTACAGCGCCTGATCAATCTGCAGGTACACCGTATCCACTATCACGTCGCGCGCCCACTCGCTCTTCGGGTAACGCGACAGCCAGCGAACGGCCGAGGGCGTGAACTGCTCCGGCTTGGACTTAGTGAACAGGTACAGGACAACCAACTCCGAGGCCTCGCTGATCGCCGGTGATTGACGCCACTTGCGCCGCAGCGTGCCTAGGTCGCGCATGCACTTTTGCAGCGAGTCGCGATCCGCCTTGGCCACCCCCTGCTTCAACACCGCCGTAACCCCGGCCCACGTCGGGTCGCTGGCGTCCGGGTTGGCTCCCGCTTGGCCAAGCGCTGCCGCCGGTTTCACCGGCTTGGTCGGCTTGGCTTGAGTGACTTTTTTCGGGGACGTTTCTTTCACACCGCCGGGCAGTTTCACCTCGCTTGGCTGAACCGCCACCGGCGCCGAGCCGTCGCTGGCCACCAGCGCCACGTCGTCGATGAACACCTCGCCGGAGCCGCCAGCCACGGCACCGGTCACAAATCGAAACACCAACCGCACACCGGTCGCCCCCACCGGGGCCGGGATGCCCTCTGCCGAAACCTTGGCCCACTTGTCCTTGCCACCACGGAATCGTGTCAACCCCTTGCCCGGGAGCCGCGCACCGTTGCTGTCGTACCACTCGATCGCGTACTCCTGCACGTAGCTCACGCCATGGTCGGTCTGCTTCGCCCAAAACGTCAGGTCGTACGTCTTGCCCCCGGCCACACCGCTGACCACCGACTGGCCAAGGTGCCCTTCGCTTGGCACCGGGCCATCGTTCTTGAGCGTCGAGCGCATGCTGTACTTGCCGCTGTATGCCTCGGCATCCGTGCGCGCAGGCGGCGAGCCCAGCGTCGAGTTCCAGTCATCCGTCCCCTCGCCATCGCCGGACTCAAAGCCGCCGTTGGTGATGAGCCCCTCCCCCCTGGCCAAGTTGACCATGCAAAGGCCAAGTGCGGCTAACGCGTAAAAAATTCTTCTCATTACTGCTGCAACTGCAGAGCGCCGCAGCCTAGAGAGGCGAACCCCTAAGCACAACCCCGCTTGGCCAAACTGGGCAAGCGGTTATTTCGCAACGTTGCCGGCACCTCTCCCCGTTCGTCGTCCGGGCTTCCTTATTCTACGTGCGTTATTCAACCTCAAGCGCAGTTGCCTAACCTATCTGAATCCGCTAAAAAGTATGCAAGTGAACCTGTCAACTCCAGCGATGCCGCCTTGCCAGGCGCATTTTCCGCAGCACCACGATCGCCGTCATTTTTTGCTGAAGGCGGGCGGAGGCATTGGCGGATTGGAACTGGCCGGTTTGCTGCAGCAGGACGCCCAAGCAGCTAAGCCAAGCGAGGGCGACCCGCTGGCACCGCGCAAACCCCACTTTGCCCCTCGTGCCAAGCGCGTCATCTGGTTGTTCATGCACAACGGGCCAAGCCACATGGACCTGTTCGATCCCAAGCCGGACTTGGCCAAACATGCCGGCCAACCGTTGCCGGTTAGTTTTGGTGAGGTGATGACCCGACGCAAGGTGGCAAAGAATCCCCTACTTGGCCCGATCAAACCGTTCCAGCCACGCGGCCAATCGGGACTTGAGATCAGCGATTTCCTGCCGCACATCGCCTCACACGCTGACGAACTCTGCGTGATGTGCGGCTGCCACGGCGACAGCGTCAACCACCCTCAGTCGGTCTACCAGATGAACACCGGCTCGATCCTCATGGGCAAGCCGAGCCTCGGCGCGTGGGTGGCGTACGGGCTGGGCACGGAGAACCGCGACATGCCGGCGTTCGTCGTGCTGCCGGATCCGGGCGACGGTCTCAAGGGCGGCCCGCCGGCTTGGGGCAGCGGGTTTCTCCCGGGCAGTTTTCAGGCCACCACCCTGCGGCCCGGCGCGAATCCCATTCTAAACCTCAAGCCGCCGGCCGACATTAGCGGTCGCAGCCAGCGCCGGATGCTTGATCTCATCGGCGAACTCAACCGCGACCACCTTGCAGCGCGCGACTTTGACGATCGGCTCGCCGCCCGTGTGAATGCCTACGAGCTGGCGTTTCGCATGCAGTCGGCCGCGCCCGAGATCGTCGACATCTCCCGCGAGAGCGAGGCCACGCGCCGGCTGTACGGAATCGGCCAAAAGGAAACGACCGAGTTCGGCACACGCTGCTTGCTCGCGCGGCGGATGATCGAGAAAGGCGTGCGTTTCGTGCAGCTTTACTCCGGCGACACCGGCGGCTGGGATGCCCATTCCAACGTCCTCGAAAACCACACGAAGTATTGCCGTCGAACCGACCTGCCGATCGCCGGGTTGTTGACCGACCTCAAGGCGCGTGGACTGCTGCGCGACACGCTCGCCATCTGGGGCGGTGAGATTGGCCGCATGCCGATGAGCGAACAGGGCACCGGCCGCGACCACAACCCGTGGGGCTACTCCGTCTGGCTGGCCGGCGCCGGTGTGCGCGGCGGCATGGCCCACGGCGCAACCGACCCGGTCGGCCTGCGCGCGGAGCAAAACAAGGTGCACGTGCACGACCTCCACGAGACCATCCTCCACGCGCTGGGCATTACTCGACTGGCTCGCGGAGGAATTGCCCCGGCGCAACTGAAGCCTCAAGTCGATGCACCGGCTGCTGCTCAACTCCGCCACCTACCGGCAGGCCAGCAGGAGCGAAGAAGACACTTGGGAAAAGCGGCTGGATGCCGCCCCGGAAAACCGGCTTTACTCGCGAATGAACCGGCGGCGGCTCGACGGCGAAACCCTGCGGGACACGCTCCTCGCCATCAGCGGCCAGGCCACCCAGCGCGCTGACGGCCCGGGTGTGCGTCCGCCCCTCCCCCGCGAGATCACCAGCGCGCTGCTCAACAACCAGTGGCCGGTCAGCAAGTCGGTCGAGGATCATCACCGGCGCAGCGTCTACCTGTTTACCCGGCGCAACCTGCGCTATCCGTTGTTCGAGTTGTTCGACCGGCCGGCCGGCACGGCATCCTGCTCGCGCCGGATGGAATCCACCAGCGCGCCGCAGTCGCTGATTTTGTTGAACTCGGACTTTTCGGTGGACCTTGCCGTGGCCTTGGCCAAGCGCTTGGCCAAGCGGGACGAATCCGCAGCCGTGCGTGACCTGTAGGGCCAATTGTTTCAGCGGCAGCCAAGCGAACATGAACTGCGCCTGGCCAAGCGGTTTATCGCCGAGCAGGAACCGGGGGACATCGAGCCCCTGGCCAGGCTCGCGCTCTCGCTGATCAACCTCAACGAGTTTCTCTTCGTCGACTGATCACTTGCTGCGCGGCTCAACGCCGAGCAGGTGGCGAACAAAAAAGTCCATCCGCCGACGCGCCGCGTACCGCGATTCACCCACCCCATGACCGGCGCCGGGCACCATCAAGAATTCGAAATCCTTGTCCGCCCTAATGAGCGCGTCCACCACCTGATAGGTCGATGAGGGGTCGACGTTGGTATCAAGTTCGCCAACGGTCAGCAGCAGCTTCCCCTGCAGGCGATGGGCGTTGGTGACGTTCGACTGCTCGTCGTAATGCGGCCCGACCGGGTAATCCATCCACTGCTCGTTCCACCACATTTTGTCCATCCGGTTGTCGTGGCAGCCGCAGTCGGCCGCGGCGGCCTTGTAAAATTCGCCGTGCCACAGCATGGCCGCCATCGCGTTTTGGCCACCGGCCGAGCCGCCGTAAATGCCCACCCGGGAGATGTCCATGTAGGGGTATTTTTTGGCGGCCGCGCGTATCCATTTTTTGCGATCGGAAAAACCGGCATCGTTGATGTTCTTGTAGGCGTAGTGCTGAAATTCACGGCCACGATTCGAAGTGCCCTTGCCGTCGATCTGCACCGTGATAAAGCCCAGCTCGGCCAGTTCCTCGCGCCACATGCCGAAGCGGGTGCGCCAATTTTTCGGCACGAATGACCCGTGCGGCCCGGCGTAAATCACCTCGACTACCGGGTAGGTTTTTTTCGGATCAAAATTGCTCGGGCGACAGATAATGCCGTGAATGTCGTACTTGCCATCACGATCCTTCGCAACAAACCGCTCCGGCAGTTGAAAGCCGGCCGCGAACAAATCCTCCGCATCGGCCTCCTCCAGTTCGTAAAGCAGCGAGCCGTCCTCCGCGCTGCGAAGCGTGTGGCGCGGCGGCTGATCCACCCGCGACCACGTGTCGATCAACACGGATTTATCCGGCGAAAACCGCACCGAGTGCGTGCCGTTACCGTCGGTTAATTTCACCAGGTTGCTGCCGTCGAAGTTCACACGGTAATAGTGAAAGTAATACGGGTCGATGCCCGGCTCGCGGCCGGATGCCTTGAAGGTAATCTGCCGTTTTTCCTCGTCGACCTCCACTACCTCACGCACGACCCACTCGCCCTTGGTGATCTGGTGTTTTACTTTGCCGGTGCGGCCGTCGTACAGGTAAAGGTGATTCCACCCGTCCCGCTCGGAGCGCCAGATGATCTCGCTGAAGCCGTCAAGGTCTTTGCGGTAGCCCTTCTGAAAAACGTTCACAAACGTCTCCGCTGTCTCATCGATCAATGCCCTCGTCTTGCCGGAGGGAATCTGAATCTCGATCACGCGATGCGCCCCGAACCCGCGCTCGATGTGCTCAAAAAGAAAACCGCTCGAGTCCGGCCGCCATGCGGGACGCCGGGTCGAGAACGGATCCTTCACCAGCGCGGGATCGGCGGTGAAGTGACGACTGTTCCACCCGGCAAGAAACACGTGAACCGTCTGTGTCGGCATCGGGTCGCCCGGCTTGCCGTAGCTGCGGGTGAAGTGCTTGGGCTGCAACTGATCCTTCGGCGCGGAGTCCACGTAGTGCACCTCCCGCACCTTGACATCACGGCGCTTCATCAGCCCGACATGCTTCGAGTCCGGCGACCAAAGGAAGGGCGGCTGGTAACGGTCCGCCTCCGAGCCGTCCTTGGAGAGCTGGATGTCCGCGCCGTCCTTCAGATCGTGGACGAACAAATTGTGATCCTTGATGAACGCCCTCCAGCGGCCGTCCGGCGAGACCGGCCCACTTTTGCCAGTGTCCGGCTTGCGCTTGGCCAAGCGCTCCTTTGGCTTGGCTTTCTCCGCGCGCCGCTTGGCAAGGCGCTCCACCCGCGCCTTGCGCTGCTCCAGCGCCTCATCAAATTTCTCCTTGTCGGAAAAGGCGCGCCGCTTGCCCTTGCCGCCGTTGACGAGCACGTACTCGCTCTCGCCGCGCACGTTTGTCTCGTACCAGAATTGGTTCCTGCCAAACCAATTCGGTCGGAGGCTCTCGTTGTACACCTTGCCGGAGTAGCGCTTTCGGATTTCGGCCGCCCGCTCGTAGTCGACCTTCGTCCCCTGCCCAAACCCGGAAACAACCGCGAGGCCAAGCGCGGCAACCGAAACAAACAATCGATGATTCATATTAAATTGATGGCCCAGGAGGCTAGGATTTCGCGGCGACAGTTCAAGGAGAAATCACCCGGGGATTGCTCGAAATTCCCCTTGGGTACAGCGGCCATATGTGATTAGGATTCGCCCATGAAATTTCAGGTGTGCTCATTGGTCATGATCGGTTTGGTCGCGGGTTGCGGCACAAAACAAACGACCAGCACCGAATCAGCCACCGCAGGCGAAAGCACAAAACCGGCGACCGCAACCGTGGAACAACCACAGGAAAAACCGGAACCGGTCATCGCCACGGCGCCGGCCCAGCAGCCCTTTGCCCAGCCGGTGGCCAAAATCGCACCGCAGACCCAGTTCGAGCCCACCACCCAGCCCAAAACCAAGTCACCCGAAAAAATCGTGAAAACTGACGCCGAATGGCGGGCCATCCTGTCGCCCGAAGAATACCGCATCCTTCGCCAGAAGGGCACCGAACGCGCCTTCACAGGCAAGTACGACCACCACTTCAAGGAAGGCACCTACACCTGCAAAGGCTGCGGCACCGCATTGTTTGACTCCACGACCAAGTACAATTCCGGCTGTGGCTGGCCCGCCTTTTTCAAGGCCAAGGAAAATACCATTGCCAAGACGATCGACCGCAGCTACGGCATGATCCGCACCGAGATCACCTGCAAAAAATGCGACGGCCACCTCGGCCACGTCTTCGATGACGGCCCCAACCCGACCGGTGTGCGTTACTGTGT
>Ga0163109_10002040_pt1 | contig 15888 bp, 11 predicted proteins | sample CRUFie1St13metaG_FD_108704 | JGI IMG/M metagenome (GOLD analysis project Ga0163109, IMG submission 108704) | Marine microbial communities from the Costa Rica Dome - CRUD Field 142mm St13 metaG | ecosystem: Environmental > Aquatic > Marine > Oceanic > Photic zone | place: Costa Rica: the Eastern... | reverse complement strand
TTGGCTGTCACCAGCACTGAGATAAATCTTAAGCCCACTTGGATATTAGTAACAAGTCTACTGATTGGAGTCGGTTATACTGCCAAGTCTGTTCAACGCATTCCAGCATGGCAAAGCGATGACACCTTATTAACCGAAGACTTTAGGCAAAGCCCAAACAACGCCTCTATAATCGCCCGCTATGCAAGCAATATTGAAAAGGATACTGTTCAAAAGGAACAACTTTATCTTGAGGCTTTGGCGATTTACCCCAACTTCTCTGGTGCGCATCAAGATATAGGAGAACTATATTTTTCTAAAAGAGCATATGGAAAGTCACTACATCACTTTAAGCAAGCCTATGCAATAAATCCAAAGTATATCTATATCCAAAAACTGAGCAAAGTAAACCAGGCTCAAAACAATTTGGAAATGGCAGTAAAATTGCTCGATTCTGCTCAATCTACCTTTCCTGAGGAAAAAGGAACTTCACTTTATCAAATGAATGCCTTCGATCTATTGAAACTTCAAAGTGAGATGGCTTACAATCAAAACAATCTAGCTAGCGCTATTAGCTTTTTGGATTCCGCGCTAAAAATTTTTCCAGGAGACCGTACTACGTCGCTTTATCAAATGAATGCCTTCGATCTATTGAAACTTCAAAGTGAGATGGCCTACCATCAAGATAATCTCCCTAGCGCCATTACCTCGTTGGATTCCGCATTAGATGTTTTTCCTGGAAGCAAAGTAACTAATGGATATCGATCAAACACCATCACCCTTGCTCAAATGTACTTTACACAAGGAGCTCAAGAAAAAGCCTATGTGCTTTTAATCAAGGCATTGGAGCAAGACACAAGTCACCTTGCCTATGCTCAAGAAGGACTGAATATGGCTTACCAAGCTCAAAATTTATCTAGAGCCGTGGAGTTTGGTTTATACTTTGCCCCCTCACGAGCAGATGATTCAACGTACTGGACGGATCTAGAAAACCTTGCTCAGGGCAATGAGATTTTGTTAGAACGGATTAAACTGCGGAAATCAGAAACTTTATCAGTACGATAGGACAAAGGAAATTTTATCTTCACACTATGAAGGCAGACACATTACGGTTACAAAATACCCTTAGCGGGCAAAAAGAAGCATTTGAACCGATTAATCCCCCTTTTGTCGGCCTTTATGTTTGTGGACCAACCGTCTACAATGAGGTGCATATGGGTAACCTTCGAACCTTTATCTCATTTGATGTACTAAATCGATACTTACGGTACTTAGGGTATACGGTACGCTACGTTCGAAACATTACCGATGTTGGGCACCTTACGGATGACTCGGGAGAAGATCGAGTAGAGAAACGAGCACGGCTTGAAAAAATCGAGCCCATGGAAATTGTACAGAAATACAGCCGAGGATTCCACAGGGTATCCGATGTGTTTGGTTTGCTTGACCCCGATGTTGAACCCACAGCTACAGGACATATTGTTGAGCAGATTTCAATGATTGAATCGATCATTGATAAAGGGTTTGCCTACGAAGCCAATGGATCTGTCTATTTCGATGTAGAAAAGTATGCCAAAGACTATAACTATGGCCAACTTTCAGGACGTGTCTTAGAAGAGCTTGACCAACAAACGCGAAATTTAGACGGAGGAGACGATAAGCGGTTTTTTGCGGACTTCGCACTTTGGAAAAAAGCATCCGAAGATACCATAATGAAATGGCCTTCTCCATGGGGTGTTGGCGTGCCTGGATGGCACTTGGAATGTTCTGCCATGAGCACCAAATACTTGGGAAAAACCTTTGATATTCACGGCGGTGGTATGGACTTGAAATTCCCACATCATGAATGTGAAATAGCTCAATGCCAAGCAGCAGGGGAAGGAAGTAGTGCACGCTATTGGATGCATACCAATATGCTGACAATCAATGGGACAAAAATGTCTAAATCTCTCAATAATTCCATACTTCCTCTAGAGTTTGTCACCGGAGAGCATGAGCTTCTCGAGCGAGGATATTCGCCTATGGTCGTAAAGTTTTTTATGTATCAAACCCATTACTCCAGTCCGCTTGACTTCTCCAACGAAGCATTACAAGCCGCTGAAAAAGGATTTCTACGGTTGCAAAAAGGGCTAGAACTCTTAGAAAAGATGCCCGAAGGTGACGGCAGCAAAGAGGATGCTAGTGCATTACTTAATGCACTAAACGAATCATTAGGCCATTTAAGTGACGACCTCAATACGCCACGTTGTATTGCCTCGTTATTTGAAGTAACCAACAGCCTACAACGAATGCAACATAATTCTAGCGTAATAGATGCGGAAACCAAAGGCCAATGCTTGGAGATATTTCAAGGCATAGTCCACGAAGTTTTAGGCTTAGTGTTCACTACGGACGGCGGAAACAATGATTCGCTAGACAAGGTTATGAATGCCCTGTTGGATATGCGTAATAAGGCTCGTAGTGACAAAAACTGGGCTGTTGCCGACGCCTTGCGGGATGGACTATCCTCTGTGGGTGTTACATTTTCTGATAATAAAGAGGGAAGTTCATGGGAAATCAAGTAAGCAAACATTTGCTAATTGCCCTTTTCGCGGGGTTGATCCTCTGCCTCTACACAGGATGCACGGAAACTTCTTCGCAAGCGGATGAAACCGGAAAAAAAGATGTTCCCTCTAAACCAACTTGCCAAGAAAAAGCCAATTTACAAGAAGGCCTGAAGGCCTTGGGAGATTCATCCTATCATTTTGTTCAAAGACAAGTTGATTTTGGCCCGCGCATACCTGAAACAGAACCTCACAAGCTATGCGGAGAATACCTTATTGAAGTACTTAGCAAATACGCTGATACCGTAATTACTCAACCCGTCAAAGACACATTAAAGGCCTTTCCTGAACTCCAAAAAGATAGTTTAGTGCGAGGACGGAACATTTGGGCAAAATTTAACCCCGACATAACCACGAATAGAATTTTGCTCGCTGCACACTGGGATACAAGACCCTATGCTGACGAAGACGGGAGTGGTCGTTTTGACGGCGCCGACGATGGCGCAAGTGGTGTAGGTGTATTATTGGACCTTGCCCGAGTATTACACCATCTTGGAACCGATCAAGGCATAGACATCTTATTTTTTGATCTCGAAGACTATGGGGCATATAATTCTGGAAAGAAGGTTAATCCTTACTGCGTTGGAAGCAGAATTTGGTCTCAGCAAGCGGCTGATAAAAATCTTTCATCTCAATACAGTGCAGGTATACTCCTCGATATGGTAGGGGCAAGTGATGCTTACTTTTCCAAAGAGAAGCACTCTATCCAATATGCTAATCATATACTTAAAGAAGTGTGGTGTATCGCCAAAGACCTTGGATATGATAAACTCTTTTACGATGTATCCAACTATGCCGTCGAGGATGATCATCTCTATGTCAATACCATCGCAAAAATTCCTATGATTGATATCATCAACTATCGGACGAAACCTGAGTTTGGTGACCACTGGCATACCAAAAATGATAACATGGACATCATTGATGCCAGCACCTTACATGCTGTAAGACAAGTTGTACTCTCATACCTCTACAGCTTTACTGAATCCCCTGTATAACGCTCATCCAATGAGAACGCATCAGGGTATCGCGGAGAAATTGACGCATAAAATGCCATGATTTCTCGCATATCTTTCTCAATATCACCACTTGGCCAGAGGAGACGGGCAATACCGGCTTCCTTTTTTTGATAATCCAAATAACCAAGAGCAATGGGCACTTTAGCCTGTAATGCAACATAGTAAAACCCCGTCTTCCATTGCTTTCTCAAAGAGCGACTCCCTTCAGGCGCTACCATAATTGCAATTTCCTTATGCTCGTTATAAAGCTCGGCCATGACCTCAACGCGACTCTTTTTTGATTCTCCTTCTTTTTGATTTCGATAGATGGGTAACGCACCCCATCGGCGCATAAGGCGTTTAAAGGGAAAGCGAATCCAATCAGACTTAATGGCAAAACGCAAAGGAATCTTTAATTGAAGGAAGCCCCCACGAGCATAGATTATATCCCAGTTACTCGTATGGGGTGCTGCAATGACCACACTTCTTTCAAGACCTTCCGGAGTGTCATATGAGATTGTCCACCCTTTGAGCTCGAACCAGTCCGCCATGGCGCTCTGCTTTCCTGGATAAAAAGGACGACCGAGCCACCATGCAATCCCTCCAAAAACAATCTGAAAGGGCAGTCGAACAATGGCTACCGTCGCCGTGGTGTTCAAACAAGCCTGGGCACCTGCATCCATAGCCAGATAGATGTTGGCAGGAAAGACGGCTACAAGCAAAGCCAGAATACCATAGCTTGCCAACCTTCGATAGGCGGGTATTAGCAAGGCAGTTCCCAGAAGAATCTCAGCAAATCCGCTAAAAAGCACACAGAACTTGTGAAATGGTATGTATGGCGGCATGATACACATAAAAAAATCCTGATCTATGAAATGAAGGATTCCGACATAGATATAGCCTAAAGCGGTAAACCAAAGGAGGGCGTATCGAAGGCAAAAAATGGCTCTTTTCATTGACATTCAACATTTTAAGGAGTAGAACCAAGATCTATCAAAGGTTAATTCCTTATCGATTTGCGTATCTTAGAACTCTGAATTTACGCCTTGTGAACAAATTATTTAACTCTACGCCGTTTCTACGAATTGCTTTGTGTGTTGGATTAACATGCATACTTTTTTCTCAGGCTCTACTTGCTCAAAACACACCAACTGCTGCGAATGACACCATTTCAACGCAAGAAAATGTGGATGCCCAACTATCCTTAATTAGCAATGATTTTGATGTAGATAATGATCTTGATTCTTCATCTATTGATCTTGACACCCTAAGTCCAGGACAGCAAGATTCTCTTTCTACTGCACTAGGTTTGATTTGGGTGGACAGTGCAGGAAACTTAACCTTCGAGGTTAACCCCGGAGTATATGGATTAGATACCGCTTATTACAGTGTTCAGGATACCAGTGGTAATGCATCCAATGTAGCCTCGATCTTCTTGGAGGTGCGTCCCAATCCGTTCATTGTCAACGATACCATCACGTTTAATGAAGATGAAACGTATGCCGGATTGCTTCTTTTCAATGGAGATAGTGCAGTCAACGGGGGAATTCTACAAATAACATCCATCCTACAAAATCCCATGAACGGAGGATCGTTAACCTTTGTGAATAATGCGTTAGGTAATTATTCTATTCATTTGGACTCAAACTATAACGGACCTGATACCGCCATACTTGAAGTATGTGACCTAGTCAATAATACCTGTCTTCCTGACACCTTGTTTATCACTGTCCTTCCCGTTAGCGATCCTCCAATAGTCACTCTTGACAGCTTCACTACGCTTGAAGATTCAGTCCTTGTAGATACCATACTATTTAATGACGATGCTGATTCTATCAACTATAGCCCAGTAGTCTTTATTGACACCTTGTTGTCGCCACCAAGCTTAGGGACACTCGATACGCTCGCTGCCGACGGTTATTTTGAATACAGTCCTCTAACCGACCTCTATGGCATTGACACCTTTGTCATAAGTGTGTGTGATGAAGGGTTTCCCGACTCACTCTGCACAACAGATACTATTATAATCACCATCATTGGAGTCAATGATACCGCCCGAATGGCTAATGAATTTATGGTTTGCCTACTGGATTCAACCACCAATGGCAATACATTACAAGGCGATATCGATGATGGTAATCTTTTTGTGACGTCTTATCAAGATTCAGCACTTCACGGGGATGTGATCTATTGGGATTCCACGGGCTTAGTAACCTATACCCCTGACAGTGGATACCTAGGAGTAGATTCTGTGGTGTTTACCGCAGACGATGATGGAGACCCTTTACCTGCTATTACTAACTACACCGATACATTCTACATGGTGACAATCGATCCCGTAACCTTAGACTCTATTTTCATTTTAGAGGACACCGATACAGCGGGAATCATTGAGGAATTCTATGGATTTGACCCTACGGCAGTAGTTCAATTCACCGTGGTGGATAGCCCGTCCCTCGGCGATATGTTTGCCCTACCCAATGGAAGCTACTTCTTTTCTCCCTATCCAAATCAATATGGTTTAGATACCGCAATTTTTGAAGTGTGCGATCTTAATATCTCTGGCGTGCCTGGAAGCAATTGGTGCTTTTTTGATACCCTATATATCGATATTGATACCGTTAATGATACGCCAACTATTACCAATGATTTTTACACAGTAAATGAAGATGAAATTTTGTCGGACGATTTCTGGAATGAAGCCTTGGAGCATGACAGTGCAGATATTTTCGCTGAACAAACCACGGCACCAGTTATTCTTTATCCAGATTTTGCCTCGAATCCTATTTATCAATCCAATCCCAATGCCACCTTTACCTTCTTTGTAGATGGAAGTTTTGACTATTCTACTCCCCCGCATTATTATGGTAACGATACGATCGTCATTGGATTCACCGATGCGGGGTATCCCCCCCCAGCAATTATTGTCTATGATACATTGTTTATCGAAGTAGTTCCTATCAACGATACCCCTACGATCAATAACAAGTTTTTTATAGCTCAGGAGGATTCCTTCCTGATAGATATGCCTATACTTGATTCCACCGATACCGATATCGAAGGGGAGTTCCAATCTCCAACACTAATCGATTCTACGGATAACGGCACCATATTTATAACTCAGGATATTAATGGGAACCCTGTATTCAGCTATAATCCTGATCCAAACTTCTATGGAGTAGATTCTTTCAGCTTGCTCCTATGTGATTTTGGCGAACTGGGAGGCTTCCCAATCCTAAATGAGATCTGCGATACGATGTGGTTGTATATCAATGTTTTCCCCGTAACAGACACTCCGATAATTGTAAACAATTCAGTATCCGTCCTTGAAGATGACACCCTTACATCGAGTTATGTAGATGGGGATGATATTGCCTTGGATGGGAGCTTTGTTTTAGCTGAACTCGTTGATTCCACGCTGCACGGCGAATTGATACTCACAGATTCTTCTGGAAGCTATACCTACATACCAAGTCCTGACTACTATGGATTAGATAGTTTCTCTGTAATCATCTGCGATAACGGCCCACCTACTCCTCCTACCTTGTGCGATACTAATTGGGTATATATTTCCGTGATTCCCGTAAATGATGCACCGACTATTATCAATGACACACTAACCATTGAGGAAGACGAGGTGTATTCTGGAAATGCTGTAGGGACTGAAGACACAGATATCGATGGCAATGTCATCTATTCGACCATTTTTGCACAGCCGAATCATGGTGTTGTCTCGATCAATACCAACGGGGAGTATACCTATATCCCAAACCCTGAATATTACGGCAGTGATTCCATAGGAGTTATCTTATGTGATGATGGCACGCCTAATCCCCCTCAGAATTGCGATACCAATTGGATCTTTATTACTATCACCCCTGTCAATGATGCACCGATAGTCTTCGATACATTCTACTTTATAGCTTCGAGTGACACCTTATCCATCAATCTAATCGATAGCAATGAGTATGATCCTGAACTCTCGACATTAGTATATCCCAATGGCACCATCAGTGGTCCAAACCATGGCACAATCGCTTTCGACTCTACAGGCAATTATACCTATATCCCAGACAATAATTTTACAGGTGTCGATACCCTTGTGTTCGAAATTTGTGATACCGGCCTTATCGTCAACGGAGACACCTTGCCTGTAGCATGCAGTCTTGATACGGTACTTGTACAAGTGACTTGCCAAGTCGGTGATAGTACCTTTGATTGTGACAATGATGGATTGACCAATCAAGAAGAAGAAACTGCAGGAACTGATCCTTATAATCCAGATACTGACGGTGATGGAGTAATAGATGGAACGGAAGTGACAGACGGCACCAATCCACTTGAACCCTGTAGCTATTTACAAACAAGTATAACCCTAGAAATTACCACGACAGAGGATTGCACCTTTACCATTCCAGAAGGATTCTCACCTAACGGCGATGGTACTAATGATACGTGGTTTATACAAGGTATTGACAACTTCTTTGATGCTGAAGTTAAAGTTTACAATCGCTGGGGAAGCCTTGTTTTTCAGGCCAAGCCTTATACCAATGCTAATGGATGGGATGGAAAGAGCAACCATGGAGTGACAATCATTGGAGAGGACCTGCCTGTAGGAACCTATTTCTACCTCATTGATTTGGGAAGTGTGGGGGCCTTTGGGCCAGGAAGCCAAACATTATTTAAAGGATCTGTATATCTGAATCGATAAATTATGATACAATATAAACGACGCTTTGTTCAGCGAGGAATCGCACTTGGTATGCTATGCACACTTGTCCTTTCTGTGGCATCTGCACAGCAGGAACCCATATACACGAATTTTACGCAAAACACCCTTAACGTAAATCCAGCCTATGCTGGAAGTCGGGATGCATTAACGCTTACCGTACTGCACCGAAGTCAATGGGTAGGTGTAGAAGGCGCGCCTATGACGCAAACCCTCACCCTGCACACCCCTCTGATTAGTGAGCGACTTGGGTTTGGATTTTCGGCTATGAATGATAAGATAGGTCCAAGCAATACCTCACAAGCCTACATTGATTTAGCCTATCGCCAACCTCTAGGCAAAACGTTTAAACTTGCCATAGGTATCAAAGGTGGCGGTAGAATCTTTCAAAATAACTTGACCGAGTTGAATGGAGTCGCTGGAGATGTGGCTTTTGCAGAAGATGAAAACAGCCGTTTTCTTCCTAATGTGGGTGCGGGGCTTTACGTAAGTTCTGAAGGATTCTATTTTGGATTCAGTGCGCCACGTTTACTCAAAAATAACTTACGTACTAATGCAACTAGTCGCGAAGAAAGCTTGACCTACCATGTTATAACCGGAGGTGTAATCCCTATGGGTGACTTGAGTAACATCAAGTTGAACCCTGCAGCTATGGTGCAAGTTGAATCCGGCAGTCCTGTGGCTATGCATCTTATGATGAATATGATCATCAAAGACAAATTTGAAATTGGCGGAATGTGGCGTTCGGGAGATGCCGTGGGAGGACTTATAGGATGGAATATTCTTCCGAGCCTTAAACTGGGTTACAGCTTTGACTATTCTTATGGATTTCAATCCTTTACCTATAATGGAGGATCGCACGAAGCCTTTCTGAGATTTGATTGGTTTAAGCAAAACCGAATTCCAGCCGTAACCCCAAGATACTTTTGATCAATAAAACAATACATACAATGAATTATTCCGTTGTAAAGCTTCTTTGTCTCTGTCTTGTATTCCTCTTAGGAGGAAATACCTTGACCCATGCTCAGACTTCAAAATGTGCTGAGCTTTTTCGTGCTATGGAATATGAAAAGGCCGCCATGTGTTTAGAAAAGCACCCTCCTCAGAATGCCGATGGATGGCGCATGCTTGGAGAAGCATACAGACTAGGAGGGAATGCGAGTAAAGCCTTCCGGATGTATGATAAGGTGCTCAAACAATATGGTGATGAGGCCAACAAAAACGATTTACTTAAAGCCATGCTCTATGCACGGATGGCTCGGCAGTATGGTAAAAGCGTCGAATATGCCGAGTTGTACATTAAAAATTACGGCAATCATCGTTTAGTTATCGATATCATAGAAATGGATACGTTATTAGAAGTGATGTCTGACCGCAAAACAGGTAACTTCTCTGCGGTTCCGACTACATTAGCTGATGAACATATTGATATTGCTCCAGCATTCATAAGTGATGGAGAACTTGCTTTTGCCTCTAGTCGACGCAAAGCACAGCCCAAAAAGGTAGAAAATACAAGCAATGGCTTGGCCTTTTTAGATGTCTATAAAGCCACCATTGATGGTAAAAAATTAGAAAATGTTACTCGATTAGACGATCGCTTTCAAACCGATTATCATGATGGGCCTATATGCTTCGCGAAAGAAGGATCCATGGTAGCCTTGAGTCGCACCTTAGAAGACGGATATAATGAAGAAGGGCAAATGCCTCTTGGTATTTTTATCGGACATCGATCCGACTATGGTGAATGGGAGAATTGGGAGGCTTTCCCATTCAATGATGCAACCTATAGCTGTACACATCCCTACCTCACCCCTGATGGTAAAAGGCTTTACTTTTCAAGCAATATGCCTGGAGGTTCTGGGGGAAGTGATCTATATTTTAGTGACTATTCGAGTGAGGGGTGGAGCAAGCCTGAAAACATGGGGGATCGAATCAACACGGCATTTGACGAAGTGTTTCCCGTAATGACCACACGAGGAGATTTGTTACTGTTTGCAAGCGACGGGCATTTTGGACTAGGTGGCTTAGACATTCTTATTGCCAAAAAATCAAAATTAGGTATCTATGACATTATAGAAAACCCAGGAGCACCTGTAAACTCAGCCCTAGATGATTACGGACTAGTCTTAAGCCCGATGCTGGAATTTGGATATTTCACCACGAATCGACAAGCCAAGACTAAACGAGAGGATATCTACTACACCAAAGTAGAAGTACCCTTTGAATTTTCCAAAATCATCTCAGGGATTGTCAGCGATACGGCAGGAATAGGAATCCCCAACGCAGATGTTCAATTAGTAGATAGCTTCTTAAACATACTGAAGACTACAAAGACCGATGAAAATGGGCGATATGGCTTCGAAGTGTCAGAAAATGGAAGGTATCTTGTAGAAGCGAATGCGTTAGGATACAACGAAGGCAACAATGTGGTAGTCATGCATCAACGCAAACTCAATTACTCCGTTAACGTAAGTCTCCCTGAATTTGAAGGCCTCTCCTTTTTTGGACGAATAATGGATAATAATTTACGTCGCTTTATGGATGACGTCAAAATTACCTTGACCAATCTAGATAACAATGAAATGCATTCAACCTTTTCTAATGACGATGGTTCATTCAGATTTGCACTAGAAAACTATGATATTGGTCAGACGTATAATGTCCAAATCATGATAGAAAAAACAGGCTATCAAAAAAGGATCTTTGAGTTTAGCGTTACCTTCACGGAGAGCGGTCCATTTGTGCTCAACAAAGCCCTCAATCTAAGCTTAACTAAGCTTAAGTAGTCTGAATGTTAATTTTATGTTAATTTTGGATTTTATTTGCTCTTAATAAGATATGCCGCAAAAATTAACACAAAAAGAAGTTAAGGATCTCCTTGGCAGTAAAGTAGGTCGCCGCAGAAAGGCTATCTTTTTTGGTAAAGAAATTGAAAACCTAAAAAAAGGTGAAGGACTTCTTGTCACGCACAAAGAGTGGAAGGATACCACTAAACTTAAAACAAAGCCCTCGACTTACTACTACAACAAGTACAATAAGGACAGTAAAAACAAGATTTTAAGTATTGCATCTGTAGTTGACGGATACCTCCTGACCAAAATGGTCTAACCTATTCATCGATTTGATCCGCTAATTCCGCCCAGGATTCATTGAGTTTGTCTAATTCTTTTACTTTTTGATTGTACCGGGTTAAAAAGGCTTCATCACTTTGTAACTGGGTGTATTGTTCGGGATCTTGAAGCGCTTGATTCATTGCATGGATTTCAGCTTCCAGTTTCTCAATTTTACGTTCGGTTTTAGCCAAGGATTTACGCAAGGCATAATCATTGACTTTCTTTTCCTTGCTTTCGGGAAGCTTAGACTTTTTCTCTACCCTTTCCCATTTGCGCATGGATTCGGCCTTCTTAAGCGCTAAAAAATCATTTATGTCCCCGATGTGGGCCTTTACGGTATGATGATTAAATTCAAAAACCCTTTGCGTTAAGCCATTGAGAAAGTCTCTATCGTGGGAAACGATAATCACAGTACCTGTAAAGTGCTGAATAGCCTCTTTTAAAATAGCCTTGGACTGCATATCAAGGTGATTGGTTGGCTCATCAAGGATTAAAAGATTATGAGGCTCCAACATAAGCAAGGCTAATGCTAAGCGCGATCGCTCTCCACCACTGAGCACCTTTACCTTTTTGTTTACCTCATCTCCCTGAAAAAGAAAAGCACCTAGCAAGCCACGAACTTTTGTTCGCATGTCCCCTGTCGCTTTATCGTCAACTGTTTCAAAAACGGTTTTATCACCTGGAATGGTCTCGGCCTGATGTTGGGCAAAAAATCCAAGAGAAAGGTTGCTTCCAAGACTGAGATCTCCCTCAAAATCGATTTGATCCGCAATGCATTTGCTCAACGTCGTCTTGCCCATGCCGTTCTTTCCCACAAAGGCTACTTTTTCACCACGTAAAATCTCAAAGTCAACAGAACGAAATACTTCATTTGAGCCAAAAGATTTTGCGACGTCTACCGCCTTAACCACTACCTTGCCCGAACGAGGCGGATCAGGAAAACGAAACTTCATAGCAGCAATCGCATCATCATCTACCTCAAGACGCTCAATAGCATCTACCTTACGAATTAAACCTTGAGCAAACTTCGCCTTATTGGCCTTAGCACGAAAACGTTCAATGTTTCGCTCCATTTGTTTGATTTGCCGTTCCTGATTTTTCTTTGCTGCACGTTGCCGCTCGACATCTGAGGCTCGTTCCTCTAGATATTTTGAATACGCAAATTTATAGTCACGAGCACTTCCATTGACAATTTCTATGGTTCGATTGGTTACCGCATCCAAAAATGCCCTGTCGTGGGATATGATAATCGCACTCCCCCCAAACTCTTGCAAATACCCTTCGAGCCAAAGAATAGATTCTATATCAAGATGGTTTGTTGGCTCATCGAGCAATACAATATCCGGGTTCACCAATAAAACTTTTGCTAGCTCCACCCTCATTTGCCAACCCCCGCTGAATGTATTCAACGGCTTTGTCATATCACTTGATTCAAATCCCAGGCCCTTTAAGACCCTTTCAATACGTTCTTCTGTGTGATCAGCACCCATGGAGTCAAGCTGAATCTGCTTGTCATTGAGATCATCTAACATGCGCATATAGGCGTCTGAGCTCACATCTGAGGTCGTCTCCAAACGCTGGACAATATCGTTGATCTCTTGCTCTAAATCTTGGATCACTTTAAGTGCTTTTTTGGTCTCTTCAAGGACGCTGAGGGAAGAAACCCCGTCAAGATCTTGGGCGAGGTAGCCAATTCTATAATCTTTTGGTGTATCGATTTGCCCTGATGTGGGTCGAAAACTTCCGAGAATAATTTTAAGCAGGGTTGATTTACCCGCACCATTTTTTCCGGTGAGTCCAATTCGCTCCCCAGCAGAAATCTGGAAACTCAGATTATCAAAAAGGGCCTCTCCCCCGAATTCCATGGATATAGAGTTAACTGTGAGCATAGTGAGCGGAAGTGCAAGTATACAGCACTAAGACGGCAGTCCCAAGTCCTCGGCTATGCGATCAACGATTTGCTGAGCTGCAGGACAAGTTTTCAAGTTCGTTTCAAGCAGATTGAGGTGCTTTTTCATTTTTGTATGATCGGTATGGGGGTATTCTCGACAGGCCTTGGGGCGAGCGGGATAGACTGAACAATAATTGTCTCCTCCTAAGAACGGACAGGGAAGTACCTTCATAATCGTATCTCCATCTTCATCTACGCGCAGATAGGACGCAAAAAAATCACCCTCTTTTACTTTGAGGTACTTCGCCATTCTTCGTATATCGGTCTTGGTCAACCTTGGTCCTAAGGTTTTGCAACAGTTCCCGCATTCCAAACAATCCGTTTGTTTTAAAACCTCTTCATGATGACGAAGAAACATAGCATCGAGTGCTTTGTCAGGGAGGGACTTCAACTTCTTTTTAAGGACTTTCATAGCGGGTTAAGTAAAGATAGACTTCATCATCGTAGTATTCTATACCTTGTAGGGCAGAGAATATAGCAATGAAGCACTCACCTCTACGGGATTTAAAAATTATCGACCTTTCATCTGTTTTGGCAGGACCAATGACCGCCAACATGTTTTCAGAACTAGGGGCTAAGGTTCTTCGGATTGAAAATGCAAAAACTGGAGGGGATTCCACGAGGACTTGGTTGCAAGAGGGAGAACACTATGACGAGGAGGTATCCTCTTACCATGCCTCCGTAAATTATAATAAGTCCATAGTTCAAAAAGACTTAAGCATGGCTAATGACTACCAATGGCTAATGCAGGAGTTGGAAGATACAGATGTATTGATTGGAAACTTTAGCCCAATTGTACAAGAGAAACTCAATCTTCGGCTTGATGACTTACGCAGAAGGTACCCAGCGCTCATTATTGGCTGGATCTCAACCTACCCCGATGATCGGAATAGACCCGCCTATGATGCTGTTTTACAGGCCGAAACCGGGTGGATGTCAATCAACGGTGAGGAAGGCAAGCCTCCACTTAAATTACCCGTAGCAGTAGTTGATGTTTTTGCCTCTCATCAATTGCGTGCGGGAATACTTACAGCCCTTCTTCAGAAACAGAGCCGCCAAAAGGGATCGCTTGTCGAAGTGTTTTTAGTTGAAGCAGCTCTTGCCGCCCAAGTTAATCAATCAAGCTTTGCTTTGAATCAAAGCGTTAATCCATCCCCTATGGGGTCAGCACATCCTAACATCTGCCCCTATGGTGATCTCGTAGAATGCGAAGGCGGAGATTATCTTCTCTTCGCCGTGGGCACTGATGCCCAATATCTTCGATTAGCAGAGGTGCTTGAGGAGCCAAGATTAATGGCGGCTTCTTTTCGAACCAATCCTCAACGCGTAATCCATAGACCTACACTAATTGATATCCTTCAGGACGTCTGCGGACAATACTCCGCTCCATCGCTTCACAGCAAACTCACTGCGGCGAATATTCCTTGTGCTCAAGTTCGAGGAATTCTCGATGCGTTTGAGGAACAGCCCCATATGACCCATGAGACAGTCATTGACAACACATCATTTCTCGTTGGAAAAACCACTTGCTTCCATCTCGAAAGCAATACCTAATCTTCTTGCTTATTCTGCCAGCGCGACGACTTCTTTTACCTCTGGAAGCATGCGCTTGAGCATCGCTTCAATTCCATCCTTTAAGGTGGCCGTAGAAGAAGGACAACCCGAGCACGCTCCTTGTAGCTTGACGGTCACAATGCCTTGGTCAAACTGTTCAAAGGCAATATTACCCCCATCCGTTTCTACCGCAGGACGAACATAAGTTTCTAGCAGATGAATAATTTTTTGCTCGATATCAGCCGCCCCTGTAGACTGGCTTTTCATCGATTCTTTGTAGGCCTCAATGAATCGATCGGATACGATGACACTGCCTTCGGTGATATAGGTATGCATAAAGGCTTTTATCGTGTAGATCACCTCAAACCAATCCTTGCTGTCATCTACCTTCGTAAGCGTGACAAAATTGTTTGATATAAATACTTCACCAATCTCAGGGAATTCCTCAAAAAGTGCTAGTGCAAAAGGGCTATCCGCACATTCATCAACACCCTTTCCCTCGAAAATCATCTGAGGAAGAAGCTGTTTTGACGTTACGAACTTCAGCTTAGTAGGATTTGGAGTTGACTCGGTGTAGATTTCTAAAACATTCACAATACAAAGCGTTTGCTCAAAGATACATTTTTGAGCGTTGACAATTGATAGAACATCTCGTTTCCATTAGTGGGATGATTTCACCAACTTTGCGATTCCAAGGCATGGGAGAATTTATTAAACATGAATGCGGATTAGCGCTCGTCCGACAGCTTAAAGCACCGGAATACTACTATGACAAGTACGGAAGCTTAACCTGGGGGGCCTCCAAACTTCATGTGCTCATGCAAAAACAGCGAAATCGAGGCCAAGACGGCGCAGGAATTGCCACAGTCAAACTCAATGCACCTCCCGGCACACCCTACATTTACCGAGAGCGATCCATTGATTCCGATGCTATTGCTTCTTTATTTAAAGATTGGGACGG
>Ga0163109_10002039_pt1 | contig 15903 bp, 13 predicted proteins | sample CRUFie1St13metaG_FD_108704 | JGI IMG/M metagenome (GOLD analysis project Ga0163109, IMG submission 108704) | Marine microbial communities from the Costa Rica Dome - CRUD Field 142mm St13 metaG | ecosystem: Environmental > Aquatic > Marine > Oceanic > Photic zone | place: Costa Rica: the Eastern... | reverse complement strand
AGCGTGTTGGACCGCTGCCGCCAAGCGGATGGTCGACCTCGGCGCTGAGGCCCCAACCTTCCACCTCATTGCTGGCCAGCAAGCGCACGACGCCGGCGTGAGCCGCGCCCAATCCAGTGTCTCGACCGAGGGCCCCGCCACGTACGACGAACACCCCCCGGTCCATGCAGGGTCACCCGCACGAACCGGTTTCAAGGTGGCCCCTGTGAAGGTGCATTTTCGACATCAGGTTGAAACCTTCAACCGATGAATGGGGTTTGAGCGCCATGCCGAACCCGCCTCGAGACCTGTCCGCTGGTGCCATGGACGAGGTCAAACAACGCATTGCGTCCACCATTGAACACGGTTCCAACATCCGAGACATCTTGGCCAAACACACCGGCGAGGGCCCAGCCGCCATCGGTTGGGAGGTCCAGGCCGCCGTCGAGGCCTTGGACGTGTTTGGTTCCCGGTGGACCATCGAGATCCTCACCGCATTGTACATCGCTGGTCCGGCACGCTTCAACCAGATGAAAACCCTCCTCGACGGCATCTCATCCCGGACCTTGTCCGACAAACTGCGCCTTCTCGCGGACCGAGATTTGGTGATACGGAAGGTCGACCCAGGACCTCCAGAACGGGTTCAGTATATCCTTTCAGAACATGGACGAACCTGTGGCCGTTTGCTCTCACCTTTGGTGGCGCATCTGAAGATCCGTTCTGGCGCCCTCCGCACTTCGTTCTGAAGACGCACCTGAAGCGAGCCTTCAGATAGGATGAGGCCGCGCATTCGAACATGCCTTTGCTCCAGCAATGGGTGCGTCAGCGTCCTTGGCTGGCCGCAGGTTTGGCGGTCAGCGCCACCGGCCTGGCGGGTTTGAGCGGTGGCGCCCTGGCAGCTGCCGGAGCGTTGGGGTTAGCGGTAGGGGGCATCGCTGGTTCTCGGCCGGTCGACGACGCCACCCACCCACTTCGCCGCCGGATCTTGAGCACCTTGGAGGACCACCCCGGACTCTGTTACCGTGAGCTTCAGCAAAGCTTGGGAGCAGCCAACGGGACCTTGCGCCACCATCTCGACGTCCTCCAAGGAAGTTCACGACTGACCGTGATGCACGTCAACGGGCGCACCTGTTACTTCGCCGGACCGCCCGAAAGCGTTGAACTCCTCCAAGGCCAAGTCGGCATGTCCCGGGCTGCAGAACGCTTGCCCATCGGGCTCTCCTTGGTGCAGCGGTCGGTCATCCTCTCCATCCGGAAGGATGGCGTGCCCAAAAGTCAATCTGACTTGGCTCGCAGGTTGGGACGCACCCGCGCAAGCGTCCATTCCGCGGTCAAGGTGTTGCAGCGGCGTGGCCTCCTGAGACAGGACAGCCTCAACCTCTCGCCCCACCTCGAACAAGACGACGCGTGGCGTGCTGGCGTGGTTTCGGGCTTCAGCGTCGAGGCTTGAATCGCACGCTTCAGACCCCGGCGGAGGCGGACGCTTCAAGTGCCCTGCGGCTTGGCTTCTCGCTGAGGTTTGAGATGTTTCGCGCAAGGGTGGTCGAAGCACCTCTGCCCACCGCACGTCGGGACCTCGATTCCTTGGTGACATGGCTCATTGACGCCTTTGCCTTGGTACGACGCTCAGGCCCAGCCTCTGCTGACGGAGGTCGCGCCTCTCCCGTTCACCGCTTGCTCCGTGAACACGTCCTGCTCGACCAGGGTGGCGCATGGGATGCCGGGCAATTGGCCGATGACCTCGGGTTGGCCCCGGCCTCGCTCAACCATCACTTGACGCGACTCGTCGAAACGGGTCTGCTTGGCCACACCGACGAAGGCAAAGGCTGGCGCAGGTACTACCTCCAAGGCGGCAGCCTGCGCTCCGCCGTTGAGCGGGTGCGCGTCAACGCACGCTTGGTGACCGCCCAACGCCTGCACACCTTGACGCCGTTTTGGACCAGAAAAGGCACGCCAATGGAACTCGATCTCGGAGAGGAAGATCCCTTGCCGCTTTCCCTTGGCATGGCTGACCTTCGCCCGCCTATCCCTGAGAGCGACGCCGATGCGATGACGCTGTGGATGGCAGACACCGGGCTGCTTGGCGAGCGGCCAGGAAGCGAAATCTCCACTGGGTCCGCCTCGCACCGTCTATTCCTCATGCTGTTGGAGCGGGATGCGCCGTTGTCCACCGACGAAGCAGCGGAGGCCGTTGATCTACCCGCAGCACGAGCAGGTCGTATCCTCGAACGCTTCCGAGCCACGGGCGTGGTCGAACGTGTCCCGAGAACGGACCGTTTGGCCACCTCCCTCTGGTCGGCCATGGTCGCTCAGCACGAACGTCGTGGTGCGGATTGGCTGTTGCTTAAGGGAGGATTCCAGCGCTTGTTGAATGAGGGGCAGCAAAGCGCTCTGCTCAAGTTCCTCAACGCGGGGAAGCTCCGACCTGACGACGTCACGAACACGATGAAGGGCGTATCAGCTCAGGACCAAATGCTGCTGCTGAACTTGCTTGGGGGCCGTCTTGCGATGGGTCATCGCATGGCAGGTGCGAACCTCGAACAGGTCGAGCGACGCGTGCTGGAACGCCTTGAGCGTACGCTTCGGCGCATTGACCGGGTGGCGGAACTGATCGACGAGGTCCTGTCCGGCGGTTCAGATTGACGGACCTGCGTTGATATGCAAAGAGAACGGGGCGCGGTCATGGGCACAGGGCCGTGGGAGCCGTTGGGGCCCTGGCAAGGTGAGCCCCGCGCCCTCATGCTTGCACCAATGGCCGGCGTCACCGATCTCCCCTTTCGACTGCTTGCAAGAGAATGTGGCGCGAGTTTGGCCATCACGGAATTCACGAATTCTACAGCCCTCACACGAGAAGCCACCACCTCATGGCGCCGCATGGAGACACATCCGATGGAGGACCCGTTCATCCCGCAAATTTTCGGTGGGGACCTTGATGACATGGTCACCGCTGCTGGTCTGCTTGAACCTCAAGCCCATATCATTGACCTCAATTTTGGCTGCCCTGCACCGAAGGTCACCCGGGTGTGCGCAGGCGCTGCACTGATGGGGCAACCTGAGACGCTGCTGGACATTGTGCGGGCGGTGTCCAAGCGTGTGCACGTTCCTGTGACGGCAAAGATGCGACTCGGCACGGGCCAAGGCCCTGACACGGTGCTCGATCTGGTCGACAGGTTGCCCGAGGCTGGCGCCAAGCGGATCTGCATCCACGGCCGCACGCTGAAGCAACGTTACGCCGGGGTGGCCAACTGGGACACCATCGCTGAGGCCGTCGAACGGAGCAGCGTTCCGGTGATCGCCAACGGCGACGTGGTGGACGCAACCTCAGCAGCGGCCTGCTTTGAGCGGACGGCTGCCGCAGGCGTGATGATTGGCCGGGGCGCGATCGGACGTCCGCAAGTGTTCGGTGAAATCCGTGTGGGTCTCGGCTGGATGGATGAGCACGATCTGCCTTGGGTGGCCCACGACACCAACGCATGGAGCGCTGCCAACAGCATTGAACAGGCGTTCATGACCCGACGCTGGTGCTGGTCGCGCTACATCGAACTGGCGGAAGCGACCACTGGTTTGCGTGCCAAGTGGATGCAGCGCCATGCCGTGGCCTTCACCAAAGGGCTACCTGGAGGGAGAGCCATCCGAGCCGCGATGCACAATCAGCCTGACGAACATGCGTTTGCGGCTTCAGTCACCGCTTTTCTTGAGGGCGAGGCCGCCCACTGAGGCTCAGAACGAGGACTGCCACTCTTCGAGATCTTGGGTCTCAGCCCAGGCTTCGTCGGTGGTTTCTCCACGGATTTTGAGGACTTCCCGGGCGAGCAGCCAGTAGATGAGCGCCAAGGAGCGGCGACCCTTATTGTTCGCGGGGATGGCGACATCGACGTTCCGCAGGTTGTTGTTCGCGTCCACCAAGCCGACAATGGGCAAACCGGTGTTCACCGCTTCAATCAGGGCCTGCTGGTCTGCAGCGGGGTCGGTCACGAAGAGCATGTCAGGCTCGACGTACGAGCGAAGCGCCGGGTTGGTCAAACTGCCAGGGATGAAGCGCCCCACAGAGGCGTTGGCACCGATGGCCTCGGCAAACAGGCGCGCAGGGCGCTGCCCGTACTGGCGAGCGGAGACGACCATGACGCGGCCGGGTTCGTAGCGGCAAAGGAATTGGGCGACGAGGCGGATGCGCTGGTCGGTGGAAGCCACGTCGAGAAGGTACAGTCCGTCGTCGCGGACGGTCTGGATGAAACGGGCCATGTCGGCGCTTTTTTGCTGGGTACCGATGTTGACAGCGTTCTCTTCGTATTCGGAGAAGGGAACGAGAAGGGCGACGTCGTCGGACATTCGAGAAACCTCAGCACTCGCGCGACTTGAAGCCTCTATTAAACCGCTTCGCTGCGTCACAACCCACGGCTGACACCAGCAGGCGAATCAGTCAAGGCATGGAGCGCACCCCCCTACCCCGTGCCGCTGGAGATGGGTGTTGGCTTGGCCATGTCCATCAGCGCAAGCGACTTGGAACGTCACACCTACTGCCCGATGTCTTGGCATCTCTCACGCGAAGGCATTGGAGCCAAAGGAGAGGCCGTGGTTGAGGGCGTGCGACGGCACGCGGAAATCCACTCGACCATGGAAGAAGCTCGGGCTGGGCAGCAAGCGTTCCGCCGATCTGCAACGATCTGGTCGTGGTGGTTCACCGTGGTGTTGGTGTTCGCACTTGAGGGCTTCATCATCTACCGCTTGCTCAACAGCGACGCCTCTCCCGTGAAGATGGCTCGATTTTTGTCCACCCTTGGTTTGAGTTCGCTGTTCGCCGGCGTGTTGCTTATTCTGCTGCCTTGGCGTGAGCCCTTGGATTGGTCCATTCCCGACTCGAGGACGGAATTCGAATCTAGCGGCGTGATGCCAATCCTAAATCCTCCTGATTTTATTGGAGGTTGGTTCCAAGGCGGCCGGTTGGAAGCCAGCTTCTTGCTTGCCTCCATCGTGTTTGGTTTGCACGCTTTGGCATTGAGCACCTTCCTCGTCGCAGAAAACGCAGCCTTTGTGTTGGTGATTTCTGCCTTCCTGTGGACCGGTTTGGCGTCGTGGCGCCTCCAGGTGCTGCTGTTGGCACATCAGAAGTCCGAAGTGGCACGGGTCAAGGCCGGCCTTGACGAAAAGACAGAGGTGATCTACTCTGATGATGAACAGGGTGCTGGTTTGCTGAAGGACCCAAACACAGGCCTGCGAGGACGTCCCGATCAAATCGTCATCGTTGACGGCGACTTCATTCCTGTGGAGCAAAAAACCGGAAAAATCCCATCGAATCCTCACGAGTCACATCGGATGCAACTCCTCGCCTATTTGCATCTGGTGGAATGTGAAACAGGCCGGTCCTCGCCCTATGGCGTGATACGCTATGGTGAACACCACATCTTCCAGGTGCCATGGGACAATGGCGCTCGAGCGGACCTCTTCTCAGCCATCGAAGAAGTCCAACGCCTCATGGAAGAGGGTGGGGCGAGACGCAATCACGAGCGCGTTGGAAAATGCCGAAATTGTTCACGGAGGCACGCTTGCCCCGAACGTCTCGATGCCTCAGCATGAGTCCTCGAGTGGGTATTTCATGCAGTTGCGATGAATGGTCACCACGACGTTGAAATTGTCCTTGAATTGATTGAGGAAACGCTCTCCAGTGCCCTGTGCATCCACGGAGAGGACCCACTCTCCGCTCGCGAATTCAGGTTGTGCAAAGAGGCTCTCTTCGGGCGGATTCGCGTCCTCGCATACTTCGGTGGACCACGCCACGCCGCCGTCGGCATCGGTCAGGGTCACCTGCACGTAGCGCAAGGCTCCACCCGCATCCACACAGCCGATCGTGTCGGAAGCAACGAAGCTGGCCTTGAAGTAGACGTCAATTTGGGTAACAGACTCATCAACATAGAACGATGAGGAGTTGCTGTACGTCTCGACGGCGTTGGTGAAGGTGTGGGCAAAGGCCACGCGATCGTAAACGGTGACGGTTTCGACGCTGTCGCGCCGGGTCTCAAGGTATTCACGGGCTGGGACCAACCCAATGCATCCAGCAAACGTGCTGCTCAGAAGCAGAACGATGAGTGCCGCAACCGTCGGACGCGGACCCATGGTGGCGCGTGGACGTGCCACCGTTGTGAAGATGTCGTCGGTGCTCACTCAAAGGTGGCTCCACAGACCGAGCATGAGGTTGCATCTGCAGGGATTTCAGCGCCGCACGCACCACACTCTGCGGTGGCCGGGGCTGCTTCCGCCTCACTCGCTCGACGGCGCGTTGGCGAACGGCGGCGTTTCGGCTTGGCCCGCTTCGGTGTCAATTCGTCATCCGGCTGGACCGCAGCGGCCGCTCCAGAAGGCAAAGGCTCGCTGTCCTCGAAGGAAAAGTCGGCCGTGGCCTCCTCGATTTCGTTTCCGGCCAACCCGCTGTCGGTCAAGCCGATGTCAACGCGGACCTTTTCACCGGGCAGCACGCCCTCTTCGCCAGTCAACTCGTACAACCGTTCACGGATGCCTGCATCAGAGGCTGAGAGTTCACTTCCGTCGTCCTTGAGCGCTTGTACGTCGCCCTTTGCAGCGATGATGTCGTCGATGTCCTGCCCACCGAATGCGTCTTTGGTGGATTGCAGGGTCGGCGTGACCGAGTTTTCCCAGGCTTCGAGTTCTTCCTCGGTCATGGCGTCGAGTTCGACGTCCATCGCGTCCAGGCGGTCTTGAGCTTCGGTAACCTCAGCTTCCGCCAGATCCATGTTCTCGTCCCAGTCCTCCTCAAGGTCATCCTCGTCGTAGCCAAAGGCCTGCACGGTGGCGGCAAAGTCTTCGGTTCCACTCACAATCTTGTCGTCGTCATCATCTTCCTCGACAGGGAGTGGAACTTCCACCTCAGCCTTGCGCTCAATGCGCTTGCGTTGTTCGAAGAAGGAAGCGACGTCCTGTGGGGCGCCGCAGTAGGCACAATTTTCCATGAGGTCAGGAATGGACTCACCGCAGGCGTTGCACTCGTGGAATTGGAGTCGGGCCTTGGCGAGGTTGAAGTTGCAGTGGGGACACTTGTTTTCATCACCTTCCAATTCGCCGTCACACGACGGACAATACTCGAAGATGTCCCGTTCAACCTCTTCGTCACGGTCCCGCGTGATGATCACGCCGAGGACAAGAACGCCGATGAGCACCAGCACGAGGAGACCTGCCCAGCTCAGCAATCCTCGCAGCGAACGCTGCTCGTCCGTGATGGAATCGTCTTGCACCGCCGCGCTCGCATAGGCGCGCATGAACACCGATGAAACGTCCACGTCGTCAGGAACCAACCGCACAGCGGTCTGCCCTGTTTGGGCCTCGAAGGTACAGGAAACAGTCGCACGCTGGCCACGGGTCTCAATGATCACAGGAATGACTTCGAACACGTTGCCCGCACCGTCGTCGCAGGTGTAGTTCACCGGGCCAGTTTCGACCGAGGTGACGCCGATGGCCATCGTGTAGGTCTGCCCTGGCGTCAGAGGTGCTTCTGCAGGAGCCTGATTGACATCGACCAGTTCCAGCGTTGGTGTGTTCCATTCCAGCCTGAGAGGGGCCTGAACCTCAACGGACACCGTCGCTCGGCTGTTGTCTGGATTGTAATCCCATGAGTCGGCGTCCGGTACGTAACGTGCGGTGAATTCTGCGGTGTGCTCACCAAGCGCGGTTGGCAAGGGGTTCTCAGGGCTCCAAAACTTCCCTTCTGCTGCATCGAGGAAGATGCGGTCTTCGTACTCGATGCCCTCGAAACTGTACTCCAGTGTACCTCGAACGGGAATTTCACCTACATTTTGAATGAACACAGACCAACTCACGGCTTCACCTGATTCAGGCTCGGAGGGGTTTGGCATGGGTGGATCAAGCTGAACATCAGGAATGGGCAACAAGTCGAGGTTCCCGGCCGGACTTCGATCGTTGGTGGTTGATTCCTGCACGAACGAGGCGGTACCAAATGGATCGATGACCGCAACCACTTCGCGCGAGATCCGTTGGAGGCCTACCACATCATCGGAATCGATGGTCGTCTGCCAAATGGTTGAGGCATAGCCCTGACCCGCGACGGTGACGCTGAAACTGCCAAGCATGAGGGTCCCGCCGTTGTCGTTTGGCACTTCCAGACGCATGGGAACTTCGATGGTACCGTCCCCGTCGAAGCGTTCTATTTCGCCGCTGACCGTCCACGGTCCATTCAGGGCGCCCTCCACGACGGTCACGGTCGGCGCGCCTTTGTGACGCACATCCATGCGCGGATGCACGGTAAACGCAAGGTCGTAGTCCTGGTTTTCCTCTTGTGATTCAACCACGGCGTCCTCTGCATCAGGGGTGAGGCGCAACACATACTCGCCGGTCGGTGGAGCGGTGAAGTTCACCATCAGGGTGGTCGATGCCCCTGCATCAAGAGCAGAAACAGCGAGGCTGTCCAATGCAACGCCGCTCAGGGCAACACCAAGCACGCTGGCCGCGGCAGGCTCGCTGCCGATGTTGCTGATGTCAACTTCGACCGTGGCATCGTCTCCGGTCTTCAGGCTCGACGCATCGACCACTTCTGCCCCGGTGACGCGAAGGTCTGGAAGTCCGCTTACCTCGAAGGGCACAGAAAAGGTTTGGCGGATGTCGCCGTCGTGTTCGAAGGCCACCCAGACACGGTGTTGGCCTTCGGTTAAGCCGTTCCAATACACCGTTTTCGAGGTCAAGCCCTCGGCTTCAATCTCGTTGATGATGCCCTGCTCGAGCAGGCGATCCGCGTTCACCGTATCTTTGTACACGAAATATTCCACCGTGTATGCGCTTTGACTCGCGGTGTTCAGGAAGGCGATGGTGATGGCCAAATCGTCACCTGCTGATGGCGTGGAGGGTTGCAGCGTGACCGTTGACGCGCTGGCTTCAATGGAGCCGCTTTGTTCGGCGCTGACCACCATCGGGCCGGCCAAACTGCAGAGCAGGAGCGCCAGCAGCACCATGGCAGGACGCTTGGACATGAGCAGGAACACGCTCGCACAGCACTTGAACCTCTCTCCATGCAACGCGGTTTCGGGCCCCAGTCCCTCAGTGCATGGGAGGATTGAAGGACGGCAGGAACGGTCTGTGGTCCATGAGGGGGACCGGTTCCGTGCTTCTCCTCGCCGTCTTGGTGCTGGCTTTGGTCCAACCGATGGCCCCCGCACCGAGCTTGCATGAACCGCAGGTTCCCTTGTCAAGCACCAGCTCCCTCGCCCTGACCTTCAGCGGCCCCAGCGAGGGGGAATCGGTCACAGGACTCCTGTCGGTCAGCGTGACGTCCACGGGTACGGGCAACCTGTCGTGGGTCCGCGTCGAGGTCAGTGACGGAAGCGGCTGGGTTGAAGTGGGGAACCGAAGTTCCAGCCCATGGTTCGCTCAACTCGACACCACGACCATGACCAACGGATCGTACCAACTTCGCGCCGTCGGCCATGACGCAGACGTCGATGCGGAGGTGACCGGATTCTCCTCGAACTTCATCATCGCCAATCAGGTCCCGGTCATCACCGCGTTCACAGTGCTCAACCCCGGGGCTGGAAACGGTACGTCGTCCAACGACCGCTGGTGGTTCGCGACGCCAGCCAACGGCACCTTGCAATTTCGATGGGGAGCCAGCGATGACGACCTTGAGCGGGCGACACTCTCCAACGTGCCAGGCACGGGCAATCCTTCCACCGATGGTCCGGGGACGCTGACCTACGGATGGGACTGGACGCCTGGTGACCTCACCGAAGGAACCTGGAACCCACGCCTCAACGTCCTCGACGCATCGGGCCTGTCAGCAACCCTCACCCGTTTCATCGGCATCGACCGCACCGGCCCCGACATCGGTACCATCACGGTGGGCAGCAGTGGCGGATGGCAGATGAACAACGACATCACGCTCAATGGGCTCAAGAGCACGGCCGATGACGGCTTTGGATCGGGCGTTGCATCCACCGAATACTCGCTCGATGGAGCGTCCTGGCAGAGCACCGATGCGGACAGCCTCGACCTGACCCTGCCCGAAGGCGAGAACATCGTTCGTCTCCGCAGCGTCGACCGTGTGGGCAACGTCGGCGCGGTCACTCAACTGCCGGTAAACGTCGACCTGACCCCTCCGGAAGGTTACGGATGGGTCGTGGAGGAACTGACCACCAACCGCGTCCTACCTGCGCCCATCCGATACGTGGCCGAGGACGCGGGGTCCGGGATTGACCACACCGCGTCGACCATTGAGTACGGCTTCGACACCAACGGTGTGGGCAGCATCCCCGACATCACGGGTCGTTGGATCACGCTCGGCAACAACGCCGGCCTGAACACAACGCTTGAGCTTGCATCATGGGCGACGAAATCCGGTCAGTACCTTCTCCTGCGTGCGACGGTAATCGACGGTGCAGGCAACACCATCGTAACACCCACCGCCTCGTTCCAGGTCCTTCCCGGTTTAGACATGATGTGGAACGCCACCAACACCACCATCGATCGACTCATTGTTCGTCCCGGTCAAGCAACAGGTGGTGTGCAAATCGAGTCCACCGTCGACGCCAACGAAGGGTACGATGGAACCGTCGTCGTCCGGCTGGAAACCGCCCCTGCTGACCGCTTTGCTGCGGTGGATTGGACGGTCATGGAATCGAGAACCCTTCCCGCTGGAAGCCTCTCGAACGGCACCCATTCGATGACATGGAACCTGACCGTGACGGTGCAAGGCCAACTCGACATCCGAGTGGTCATCGATCCTTCTGACACGATCGATGAATACAACGAAGGCAACAACGCCATCCATTTCGTGGTGACCGGTGCGACGATCAGCCCTGGGCTGGTTCCGTCCTTTGCACCCTCAATCGGGCTCCTGCTGCTCGCCGGTCTGCTATGTGGCGCGGTTACGCGACGCCCACGGGATTGAAAGGGAGCGGCAGTTCCGGTACACCATGCGACAAGCCCTGCCACGGGTGCCGAAAGACCGCATCGCGGTGCTCATCGGGGCCAAAGGTGGCACGGTGAAAGCTCTGGCCAAGGCGGCCGGTGCCGAGTTCATCGCCATCGACTCTGAAAGCGGTGACGTTGAGGTTGAGTGGGGTGAGCCGGGAACCTACGATCCCGTGAAAGCCCTCAAGATGCCCGACGTGATCAAAGCCATCGGTCGTGGCATGGCCCCAAACACCGCTTTGACGCTGTTTGAAGACGACTGCTATTTCGAGATGGTTGACCTTCGCGATCATGTAGGAAAGCGAGGGAAGCAGCTCCAGCGTATCCGCTCACGGGTGATTGGTAGCCAAGGAAAAATCCGTCAACGCATAGAGGGATTGACCTCGACCAGCATCACGATTTACAAGTCCACCGTGGTGGTTATCGGACCCGAGGAGGGCCTTGCTCTCGCTCGTCAAGCCGTGGACATGATTGCAGGTGGAGCAGAGCACGGCACCGTGCTGAGCTTTCTTGAGCGGACCACGCGAAAGAATCGACTTGAGCGCAGGAGCCTCGAGAGCATCGAATTGCGCGAAGAAGACGGGCAGGACAGCACTGGCTTCGAGAACCTCGTGCCCGGGCTTGGGCTTGCTCGAGAACGACGCCATCGACGCTTCCGCGCCACCCAGGTTGATCCTGACAACGAGGAAGCGGTTGAGGCACTGATGGACCTCGCTGAAGACGAAGCGGTCACTTGGGAAGAGGAGTGATCAGGCCTCGTCAACCTCGTCAAGGGGCATTTCCAGCACGTCCGCCATGGCCTCTGCAAGGCTGACATCAAGGCCCTGTTTTTGTGCCCACTCGACCAACCTGGTCACGTCACGGACAAGGAATTCCTTGGCTTTGGGATGGGTGTCAATGACCGCTTGACCGACGTCGATAACGACCGGTTGACCTTCATGCCACAAGATGTTGTAGGGCGAAAAATCGCCGTGAACCAATCGGGCTTTTTGCCACGACACAGCGAGGAAATGGAGCAACGTGTCGTACACAGATGCTGGATCCTCCACCACGACCTCGCGGAGTTTCTTGGCCGGAGATTCATCCGTACCAATGTACTCCATCACCAACACGTTGCGGTGAACCGCCACAGCCTTTGGCACGGGGAGACCCCAGCGGGACAGACGCTCGAGGTTCCTGTGCTCTTTCCGCACCCAGATGTCAACGAGGTCGCGATGACGGCGTTTGAGGCCACCAAAGCGCTGATCGCCTTCGATGTACTGCACGAGATTTCGGAACACGGCGTTGGACGTATGGAAGATTTTCACCGCAACCGGACCGCCATCAAGGTCCGTCCCGTGAAAGACGTGGGCCTCCTTGCCTCGTGCGATGGGATGGTCCAAGGTGTCAACGGCGCCTGAGGTCATCAATTTGTAGACGGAAAGCAGGGTCAAGCGGTCAAAGACCTGATCGAACACCCGGCGGTCAACCCACTCGAAAGGCCCCGAGCCGAGCACACCTTGCAGTTTCCCCTCGATGTCACGGAACATGCCGCGATACCGCGCTTCTTTCATCCAGCGGTATTCCGAACCGCCTTGCTCCAATCCCGACACGAAGGCATCACGTTCTGCCTGTTCGTGGGCGTGGTCGGCGGCGGCCTCCTTGGTCATCTTTGTACGAGGACGGCGGCGGCGGCGGCGCTGTGCTGACCGCTCGGCCAACTCGTCCCAACCGTCCTCGTCCCACGACATGCCAACACCATGCGGTTGAAGGGCTGCTCCTTTGAAGCCTGCTCAGCCGAAGAGTTCGTCAACGCCGTCGGTGACGTCATCGTCTCCTTCGTCTTCCTCGAAACTGATTGGCGTCACTTCAGGGGCAACCTCTGCCTCAGGTTCAGGCGCTGGCGCTTCATCGCCATCACCAAAGAGGTCGTCATCATCGTCATCGTCGCCGAAGAGGTCATCCTCGTCGTCGTCAGCGAACATCCCCTCGTCGTCATCCCCGTCGTCGCCAAAGAGGTCGTCACCGGCGTCCTCCTCCATGGCCTCGCCTTCGTCAACATCACCGAAGAGGTCGTCGTCCTCGTCGTAGTCGTCGCCGGAGAAGGAGGTTCCAAACAAGTCCACGACGTCTGGAAGAACGCCCTTTCGCGAGAGGTACATCGCTTGGGTCTTGGTGTAGCGGTGCTTCACGTCGGCTTTGCTGTCTTGAAAATCCCAAGGCCATACGATGATGAGATCGCCTTCGCGCACCCATTGACGACGGCGCATCTTACCGGGTATGCGCGCAAGCCGCATCTCGCCATCGGCACAGAGCACGTTCACTCGGCGTCCGCCGAGGATTTGTTCGGCCAAAGCGAACATCTCGTTGACCTTTGAATTGGGCATCTTGACGCGGATGCGGCCAACGCTGGCTTCGCCTTCAGGAGACTCGAGCCGAGCGAGTTCTTCCTCGTCGACCTTCTCCTCGCGTCGTCGCCCCATTGCCGTCGCCCAACTCAGCGAGCGGACGACCCCTCTTCAATCCCACCGCAAGCGATACGCTCAACGAAGCAGAGCCTCGGCTGCATCTCGGCAGACCTCGATGAGCGGGTCACCCCACACGCCGAATCCGACGGTTCCAGTCAGGCAAATTGCGATGGCGATCGCGGTGAAGACGGTACGAGGCACCGGTCGGTCACGACCGACCGCAGGGGCATCGAAGAACATCACCACGCCGATGCGGAGGTAGTAGTACACCGAGATGGCGCTGTTGAGCACCATGAGAAGCGCCAAGGACCACACCCAGTGCAGGTCGAGCCCAAACACGCTGACAGAGGCACCGCTCCCCGCGACATCGACGGCGGCGACCTTGACGATACCCATGATGACCAGGAGCTTGGAAAGGAAACCCGAGAGCGGAGGTACGCCGGCCAGGCTGAGCATGAACACGAACATGACGACCGCAAGCAGCGGAGAGCGCTTGCTGAGGCCGGACAACGTGCGGTCATCCTTGACCTCGCCTTCCTGTTCAAGCAGCCCGATGACAAGGAAGGCGCCCATCTTGAACGCCACAAGCACCACGAGGTGGAACAGCAGCGCGGTCAGGACCGCTTCAGAGGCCGCTTCTGCGGCTCCGTCAAGGGAAGCCTCGCCGAGGTTCCAAACGCCAACTGCGGTCAACGCGGCCATCATGTAGCCCGCGTGGGCGACCGAGGAGTAAGCCAGCATGCGCTTGGGGTTCTTGCTGCCCAACGCGGCCAGGTTACCCCACGTCATCGTGATGGCCGCGAGCACGCCGAGGAGCACGAGCCAAACGGCGCTGCCTTCGGTGCCCTCGGGCAAGGTGATCACCAGCAAAATGCGGAACAACCCGACCATGCCCATCGCCTTGCTGGCCGTGGCCAGCAGTCCTGCGAAGGGCGAGGATGCACCGGCGTAAGCGTCAGGGGCAGCAAAGTGGAAGGGAGCGGCGCTGACCTTGAACCCGAAGCCAACCAGCATCAGCCCAAGCGCAACGTACGGCAGGATCTCCTGGCCGATGTTCGACCATGCCAACGCCAAGGCGTCGACCTGCAGGGTGCCTGCCCAGAGGTAGAGCAAGGACAAGCCGTAGAGGCCAACCCCCGAGGAGGCCGATCCGACCATGAAGTACTTCATGCCGCCTTCAGAGCCGAATTTCGACTCCTTGTTGAACGCCACGAGAATGTAGCTCGAGAAGCCGGCCAACTCCAACCCAACGAAGAGCACGAACAGGTTCTCGGCCAAGGCCACCGTGGTCATCCCGAGTGCACACGTCAGCAGCAAGATGTGGAGGTCAGCCTGCCGACGGTTGTTGTACAGCGCAGAAAGGCTGCGCACTTCGCGAGCAGGCGTGGAACGGTAGCGGTCGTTGGAGGCGAGCGCCACGAGGAACAAAGCCCCGATGAACAGGGCTTCCATCAAGCGGCTAAAGGGCGTCGCGGCAAGGATGCGCACGCTGTCGTCGCCCACGGCATGGACCAACACCTCTTGCGTGGTGTGATCCCATGTGTTCAGCAGGTCGTTGATGAGCAAGACGAGTGCGGTGAGCAGCGTCAGGACCGAAATGTAACCGGGCAGGTCAGGACGCCCAGTCAGCGCGTACCGCTCACCACCGAAGAACCAGGGAACTCGCACCTGCGTGCCAGGCACTCGGAAGGTGCCACGACCAAGGTTGGGCACGACGATCATCAGAACAAGCCCGAGTGCAAGCACGGTCTCGGCCGCGAAGTAACCGAAGAAACCGGCCGAGAATGGCTCCACACGAAGCAGACTGCTCATCTCAGGCACCTCCAAACAAGGCAGCGAAGATCGTCTGCGTGTATGCGTCCATCATGTCGAGCGCGAGGAAGGGGAAGATACCGAAGAGGATCGTCGCCACCGCCAAGATCAGCATGGCCACCTTTTCAGACTGGTCGAGGTCAGGAATGGGCTTCCCTTCCATCGTGGCCGGAGGTTGGGTCTCGTCCCCACCTTCGAAGATGGTGCGCTGCATCGACCAAAGGTAGTATGCAGCGGTGATGGCCAAGGCAAGACCAGGACCAAGGATCCACCAACCAAAGGCGGCCCAGTAAGCCACCAAGAGCAGGAACTCAGCCACGAAACCTGCCAAGAGTGGGAGGCCAAGGCTGGCCATCCACCCAAACATCATCGAGGTGGCAATCCATGGCGAGTGCTTGGCCATGCCCCGCATGGCGCCGATTTCCATGCTGTGGTAGTGGTGCTTGAAGGCGCCACATACGGCGAAGAGCATGGGGGAGATGATCCCGTGTGCGAACATCATGAACAGCGCCGCAGCGTAGCCAATAGGTTGCTGGCTCGCGATACCGAGCAAAATCACACCCATGTGGGACACTGAGGAATACGCGACCATCTTCTTCAGGTTCGTTTGCCCAAGGCAAACGATGGCCCCGTAGACCAAGGACACGAAGCCAAACAGCATGATGAGGAATTGGAAGGTCTCCACCGCGTGCGGGAAGAGCGCAATGGGGATGCGGAACATCCCGTACGCGCCCATCTT
>Ga0163109_10002037_pt1 | contig 15909 bp, 20 predicted proteins | sample CRUFie1St13metaG_FD_108704 | JGI IMG/M metagenome (GOLD analysis project Ga0163109, IMG submission 108704) | Marine microbial communities from the Costa Rica Dome - CRUD Field 142mm St13 metaG | ecosystem: Environmental > Aquatic > Marine > Oceanic > Photic zone | place: Costa Rica: the Eastern... | reverse complement strand
AACCAAAAGTGTGTATCATAAACGCACTTAAGATTATCGTGTGGGCGTGCTGTGAGTAACTGAATCCAATAACCCTGATCCTTGAGGACTTTCAAAGAATTCGCAACACGCTCGTTTACAGTGATTCTTCTTAGTTCACCTTCATCGATGAAGCGCATGAACGCTTCTTCGCCAGTAATATCACCACACATACCGTTATAGTAATACTCGGGCATGTTTTCTGAGAGGTTCATATCGAACTCTTTGTTGATCCAGTCAAAGAAACACTTTCGGAACTCGCCAATCACATCATCGATATCTACTACTGCAACGGGCTGGCCGATCCAGTTACTGACGGGGTTATTCTTTCGGTCCCATAGGAACGCATCGCGTGATTCAAAAGCATCAGTGATCTCATCAGAACTAAAATCCCAGAGATTTAGAGTTCCTAAGAAATAACGGAACACATCGATCGATTCGTAAAGAATCTTTTGCCTGTCTGTTTGGGAAACATCTGAACGGTGATCCTTGTAATGAACAGAATCTGCGAGTTGTGAGACTTCTGAATGCAAGGCCAAACAGAACGTTTTATGTCGCTCGATCTTTTCAGCCTCACTCAAGCGGCTGGAATCAAAGAACTCCTCAGAGAATTTACGCTGAGTTTCTAATAAGATTTTTAGGTTATCTTTCAACACTGATGTACCTCTTCCTTTGGAATTTCAAATAGTTCATCCCCCATTAAAACCGTACACATCGCTTGGTTTCTTTCATTTGTTGTTTCATCAATGAGTATTCCAAAACATTCGCCAGTTACAAAATGCGAGCTAGATCCGTTTTGGTTGTAGAACATACACCAAGTTCCTTCTCGTATTTTCACTAACATTTTCACCTCACAAATTATTTTATGTACGGACCAAAACATTTACAATTTTAGTGTGAAAAAATGAGAGAAAAAGACGAAGAAATTTTAAACGCGGTAACTCACCTGTTAAGTGGAATTGCGTGTTTAGTTGTGATGGGTATTGTTACCCTAGATAGTAACATTCACCTCGTAGATCGAATCGCGTTTTTACCCATGATCGGAACCACAACTTGGACCTTCCTATCATCTTTCATATATCACGCCTCTGAAACTCGTTACATCAAAGAACGTAATCGCCAACTGGACAAATCCGCAATCTTTCTCATGATCCTGGGCTGTGGAGTTACCACCATCTTCACCTGTCACGATAGGATTCTCGCAATCACATTCTCTATGATTCTTTGTACCGTTCTTTTCGCTTGTATCGCGAAGTTCTGTACCATGCGAAACTTTCCTGACTGGTTATCAGTTTCTATCTACATCGTCGTAGGATGGATCGCAACATTTCCCAGTTTAGGAATCTTTGCCGCTTCGGATTATACCCAGCACGGAATGGTTCCTTGGGTTCTTCTCTCTGGTGGTTTCTACTGCATGGGTGTGATTTTCTATGCGCGAGATTCTGTCAAGTGGTTCCATACCATTTGGCACGTGTTTGTGATGGCGGGTGCGGGAACACACCTCGCCGCTCACATTTACACCATGTATGCGAAATCAATACCCATTTGATATACGATCCCGAATAATCTGGTCCTTCTTCAGATACGCCTCATAGAAATCATCCTGATCCACACCCACAAGTGCGAGAACTGAGAGAAAATAGTTAAACGCATCCACAACCTCTTCCAAAAACTCTTCCTTATCGAAATCTTGAATCTCAGTAGATCGGTGTGGTTTCCAGTTCTTCAGATGTTGTAACGCCTCAAACATTTCCTCGATACCTTTGAGTGCGGTATCTCGTAGAATTTGCTGCGATTTCTTTTCACTGATATTCACGGGCCATTCGGGATAGGTTCCCGGACGAGCCGCCTCCAGTGATTTCATAAAAGATTTTCTGAGTTCAAATAACTCAGTTAACCTGTCCTTGTTCGATCTCATTGTTCGCCATCTCCGTTAATTTTGCGAGGTTGCTGTTGAACGCTTCAACAAACCCAGGATCAGGTTCCACGGTTCCATCATCAGTGGTTACAACTCGCAGGGTTCGAATCTGATCTGAGATATCTGTTCCTGTCAAGATTCCCATTTGAACGAGCTGGATGATCTGTGCGATTGTTGAATCGGCCAACTTATACGTTTGAGTACTCAATTTATTCTCCTTGTTTCGCAGGGGCCCAATGTGTTGTTCTTCCATCGGGTGTATCTAATTTTTCTACAAGATTACCTTCTGCATCTTGTTTTCTTCCGTAACACAAAAATCTACTCGAATAATCTCCAGGCTCACCAGAGAAATTCTTGTGTGATTTAAAAGTAGCGCCGCCCGATTCGAATGAATTTGACAAAACACTCTTCAATGTTTCACACAGCAATAATAACTCATGATCCTCTAATTGTTTCACATCTTTCATAGGGTTTATTTCGGCCAACCATAACGCTTCGGCCTTCACGTAATTACCTACTCCAGAGAAGATCGATTGATCCATGAGGACCTTCGTGATGTTTTTCTTATCGTGTTCTCGGATACGTTGAACGAAGAACTCAGGTTCGATCCGATCAGATAAAAGATCAGGACCAAGTGATCTGAGTTTCTTGATCATCTCTTCTTTGCCATACACGAACTTTAGGGTTCCAAAGTTTCGGGTATCCTCGTAGTTCACGTAATCTCCATCGGAAAACCTGAACCTTGCCCGCACGTGCCCATCGTTAGATTTTGTCCACCTTCCGGTCATTCCTAAAGTACACCAAACGTTGAAACCTGAGTTTGTCAACATGTACATGAATTTACCGTGGCAACCCGCACCAATGACCTTTGTAGGGAGGACAGATTGAATCTCTGATAAACCTTCTGCCGGTTTCTTGGTATATCTACCGGAAATGATCTCGATACTCTCTAGTGTTTTGTTTGATACCACTTCGGCGAGGTCCATCGCCATTCGTTTTACTTCTGGTCCTTCAGGCAACTTTGCTCTCCTTTTTTAACCAATCAACGTAATCATTGAGAGAGTGATCTGTTGGTTCTACAGCTTGCCACTCACCCGTACAAAAAACTCGGTAACAATCATCCGCGTACTTTCCGCATCCGTAAAGCTCGGAAGCGCGGTTCCAATCTTTTTCCAGGAAATCTTTGGACATGCGAACGAGGGCGCGGGCCCTACGATTATAGAAACCCAGCGGGCGAATGATCTGGACTAGTTCTTCATGAACCGCATTAGACATCGCTGTGGGACTCGGGTATGTTTCGAATAGTTCTTCGTAAACCTTATCTACTTGCTTGCGTGAAGTTTGGTTGTGAAGCGAACACACAACAAGGATCTTCCACTCATCGGGCCACATGTCTTCTTGCAGCATTCCGATGGGAGATCGGGGTGGTTTCCATTTGTTTTCTACTCGATACATCTATAAGATTGTATCAAAATAGAGAGGATTTACATTTTTATCACTGGTTTTTTAAGAATTTTGCGACGTCGTCGATAGGAGCAAAATCTTCACTTGGGACGTCCAGGCCTAGCTCTTGGATCGCTTCATATCCTGCATCGCCGCCGATATGAGTAACACCCAGCTTCTTGAGAGAAGCTACAACACCTTCGATGTTGCGACCCTCTTCCCAGTCTTCTTGGAGCCATTCGTCCGGACGAAGCTCTCTTCCAGTCGTGTCAACAATCTGACCGTTTTCGTCCAGACCCAGATCGTATATACCGAAGATCCGCTCGGCAACGAAGCCTTTGCCCAAAGGAACATTTGAGACAGCTCCTCGCTTGCTGCCAAAACCACCAGCCTCTTCGTTCAAAGCTTTTCTAACTGCTTTCCGAATTCTGTTTTCTGCAAGAAGTTTAGCTTTCTCTTCTTTGATGATTCTTCTTAGCTGTCCCTTTGTGATTTTCATTATAATCTATCCATTATGCGTTGCAGTACAGCTCTAAGGTTTTCAGCTCTTTCGTCCATATAAAACTTGTCTGACGAAAGCCCGAGTTCGTCTTCTTTCATTTCGATTGCTTCCATCACTGCGCCGGAAAGTTGTCGAAAAACGTCAGAAGCTGGACCTATAATCTCGTTGATCATCAACTTCTGCTTCTCTTCTTTGATGATTCTTCTTAATTGTCTTTTTGTGATTTTCATTTTCTTCCTTTTATCTTCCGCCTCTCCAGCGTTTTGGAGGTCCATAGTATTGGTCTTCATCGTTTTCACGTGCAGCGTCAACGACGATAGGAATCCAATCTCTCAGCGCGTAGATTCTGCCGTCAGTGTCCAAGTCTTCGACTTGCTCCACACCCATGTCGATCAGGTCTTGCAACTGGTCAAGCGCGTGATCCTCTGAGTCTGTGACGTATAAGCCCTCAGGTGTGTCGTAACCGCCTTCTGCAGCTCGAACAAGTTTCCCACCAGATCTTGCCAGTGTGCCTGCGCCGCCCATTTGAGGATCAGGACTACCACCGGTGATCTCATTGAGTGCAGCACGAACTGCTTTGCGAACTCTGTTTTCTGCGAGAAGTTTAGCTTTCTCTTCTTTAATGATTCTTCTTAGCTGTCGCTTTGTGATTTTCATATTATACCCTAGTGTGCAGGAACGTTCTTCATTAAATATTACCCACAGCGCTGTTTTTGTTAAGATGTTTTTTCTGCAGATAGTATCTTAAGAGGCGTAACGATATATTCGTTCCACAAGCTCGTCTCTGTGGGATTGTCACAGTCTGACAGGTCGTAACAAAGATTTGCCTTTGATCCTGGATATTCCATCCTGTACATGTTACATGCTCGACGTCCTGAATCTGTTGCGTAGGATTTGATATCACTGCGGAAACCGGCACGAACGTTGCCTATTAGGGTTACCAGTATGTTTGATTCTTTCCGGAAAAAAGGTCGTTCCATTGCAGTAAAAGCTGAGATGTCAAACTCAGGGCCTGATTCAAGTGACTGTGTCAATCTCTTGAGACCGGCTTCTGATGTGTAATGTGTCACTTTCTTTGGATTGTATGTGGATCCGTAGATCTGTGTGGTAAATTCATCGTCCAAGAGCACATAAGGTTCCATGTCGCCGCGGGAATAAAAGAAAGAAAATCTTAACTTTGAAATATCGGGAAAGTAAGATCCATATTCCCTTCTAAACGCCCACACCCTGTGATTAACAAAGTCTTCAATAAAGTCCAATACGTTCTTCATTGTTAAGAGATCGTATCTATCGACGTCAGTCTCAAGGTACATGAAGTTCTCTTTAACCATGGAAAGAAAAATATCGATATCTTCTTGTGAACAGGGTTGGACCTTACATCCGATGGAACCACCCCGAGTATCCAAACCTCTTCCCTGTAGATCCAAGAGGTAGTACGCGATTTCTTCCCACTGGTCGAGGGTTTTAAACGCTGACTCGGGCTTGATGTAACCTTGAACTTTCTTTTGCATGAACTTAATTATGTTCGAACAACGCATCCTGGTACGCTTGAACCGCAATCGGCCAACGTGATTTTGCGATTTCTAAACACGCCATCGCAACTTGCTGGATCTCCCATTGCGCGCCTTCGTGAACTCTCAGTTCAATAAACTTCAAGAGATTCGAAAGATTTGTGGTTCCGTAGTACTCTGTATAGAGGTTCTGAGGTAGAACTCCGCGAGCTTGTTCTCTACACACACCGTTCTCGATCAACTGTTCAAACAGGCGCAAACTTCTTTGGTGGTGAAATCGAACCGCATCAGCAGCCAAATTAGGTGAAACCGGTACTGTAGTTTTCCCTAACACAGATGTGTTCAAGTCTGGGTTTACATAATCTTGGTTACTGGCTTGCCGATTCGATTTGTGCTGAGTTCTAAATTGCTGTGGTTCATAGAACTCTATGTTCACATCTGTGTACCTTCGGCTGATTTCGTTGTATGACCAAGTTCGATGTCGGTGATGTTGAGATCGAACAAACAACGGTACCTTAAATCTAAAGGTGATCACGTTGTGCTCAAACGTTGATGTGTGCTTGTGTTCTGCCAAGTACTTAATTAACTTCTCATCGCGATCGTCGAGAACTTCTTTCTCTTTACCAAAACTAACTCTCGCACTGTTCACGATTGTGAGATCAGTTCCCATGTGCTGAACGTACTCAACAGATCCTATCTCATCACCGTATAGATCTACATGGTTTACGATCCGAGTTTCAATCAAAGTCGTACTCCACGTTTACATTGATTCGAAGCGTTGGAATTCTAAGATGATTTGCCATGTTGTGTTTTTGCGCCTCATCCGCATCGAGGAACCAATCTGCGTGTTTCTTCTTATCCACTATCTTCATGAAGTAATCATCTTTCTTGCCGCAGTTTTGCGCCATCATTGTGTAGATGATTGTGTTTAAACGATCCGCTTCTTTCGCGCCTGCCTTGAGTTCTTCAACCTTACCAAAATCCATTGAACTTACATCGTGGATCATAACAGTTGCGTTTCGATCCATGAAACGGTAACCTTCCTTACCAAAAGAAAAGAGAACCGCACCGCAACTCATCGCTTTGCCCTCAACGATAGTTGCAACTGGAAGTTCAGAATCCTTAATTGCCGCGATCATGGACATGAGAGAATAAACTTGCCCACCATACGAATCGATCACTACAGGAATCACCTTCTGCCCAGTGTTGTGTGCTTGCGCCATCTGGAGTGCGAATTCCTTTGCGGATTCCTCAGTAAACTTATTTACTCGAATGATTACTGGGTTCTTCCTTAGCTCTACTTCTTTGATTAGATTTGATATCGTTGTTGTGTACTTCAATTTAACTCCCGCACATCAGGCAATCATCTGGGTTTTCGATAGAACATGCAACTGCATCAGCTTCTTGCTGCGTGTTTTCTGGTTTCTTTTCAACTGTAATTTTCTTCGCACTTCCAGCAGGTTTCGACCTGAGGTAGTACATTCCTGTTTTTAGCCCCTTTTCCCATGCGTAGAAGTGCATGGAGTTTACCTTGCCCACAGTAGGCTCTGGTAGAAAAAGGTTCATCGATTGAGACTGACAAATGTAAGGTCCACGATCAGCAGCCATGTCAATGATCGATTTCATGGACATTTCCCAAACCGTTCGATATCTTCTTCGAATTTCTTCTGGAATTCTGTTGATTCCTTGAACGGATCCGTTGTTCAGAATAATTTCATCCTTGAGGTTTTCGTTCCAGATTCCAACATCGATGAGATCACGAACAAGGTGTTTGTTTACCAGCACGAATTCTCCAGACAAAACTCTTCGAACGTAAAGATTCGATGTGAACGGTTCAAAACATTCGTTGTTTCCGAGGATCTGGCTTGTACTAGCTGTCGGCATGGGTGCCAGAAGAAGAGAATTGGCCAATCCGTGCTTCTTGATCTTGTTCTTGAGTTTGCCCCAATCCCAATCAGAGACGGGCTCCACGCTCCAAAGATCGAACTGTAGAATTCCTTCAGATGCAGGTGAACCCTCATACGTTTCGTATGGAGAATTCGCCTTAGAGAAATCCGCGCTTGAATCCAATGAACCATAGTAAATTGCAGCAAACATCCTTCTGTTGATCTCTTTCGCCTCTTCAGAATCAAAATCTATCTTCATCAACGCGAACACATCCGCTAAACCTTGAACTCCGATTCCAATTGGACGATGACGCATGTTTGAACGTTTCGCAGATTCGGTTGGGTAATAGTTTCTATCAATCACTCGATTCAGATTCTGGGTTACTTCGTAAGCAGTATCTTTCAGCTTCTCGTAATCTACTTTTCCTCTCACTACAAATTTTGAAAGGGCGATAGAAGCGAGGTTACACACGGCTGTTTCATCAGGTGCCGAGTATTCGATGATCTCAGTACAAAGATTCGAGGACTTGATTGTTCCTAAATTCTTCTGATTTGATTTAGAGTTTGCCGCATCCTTGTAAAGAATGTAAGGTGTTCCCGTTTCGATTTGAGCCTTGATAATCTGGACCCATAACTCCCGGGCAGAAACACGCTGAACGTATTTTCCTTCTTCTTCATACTTCTTGTACAGAGTATTGAACGCGTCGCCCCAACAATCTGAAAGGCCGGGGGATTGTTTTGGACACATAAGTGCCCACTGTTCATCGTTCTTAACCCGTTCCATGAAGAGGTCAGGAACCCAAAGGGCGTAGAAAAGGTCACGAGCGCGCATCTCTTCTTTGCCGTGATTCTTCTTCAACTCGAGGAAGTCATGAATATCGGCATGCCAGGGTTCAAGATACACGGCGAATGAACCTTTTCTCTTTCCCCCACCTTGATCTACATAACGAGCTTCTTCGTTCATTACACGCAGCATGGGGACGATTCCGTTACTCTTTCCGCCTGTACCTGCGATGTAAGTTCCCTTCGCACGGATATCATGGATGTGCACCCCGATTCCGCCGGCGTGTTTGGAGATTTCCGCCATATCCAGAAAGGTTTCAAAGATTCCCTTTATAGAATCACCTCTCATCGATTGCAAGAAGCAAGAGGACATCTGGGGTCGCGGTGTGCCTGCGTTGAACAGAGTTGGCGTTGCGTGCGTGTACAAACCAGTGGACATAGAATCGTAACACCTGATCGCAGCCTGAATATCGTCACCGTGAATACCTAGTGCCACTCGCATCCACATGAACTGTGGTGTCTCAAGCACGTTCTTGTCATCTTGCTTTAGATACCCTCTTTTCAGAGTGACGATTCCAAAGTAATCGATGTCAAAATCTCGGTCGTGCACAATTGCACGGTCAACACGTCTAGCTATTGCCGGCTTAGTAACCAGATCTCTTATCTCTCTGCTGACGAGAGGTGCGTGCTTCCCGGTGGATGGATCGATGTGATCATACAAACTCTCGATGTTATCAGAAAAACTTAAGGGTATGTTCTTCTGCCAACGAGAAATCAAGATTCGAGCAGCCAAGATCGAGTAATCTGGGTGTGTAGTTACAAGTCGAGCAGCTTCGTTTGCGATGATACCATCTATTTGCTCCGTAGCGATACCATCCACTACAGATTCCGCAACTCTTCTTGTGACCTCAGTGGGTACAACAAACTTGTTATTCAACCCTTTACACTGATTCTTAATTCTTGACGTTATTTTATCGAATTTGATTCTTTCTTTAGATCCATCACTCTTGATAACGTACTGGTCCATTAAAAGTCCTCATTCCAGTTTAGGTCATTGTTACCAGTTGTTACACCGGCTTTTGCGTATTCAGAAACTCTTCTTTCGAAGAAATTTGTTTTTCCTTCAAGTCCCAGCATCTCCATCCATGGAAAAGGATTCTTTGTTCCGAAATGCTTGGGAACTCCGAGATCTGATAAAAGTCTATCAGCTACGAACTCAATGTATTCCGACATCATCCTAGAATTCATACCAATTAGAGAAACCGGTAGTGACTCGCAGATAAATTCTTTCTCGATCTCAACAGCGTTTGTGATGATCTCTGTGATTCTTTCAGTTGACAACTTATCAAGAATATGATCTCTATATAGCATTACAGCAAAGTCTGTGTGCATCGCTTCATCACGGCTGATTAACTCGTTTGAAAAAGTCAGTCCGGGCATACCTAAACCTCTATGCTTGAGCCAGTAAATTGCACAGAAACTTCCGCTAAAAAAGATTCCTTCAACTGCTGAGAAGGCGATTAATCTTTCTGCGAATGAATCTGAGCTGTCAATCCACTGAAGGGCCCAGTCAGCTTTTTTCTTTACGGACGGAAGAGTTTCAAGTGCGTTTAATAAAGTCAACTTTTCTTCTTCGTCATTTACATATGTGTCAATCAGAAGGCTGTATGTCTCACTGTGGATCGTCTCCATCGCTGCTTGAAAAGTATACGAAGCCCGGGCTTCAGGATATTGAACCTCATTTGCAAACCGGAAACAGAGATTTTCGTTTACAATTCCGTCGCTAGCAGCAAAAAAGGCAAGAACATGCTTAATGAAATGTCTTTCGTCGTCAGATAACTTTTGCCAATCTATCATGTCTTGTGAAAGATCGATTTCCTCAGCTGTCCAAAAACTTGCTTCTTGCCTTTTAAATTCTGCCCAAATTCCGTCGTGCTGAATTGGATAGATTACAAATCTCTTTGGGTTTGGTGTCAAAATTGGTTCAACAAAATTGGTCATTTCTTGTCCTTTATTTCTTGTCTGAGCTGCCTAGACTTCCCTGCGCTCGTGAACTGTCTTCGGTAAGGTTTAAGTATTCGGAATAAGAAACAGTTTCGTAATCGTGAAAGCACAACATGGTCACTAATTGCACAGGCAGTTTTGCGCCAGGAGGTAAAATTGTATCTTTTTCCCCTACATTTATTAGGTTCACAAAAATTTCGCCTGTGTACCCTGGGTCTATTACGCCGGCCCTTGCAACTAGGCCTGTTTTGGTAACAGAACCTCGCTCTTTAATCAAACCAACAGTCCCTTTCGGAAGAACTACACGAACTCCTGTCGGGATCATAATAGTGGGTTCTCCAAATGCCGTCCACTTATTTCTTCCGGGAAGTTTTATTTCTGGGCCTGTATTATAAAGATCGAGTCCGACTGACTCTCCATCGTAGGCTGGCCCATACTTAAATGGGTCAATTCCTATCTCTGCAAAAATATCTACTGCTTGTTGGGAAAGGGTCATTTTAATTTTCATCGTCTTTTCCTCCGTTTACTTCGGCCCACTTCTTCTTTAAGAGGTCTTTCATTTCCGAGTTTGTTTGTTTTACTGCTTCGTCAAGTGTTAAAGCATCTTCGTCAAGTATTTGAAATCTACTCATTGCCGTATCTATGTGTAACGGAAAAACTATTCCGTCTCTTCCGGCTCTGTTCTTTGCAACAAAGAGACGTCCTGCACCTGTGGCTTTCTCAGTAGGTTTCCTAGAAAGAGAGATAACACAGTCTGCGACCATCGCCTTTCCATATGCTTCAGACATATTCTCAAGACCGACGATGTCCGACTTCGCTGAGTCTCTGTTGGCCTGTGATGCAGTCCAAACCGGTATGTTAAGTTCCATAGCAAGATTCCTAAGCTCCTCGTAAATAAGCTTAAGCTCGTGCCGAAGAGAATCGTATGATTTTGTAGATCTCATAATGTCAGCATAGTCGATTACTATTATAGAAGGAACAAAACCCTTGAGCATGAGCTTCTCGACATGGTTTCTTATGGTCAGGGTAGTAGCTGATCCTGTGGGATATTCCTTGATGATGAGTCTTCCTAGATCCATATCCTTGTATTTTTCTACAACTTCATCTTTTCTGTCTTGAACTTCATTTGCAGGTATTCCACACAAGTTAGCATCATACCTCAAGCCGACGGCGTGCTCAGTGAGCTCAAAAGTGTAGTGAAGGACGTTCTTTCCGACTCTCATTGCGTTAGCACCCATAGCAACCAGCCAGTGAGACTTACCAACACCGGTGTTGGCTGTAACAACCCCGATCTCCCCTCGACCTAATCCACCTCGAAGAATATCTTTGTCATCAAGCTTGGCAAGGCCCGTTGGGCAGACCTGTCGATTAATCTTGACAAACCTGGCTTCTACATCTTCGAAGAAGTCATGACCAGTACTCGATGGAAGACCTACGGAAACTGCTTTTCTCATAATTGTCAAAACAGAATCAAACTTCTCAGTCTGGATTAACTCAACTGATTGCTCAAGGGCATCTTTAAAAGCCTGCTTTCTGCAAAAGTCGAGTGTCTTGTCTTTAACATATTCAAGGTCAGAAAGACTTGGGCTCGATTTGACCCTGTGAAGAAATTCTATTATCTGGTCCCGGAGGATGGTGTCGTCTTTCTGACCTAAGTCGTCTTTTATTATAGTTACCAGAAGACCGAGGGTTGGAAAGCATTTGTACTTCATATAGTAAGAGTAGAACTTTTCACTCAAGTATTGTAAGTACTTTATATCAAAAAACATGGGATTCATGATTTCGATCATCTGAGCAGCCCATTCTTTGTCAGTCATCAAGCTTTGAAAAATCTTCTCTTGAAAAGCTTTTCCATATTTAGCAAAATGATGTTCAGTGCTGCCGTAGTGGTCTTCCATTTAGTTTCTCCGAATAGACGCTTTTAAAGAAGCGAAAAATTTATCAACATCAAAATTATTGATCCCGTATCGGATCATGTCTCTTATTAAGTCCATCTTACTCAAAGAGCTTTCTTTGCTCTCAAGTCCCGATGTTATTTTCTGAATCTGAGAAGCTGAAAGGTTATTTATATCAAGAAACATTATTTTCCAATTTCTTCTAGCTAGCTCGGAATTATCAACTATGTTAGTGTATATCTTCAGGCTGCTTTTTTCAAGCATTTTTTCAGAAGATTTCACTATGTCTAAAACGCTTACATGATCTTTTTCTTGAAGCTCTGGAAATCTCTTGGAGAGTGAAGCAAACCCAACTCGAGGAACTCCTTTTAGATTGTCTGAGGGATCTCCTATAAATGATCGAGCTGTGCAAAAATTATTTACGTGAATGCCAAACTTCTCTTTTACGTCTTTAAGATTTATAAAAGACTTTTGTCCCGGAGACCACTGGATCACCCTAGAAGAAAGAAGCTGATATAGATCCTTGTCAGAAGAGACTATAACTATTCTATCATCCGGGAAGCAGTATCTAGATATGTAGCCGATGACGTCATCGGCTTCGCAGTCAGGTACGTACATCTGCTCTACGGGTGTGTGACCTAGAAGGGATATCAGCATTGACAGTTCATCATCTCTGTTCTGAACTGTGTCTGGTATTTCACCCCCGTAATACCTATTGAGCTTTTGAGGCCTTCTTCCGGATTTATAATTTTTGTAGATAGCTCTTTTTCTAGAAGAACCGCCTCCTTCCCAGACGACTACAATCTTCTTCGGACCCGTTCTATCAGAAAGATGACCAAGTGCCTTCATGAAACCAACGACTCCTCCGACGTGATTTCCATGAGTGCTCATAGTAGGGTTTGCAACAAAGTGCTGCATAAAAAGATTTAATCCATCCACAAGAAGAACGGGTCGAGAAGACATCAGGCCTCCGGATCTAAAATCTCAGACTCAAGGTCCATTGCAATAGCTCTTACTTCTTCGTAAGATTCATGATCAATCGACATGTGCTCGTTACTTCTCATGATCTTTACCATAGCCTTTTCGAGTAAAAAGTCACATAAAGAAGAATACTCAGGATCTCTTAAGATATCCCCGAAGTCACTCTTATAGAACTTTTTCTCGATTGATACTTCTCCGGACTTTTCGTCATGAACTGTAAGGGTCTTCCAGGCTCCGTTGCCGCCGATCTGGACTACTTTTCCGTCATCAGTAGTTTCTGGCCCGTTCTTCCTGAGAACGTCAAAAATCTGCTCGTGCTCAACAATACCCTTTCCAAAATGAATCTCAAACATGCATTCCCTGAAAGGTGGCGAAACCTTGTTCTTTATGGTTTTTGCCCTTACGTTAATCCCTATGACTTCTTTGTCTTTGTTGGTAATCTGCTGGCCCGCACCTAGCTTGATTCGAACGGACGAATGAAAAGGGATTGCTTTTCCTCCGGGGGTCGTTGTAGGGTCACCATACATCACGCCTACATTAGTTCTGATCTGATTCAAGCATATGAACAGGACGTTTTGGTTTGCAATAACACCTGTTATCTTTCTCATCCCTTTCGAAATGGCCCGGGCCTGGAGGCCGATCGATTCTTTATCATAGTCACCTATGAGCTCAGCTTTCGGAGAAGATGCTGCAACAGAGTCCCATATAATTGTAATAGGCACGTCCTTGTCCATAGCTTTTGCTTTTAAGATAGTAGACTCAGCGATAGAGAGCACTTCTTCAGTGCAATGAGTATCAACATAGACAAACCTCTTCGTGATGTCTACACCTAAAAGAGAAAGATTCTCGACACTGGTTGCGTTTTCAGTATCAATGTAGACAACGATTCCGCCCATGGTCTGTGTCGATCTAGCAATCTGAATTGCTATATGAGACTTTCCAATGGAGGGAGGGCCGAAGATCTCTACTATTCTTCCCTCTGGCAATCCGCCTTCGTTTCTATTTGCGACGATGTAGTCGAGAAGCCTCGAACCAGTGCTTATCCATCTTTTAACGTGTGTGGGTGAATCATCGTATGCTAGGTTATATGCAACCTTAGAACCATGTTCTTTGTTAAGAGAAGAAATAAGGTCGGATGTAAAGTTATCAGATTTCTTCAGATTGTTTTTCTTAGCCATTTGTTTTCCTAATTTAAAAAGGTAGCATATAGATCATATTCACGACACTATAAGTGTACAGCAAATAAAAAAATAAAGCGGCCGAAGCCGCTTTTTAATATATTTTTCTTAGAGATCTTCTAGATCGGCAAAGGCCTCGTCAAGGCTTTTGTACTTCTTTGTATCAGTAGAAGAAGAGGAAGTGTCGTCGAAGTCATCAGTAGGCGTGGAGTTTGCAGGCGAAGCAGAGGAAGCCGGACCTCCTCGAGATGAGCCTAGGTTGGAATCTTGATCAGATTCATCTGATCCGTTTAGCCAGCTAGTGACGATCTGTTCAAGCTCTTCGTAGGTTTTTAGAGTAAACACTTCATCAAGATTAGGGATGTTCTTGATCCATTCTTTTGCTGCAGCAGAACTCTCTGACAACTTACTGCTCTTTCCCCTTGGGCGGACCTCGGTAGAAGCCCACATTCTGCCAGGGGCCTTGGTGCAAATCACCTTTACGTCTCGGCCTTGAGATGGATCAGTAATGTCGCCGTAATCTTCGTCGAGCATAATGTTAAGAAGAGACTGGTATACTGTCTTTCCAAATGCCCAGATTCGGACGCCTTTTTCTTCTTCACCTCGAACAACTACAGGGGCGTAGCAGCGCATCTTTGGATATAGCTTCTTTGCGAGCTCGTAAGACTCCTTAGATCCGTCGTCTCGAAGCTTTGTGATAAGCTCTTGAATAGGGTCATTCTTTCCGAACTGATACGGAGCGAGAAGACCTGGATTGTTTCCAATATTGTAGTAGAACCACCTCTCTTGAAATGGTTGTCCGTCGTTGTCGGGAAATGAAAGAAGTCGAACTGTGACTTCTTCCCCTTCCTGGGGACGCCACATTGTGCTTCTTTTTGAGTTGTTACCAGAAAGCTGGTTCAATTTGTTACGAATAGCATCTAGGTCAATTGCCATGTTTACCTCCAGTTTTTCAATTTGCAATGTGCAATTTGGCAGTTGTGTTTCTAGTTTAACGTCCTGCGACGAAATGTTCAAGTAGTTTTATTTTTTAGGTGACTGGGCATTTCCAAACGAAGACATTGCAGATGCCAAAGGTGACTTAACGCCCTTTTTTCTCTTAGTCTTGTTTGGAAAATTAGGTCCAGCCCCGAGAGGAACAGATACTCCTGCGACTCCACCAGACGATGCTTCTTCTTCTTCTCTTCCTTCAGCTTCGTCAGGCTCGGTCAAGAGCTCTTCTTTTTCTTCAAGATAGTTCTCTATCAAGATTTTTCTAATTATCTCTCGTAACTTTTCCATATGCTTAAGTATTACCGAGTCAAGTCATAGACTTTGCAAAATGAAGAATTTTTGCAACAGACGGAAGAGAATTTCCATAAAAGCTGTTTTCCGTATATTGCATGCCTTGGCTTGTCAGAATAGCTATCCACTCTTCATCAGTGAGCGACATTCCATAGCTCTGCAGTAAAAAAAGGGTCCTATGAGAAGAAGTCATCTTTGGGCATTCTTCATTGTATTTAAAGTTCTGTCCAAGCTTCTCTCGATGCCACTGAGATTCCTGAACAATGTAGAGCTCTTTTTCTTGGGTTCCTAACTTTCCTAGCTCATGAGCTAGGCAAACTCTCGCCACACTCTTTCTATCTATTTCAACGTCAGGAAGAGAATCTTCAACAAGCTTTGAATGACTTGAGGCCACTAGAGCTGTCCTCAAGGCGTGGTCTATGAGACCTCCATGATCTCCACCATCTTTTGAAGTTAGGCCTCGGGGGCAAGTAGTTAGTCTTACGCCGAAGTCTTCCAAGAACTTT
>Ga0163109_10002036_pt1 | contig 15915 bp, 11 predicted proteins | sample CRUFie1St13metaG_FD_108704 | JGI IMG/M metagenome (GOLD analysis project Ga0163109, IMG submission 108704) | Marine microbial communities from the Costa Rica Dome - CRUD Field 142mm St13 metaG | ecosystem: Environmental > Aquatic > Marine > Oceanic > Photic zone | place: Costa Rica: the Eastern... | reverse complement strand
CTAAAAGGTTTTCTAGCCAGTTTCCAAAGCGACCTTCTCCTGTCGATTTAGGCTTCCAATTAATTGAACGATTAAGGGCCATCATTTTATTTTTATATTCAGAAGTTTTAACAAACCAACTATCCATTGGGTAATATAAAATAGGCTTGTCTGTTCTCCAGCAATGTGGATATGAATGCTCATACTTTTCAGAATTAAAGCATTTATTTTCTTTTTTTAATTTGATAACAATTTGAATATCAGCAGAAAGCTTGGGTTTTTTTTCATCTTCAGAATAGTATTCATCTTTCACATACATTCCTGCAAAATCTGTAACTTCCTTCTTAAACCTGCCTTGCTTATCAACTAGAGTCAAAGATCCGATGTCATTTGCTTTAGCAACTAAATTATCGTCAGACCCAAAGCTAGGGGCAATATGAACTATTCCAGTACCATCTTCTGTGGTAACAAAATCGGCAGTTACCACTACAAAACAATTTTTATTTTTAGGAACACTATATGGCATTAATTGCTCATATTTTAGTCCGGATAAACGCTCACCTGAGATTTCACTAACAATTCTATATGGAATATCTTTATCTCCTAATTTATAATTAGAAAAGGATACGTTACAGTTTTTTTCTTTAAAATATTTATGTAAAAGGTCTTTGGCAACAATAATGCTGACTTTGATGCCAGTATATTTGTTTATGGTCTCAACCAAGAGGTAGTTTATTTTTTTTCCAACAGCTAGTGCGGTATTTGATGGCAGAGTCCAAGGAGTAGTTGTCCAGGCAATAAGAAATATTGGGTTTTCAGTTTGTGTGAATAAAAATTTAGAACATGAATTAGAGATAAGTTTAAATTGAGCTGTTGCCGAAATATCTTTTACATTTCGATAACAGCCAGGCTGATTTAGTTCATGAGTACTAAGACCTGTTCCCGCCTTGGGAGAGAAGGGCTGAATAGTATGTCCTTTGTATAGGAGTCTTTTATTATGTAACTGTTTTAGAAGCCACCAAACACTTTCAATATATTTATTATCATAAGTCATGTAAGGGTTTTCCATGTCAACCCAATAGCCCATTTCGTTTGTTATTTTTTCCCAAGAAGCTTTGTATTTCATGACATTTTTTTTGCATAAAGCATTATACTCTTGTATTGAAATGCTTTTTCCAATGTCTTCTTTTGTAATATTAAGCTCCTTTTCAACTCCTAATTCTACAGGAAGGCCATGAGTATCCCATCCAGCTTTTCTTCCAACATGATATCCTTGAAGGGTTTTGTATCTGCAAAATAGATCTTTGATTGTTCTTGCAATAACATGGTGTATACCGGGCATCCCATTAGCAGAAGGAGGTCCCTCATAAAAAGTAAAATTACCGTTTGTGTTTTTTTTAGAAAGAGATTTTTTAAAAACACTGTGATCGTTCCACTTTTCCAATACGGTCTTGTGAGTTTTTGATAAGTCTAAGCGTTTATATTCTTTAAAGTTACCCATTTCTATTAAAAATTTATGCAAATATAGTTTTTGAAATTAAGAAAGCAAGAGGTAGTTTAATTTATCTAACCAATGTAATTATAGACACATCATCGTATTTCCAACCTTGAAAATCTTGATAGTAAATTTTGTAAATGTACACTCCTGGCGGAAGCAGTTCTCCAGAGGAAATTGAACGACCATCCCAACCATTAGAACAATCAAGATCAGTAATCTTATTTGTTGAATAAACGAGATCGCCATATCTGTTGTGAACATTAAATAAAAAAGTGTTTTCTCTTATACCATTGTGTTGAATACAGAACCGATCATTTTTCCCATCTAAATCTGGAGTAAATGAGTTAGGAATGTAAATCCAATATTCGTTAGAAATTGTGATGATTTTTGATGTTGTATCAGAGCAACCATTTTCATCTACAATTGTTAAATCAACTTGAAGTAAACTATTATAAAAATCAGCATTATTGTTAATTGAATATGTATATGTAGGATTCTGTTCGTTGCTTAAACCAATTCCATCTCCAAATGACCAGGACCAACTAGAGATATCAACAGTTGTATCTGAAACAGAAGCGGGAATTGAGCGGTCAAGTATTTTTATTGTTGGATCAAGGATTGATATGGTGTCAGACTTAAAATTAGCTGTTGGTGATTCAAGAATGGTTACAAACGCAGATCCGCTTATCCCCCCAGCGTCGGTCATGTCGTAGTAGTAATCTAGAACATAACGACCTTCTATGTCAGTTTGTATTACATATGGGTTTACTGTAGTTGTAATAGAAGGCTGGCTTATTCCATTAATTGAATATATAAAAGTATAGGGAGGAGAGCCGCTGAAATTAACAAACACTTCAGCTTTATTTTTATCGTTTTCACATATTGTATCACTACCAGAAATAAAAGCATTTATAGTTGGGAGTAAATATAAATTCAAAGTAATATTGTCATGATTAGTTACATAGAATGAATCAATTAAATTGTTGGGATTTGGCATTAGTGTTATACTATCTGAAATCCAGGAACTAAACCCATATAGAGGGTCAATAAGTGGAGAGATGGTTACAGTATCACCAAGAAAGTAATTTATAGTTGTTGGAAAGGTATTAATAGTAACTCCGTTAGCATTTATTGAAGTGGTAGTCCCAGGAGTATTTATGTTGTAGACGATATCGCGTGTAGGTGTAGGGGGAACAAAAAAGGCCTTTACCAATATATCGCTTTGTAGGTCTACAACTAAAGTGTCTACATAAGGGTCATAAACATAGTTTGTGGTACTTGTAATTTCCCATCGGTCAAATGGACCGCTAACGACTTCAAAAGGCAAACTAATCCCTCCAAATCTTTCGTCCGAAAAAGGAGAACTAATATCATTTACATTTATATTACTAAACTTTACTTCTCCGGTTCCAATTATTTCAAGAGTAACATTATATATGCCAGTTATAGCAGTATCACAGCTAACAAAACCAGAATTCATGCTATCACATCTTGCTAAAATAAAATTTCTCAATGTATTTACATTGTTTTGCCAGTCTGCGTATGAGGTCCCGGCTCCGCCCCATCTAGAAATTTGCCGTGGCATTTCAGGATCAATAACACCAATCATACTATCTAACAGATTAACCATAAACGAACAAGATAAAGGACCATTTGACAGATCTTGCCAGCGGTTAATATAGTCTCCGTGAAACTCAGAGTTTTCTAGTAAGGAATTCCAAATCGGAACATGACCTTGATTTCCAGGGTTTCCTAGAGAGCTTGGGTCACAAGGGTCTGCAGTAGTGGAAGTACTTGGAACACCGGTATAATTAATATAGTGATCAAATGTTGCATCCATATCCCAAAGACAATATCTCCACTTTTTTTTGTCTCCGTTAGGGTTAAGACCTCTCCACCAAGCAGTATTCCAATTAAGCCAATCAGAAGCTACCACATATGAATTAAGCAAAAAGTAATCAATAATACTACCGGTATTAAAAATACTTTTAGCATAATTATAATTAGCCTGTACACTCATAGGATTGGTGGTTATATAATTTTCAATAGTATTCCAATTTGCTAAAACAACCGGCGATGCTGGAGGTCCAACCCTAGGCAGTTCAGACCAAGTTTGCCCCCATGTTTTTAAATAATCAACTTGTCCTGAAGGTTGATCATAATAATAGTCTGTAAAATCATGATCGTCTGCTTTTTCACGAACATCATAGACTCCCCAATAATCACCATTTACATATACAATACAAGATGAGTAGGACCTTTCATCCATTCTTAGATCTGCAAGCTGGGATAAGTGATGCACATATGCGTCTCTAATGTGAGCCCCATCTTCAAAATTATAATTGTCATTAGCGGCTGCTTTTACGATTAGTCTCTGAAATTTATCTCGATCCTTTGTCATAAACAGTTTGTCTTTTAGTTCATTGTTATATCCAAATTGATCTCGCATTATAAAATCAAACCCTCGTTGATCATAAGCCCACGAATCGTTACCATGTTTATTATATTCTCCAGAACCCTTATCTATCAAAATACCATTTTCGTCAAACCATTCGATTGTTCCCTCAGGCTCTAGTCCGGCATTACCATTTAGCAGATTATCCACTCGATCTCCAGAAATAGACATTATAGGAATGGTGTGAGTATCATTTATAAAAAAGGTATGAAAGTCTATAAAACTTGCAGGTACATTTGATTGAGGACTATAAGTTATTGCTTTTATAACTGATGTATTTGAGATAGTGATGGGCCCAGAATATACATTTGCAGTATTATCGGGCTCATCTCCATTTGTAGTATAATAAATAGTATTGTTTGGATTAGAAGAGCTGAGGCTAAGAGTAACATTACCGTTATAGTACCCAGAGGATTGAGAAAAGATAGGTGTTTCAGCATATTCTAAAAGTGCGCCAGCATTATTTGCATTAGGGGATCCTGTTGTAAAAACACTCCATGTTGGCGAACCATTAGTTTCTCTACCTCTTGAATGAGACTGCTTGTTTGGAAGGACCCTTATAGAGTCCTGAAACAGGCCATTGTTATCTGTTAACATTAGAACTTCATTACCTCTTGTTTGAGTAATTTTAAAATTGGTATGTGCAATACCACCAGTTAACTCATCTCTTCCAGAGCAATAGACAACAACAACACCTCCAGCAGGTATATTTAATGATGATGGGAAAATCCATTTTAAAGGATTATTTGCCTTATCTGAAAGAGCCCACCCGTTTAAATCAACAGCATTGAGACCTGTATTGTATAGCTCAATCCAGTCTTCGTACTCACCATAATTATCTGTATAAGTATCGTAATTTGCAGCAGAATATTCATTAATCAATATTTGAGAAAAAACCTTCAAATTGAAGTTTAAACAAATAAATAAGAGTAAAAAACATTGTTTCATATCACAAAAATACACAATATAATTTGGAATCAGGTTTAACAATGTGAATTCTATGTTAAATAAAACATTGTTAAAACAAAGGTATTTTCTAATTTTGCCAATAGATTTTTAAGTTACTCAAAAATGAATAACAATATTGTAGAAGATTTAGAATTATTTAACGAAATAATAAAAGAGTTTTTAAATGAAGAAAAAACAACTCCGGCTTCTAAATTCATTTCTCCAGAAAATATTATGAACGAGATTGATCTTAAGCTTGATAAACGGCCTCTTGATAATGAAAAATATAAAAAACTCTTAAAACAACTAATTAATAGTACTCCAAAATCATCTTCAAAACACTTCTTTAATCAACTATATGGAGGGAGACATAGTAAGGCTGTTTTAGGAGATTTGTTGGCAGTAATTTTAAACACTTCAATGGCCACATTTAAGATTGCAGGCCCGCAAGTAATAGTGGAAAAAACAATTTTGGAAACTATTAGTAATCTAGTGGGCTATAGTAATGAAAGTGGAGGGACTTTTCCAACAGGAGGATCAATGAGTAATTTTATGTCCGTAGTTATGGCTAGGGATAAAATAGATTTATCAATTAATAAAAGAGGTATGTCTAAAACTCTGATAGCATACACTTCTGATTGTTCGCATTATTCAATTGCAAAAAACGCCTCTTTTGCAGGAATTGGAAGAGAAAATGTAAGGTATATTTTGTCAAATAATAGGGGTCAAATTGATATAGTTTCTTTAGAAAAAGAAATTAAAAAAGATATTGACAGAGGTCTAACGCCATTTTATTTAAATGCAACTGCAGGCACAACAGTTTTAGGAGCGTTTGATCCTGTAAAAAAATTAGTAAATATTTGTAAGAGATATAAAATATGGCTTCATTTAGATGGGGCTTTTGGTGGAAGTGTAATTTTTTCTAAAAATCTAAAAAATTTAGTAGAAGGAATTGAAAATGTTGATTCCTTTTGTTTTAATGCACATAAAACATTAGGAGCACCATTAAGCACATCGGTTCTACTAGTCAAGAAAAAGAAGTATTTATACAAGTCTTTTGATAATGACGCGCAATATTTGTATCAAACTCACGATAAGGATTATAACTTAGGAAGTTCGTCTTTTGAGTGTGGAAGAAGAAACAATGCGCTTAAATTATGGTCCATGTGGAAGGCCATAGGAACAGAGGGCATGTCTAATATAATTGAGAGACAATTTAAACTTGCTGATTTTGCTAGAAAATATATAAAAAATAATAAAAATTATCGTTTATTTAGTTTTGAAAACTCATTGTCAATATGCTTTAATTATCAGGATATTGATCCGCAAGATTTATGTTCTAAGCTTTACAAAAACAATGTTTTATTAGTTGGATATGGACAATTTAAAAATCAAAAATTTATAAGGCTAGTTATTGTTAATATACAAAATAATGAGGAGGAAATATTAAATTTCTTTAAAAATGTTGAAGACTTTGTGAAAAGAAATAAAAACTTAAAAAGAATAAAAAGTTGCAAAGAGATTTTGTAATACTATTAGCCTGGCCTGAAGGGATGGTGTCTGCTGCAAATTCATGGTATGATATTTTTTTTTCTAATAAAGATAAAAAATATAGAGTAGGCCATTCTGCTATTATATTAATTAACTCGTCAAATAATAGATCACACTATTTTGATTTTGGAAGATACCATACTCCCCTTGGCTATGGTAGAGTTCGAGATGAAGAAACAGACCCAAATTTAGTTTTACAAGATGTCAAAATTAAGAGTGATAAAATAATTAATTTGAAAAGTTTGTTAATTCAAGTTGCACAAATTAAATCTACTTATGGAGAAGGAAGGCTTTACGCTTCGTTAATGAGGTATGTTTGTTTTAAGAAGGCGTATAAATATGCCAAGTCCATTCAAAATATGGGAGCATTAAAATACGGCCCATTTACAATTAATGGAACCAATTGTTCTAGATTTACTGCATCGGTTGCAATTTTTTCTAATCCAAAACCAATTAAAAAATTAAGATTTAAATATCCCTTTTGCATATCACCTTCTCCAAAAAGAAATGTAAGTATTGCAAATAACATTTATTATGTTGTTGATGGGCAAAATTTTGAAAAAATAAAAAAAACCAAAATAAAAAATTACTTTTCGTCAATAGAGTCATGGACATAAAACCAAAAAACATAGAAAATGAGGCTCAATTTATTTACGGAGTTGGAGCAAGTGCGTGGTTTTATATTTCAAAAGAAGGAAAAAAATATAGAATAAAGAGATATTCTGCTTCAGGAGAACTAGAATGTAATAAATTATTTCATGTAAACGATACAAGTTTTGATATCACCAAAGCATACAAGTTCACATATCTTTCTCATTGTAAAAGGTGTGTCGTAATTCAAGCTAAAATTAAATTTATTTTTGAAGCAGAAAGATAATTAATATTACCTTTACATATTAAATGAAAAAAAATGAGTGATTCGATCAAACATGAGTGTGGTGTCGCGATGCTACGATTGTTAAAGCCCTTAGAATTTTACAAAAAAAAGTATGGAACCTCATTTTATGCAATAAATAAAATGTACTTGTTAATGGAAAAGCAACACAATCGAGGTCAAGATGGTGTTGGGCTTGCAAACATTAAAATAGATGTTGACGCTGGTAAAAGATATATAAGTAGAAAAAGATCAATTGCTCCTAATCCAATACAAGATGTTTTTAAACAAGTTCACAAAAGGTTTTCAGACTTAGAAAACAATGATCCAAAAAAATTAAATGACATAGAATGGTTAAAGAAAAACATGCCGTTCACAGGAGAACTTTTTCTTGGACATCTAAGATACGGGACTTATGGTGAAAACACAATAGAACAATGTCACCCTTTTTTAAGACAAAATAATTGGAAAACAAGAAATTTAGTTTTAGCAGGAAACTTTAATATGACAAATGTTGATGAGCTTTTTCAACAACTAGTAGATTTAGGTCAGCACCCGAAGCAAAAATCCGATACAGTAACAATTTTAGAAAAAATTGGGCACTTTTTAGATGAGGCTAATGACGAAATATATTATAAATATAAGGGCCAGTTCTCAAAGAAAGAGATTACAAAAAAAATTGAAAAAGAGCTTAAGATTGATGAAATTTTAAGAAACTCCGCAAAATATTGGGATGGGGGATATCTAATGTGTGGAATGATTGGTCATGGAGATGCATTCGCATTACGAGACCCTAGCGCAATAAGACCAGCATATTATTATAAAGATGAAGAAATTGTTGTTGTGGCTTCGGAAAGACCAGTAATACAAACAACATTTAATGTTCATCATGAAAAAATACAAGAAATAAGAAGGGGACACGCTTTAATAATTAAAAAGAATGGGAGTGTATCTCTTAAAGAGGTAAGAAAACCGTTAGAAAGGAAAGCTTGCTCTTTTGAAAGAATTTATTTTTCAAGAGGAAACGATGTAGCGATATATAAAGAAAGGCTTGAATTAGGAAAAAGAATGTTCCCAAAAGTTTTACAATCAGTTGATAAAGATTTAAAAAACACAGTGTTTTCATATATTCCTAATACAGCAGAAGTGTCTTATTTTGGGCTATTAAAAGGGTGTTATGAATATTTAAATAAAGTTAAAATAAAAAAAATACAAGAATTAGGAGACCAAATAGATAAAAAGAAAATAGATGAAGTTATTCAAATATCACCTAGAGCAGAAAAGATTGCAATAAAGGATGCTAAGCTTAGAACTTTTATAACATCAGACGAGCATAGAGATGATTTGGTAGCGCATGTATATGATGTAACTTATGGAAGAGTAAAGGAAGATGATAATCTAGTTGTTATTGATGACAGCATAGTGAGAGGAACAACATTAAAACAATCTATCATTAGAATGTTAGATAGGTTAAATCCGAAAAAAATTGTCATTGTTTCATCAGCACCACAAATCAGATATCCAGATTGTTATGGGATTGATATGGCAAAAATGGGAGATTTTATAGCTTTTCAAGCAACGGTAGAATTGTTACATGAGACAAAACAAGAAGAAATTCTTAATGATGTTTATAATAAGTGTGTTTCTCAAAAGAGCTTGCCAAAGGAAAAGATGAAGAATTATGTTAAGGAGATTTATTCTCCATTTAATGCTGAGCAAATATCTAAGAAAATAAGTCAGTTATTAAAGCCAAAATTTGTAGAGGCAGAAGTAGAAATTATTTATCAAAAAATTTCAGATTTACACTCGTCTTGTGTAGACCATAAAGGAGATTGGTATTTTACTGGTAATTATCCAACACCAGGTGGGACAAAAGTGGTTTGTCAAGCATTTATGAATTACATGGAAGGAAAAAATAAAAGGGCGTATTAATTATTTTTAAGTGTCCTTATCGTATGTTTTTTTTTTTTTCTTGAGGGAGCTATAGTCCTTTCATCTATTTGATTTCCCGCCTTTGCAAATTTGTCAATTATAAATAACACATACCTTATATCAACCGAGATAGTTCGCTGCACAGTATTCTCAAAGGCAATATCCCCGCTCATCGCTTCCCAGTTGCCATCAAAGGCTGTACCCACAAGCTCACCATGTGCATTAATTACCGGAGAGCCAGAGTTACCTCCAGTAATGTCGTTGTTTGAAATAAAATTAACTCTTAGGCTACCATTGTCATCAACATATTTGCCATAATCTTTTTCATTGTATAGGCTTTTAAGTTTTTCATGAACAAGAAATTCATCATTTGTGGTATCTTCTTTTTCTATAATACCTTCAATAGTAGTAAAATAATTATAGTGAATTGCATTGCCAGGACTATAGTCCGCAACAGATCCATATGTTAGGCGCATTGTTGAGTTTGCATCGGGGTAAAATTTATTTTCAGGCATCATCTCTCTTAATCCTTGAATAAAGAGTTTTTGGCCTTCAAATAAACTATTATTAATTTTTTGTCTCTTTTCGTAAATATTTTCAAGGTAATAGCTGTAAATAGAGTTTATCGTTTTATAGATAGGATCTTTTTCTATATTAATAATGAGAGGGTTTTTTAAAAAATTAAAAAACTTTTCTTTTGATGAAAAAATAGACCTATTAAATGAGTTGTTGGCATAAAATTTAAAATCAAGTTTTTTAATCCCAAATAGTTGCCTTTCAATTGTTTGAAAAACATCTGGATGTTGGTTTTTGGGAACATTATAATAGTATAACTCTAACATCGAAGCAAATAATTTTTGGTCAATTTCAGCATTAAAATTTTTATAAAAATTATTAGCATCTACTCTAATCTTTCTTAATGCAGATTCTCGCATTTCACTTTCTTTTGGCAAACGATTAATTGCCCTATGCATTTTGAGAGAAAAATACATGATTTCAGCACCAGAAAAAACCCCTTCATTTAGAAATGTTCTACTTATAGCGATTTTTTCATTTTCACTGTAAGCGTTTTCTATAATCTGTAGTGCTGAACCATACTTTTTATTTCTAAGACTATCTTTAACACACCAATTGTTAAATTTATTTTCTAAGTCTAATTTTTTTTCATAAACCTTCATCCTTCTTAAACCTTTTGATTGGCCAATATAATATTTCCAATAATTAGAAATTCTAGCATATTTTGCGGCGTATTTAATTTTTGTTTTAATGTCTGAATCCATTGCAGGCTTAATAATGTTAATCTTAGCGTCCCTAATTTTAACAATTGTTGGATTGGTTAAGTTTAATGCTTCCTTCACGCCGAAAGACGTTAAAAACCTATTTGTTGAACCAGGATACCCAAAAATCATTGTAAAGTCATTATTTTTCACGCCGTCTAGCTGAATAGGTAGGTGGTGTTTAGGTTTATAGGGCACATTTTCTGTAGCATATTCTGCAGGTTTTCCATCTGGGCCACAGTATACTCTAAATAAAGCAAAATCTCCAGTGTGCCTTGGCCACATCCAATTGTCTGTGTCTCCACCAAATGCTCCTATAGAGTTTGGAGGAGCTCCAACCAATCTAACATCTTTAAAAGTTTCATATGTAAAAAGATAAAATTCATTTCCACCAAAAAACGATTTAACTCGAGCGTTATAGTGAGTCTCACTTGTTTTTTCAGAAACAATTTCATTATATACTTTTCTTAATGAACTTGACCTATTCCAAGTTTTATTTAAGGTCTCTTTTGTTGAAGATAAAGAGTCAAAAATTAATCTTTCTTGTTCTAATTTATCGAGAACAAGATCAGTAACATCTTCAATGTTAATTAAAAATGAGGCGGTTAATCCCTCATTTGGTAATTCATCATCTTTGCTCATCGCCCAAAAACCACTTTTAAGATAGTCATTTTTGGTGTCAGAATGTTTTTGAATTTGACCATAACCGCAATGATGATTAGTTAAAAGCAAACCTTGTTCAGAAATCATTTCACCAGTGCAAAAGCCACCAAAAGAAACAATAGCATCTTTTAAAGAGGACTGATTAATATTATATAAATCATCAGCAGATAGTTTTAGACCAACATTATGCATATCCACTTCATTTAAGGATTTTAAAAGTTGGGGTAGCCACATTCCTTCCTCAGCATGTAATAAGCTGCTTGAAATAGAGATAAGGATAATTATGATTTTCGTTTTCATTGTTTTGCAAAAATAGTAATTAACGAGAGTTTAAATATTATTACTTGTGTTTTTTAAAAGTAACAATTAATTTTAAATTTGTGCTGTTATTTTACTAAGTTATAAATGCAAGAACAGAGAGGAACAAGGGTAAATAAATTTTTATCTGAAATAGGATACTGCTCGAGAAGAAAGGCGGATAAATTAATTGAAGAGGGAAGAGTAACAATTAATGGAAAAAGCACTCAACTTGGTCAAAGAATATTAGCATCTGACACAATTAGTGTAGATGGCATAAAAATTGCTAAGTTTCAAAAAGAAAAAAAATATATTATATTTAATAAACCTAGAGGAATTGTTTGTACAACTGATAACAAGAGAGAAAAAAACAACATAATAGATTATATTAATTATCCGACTAGGATTTTTCCAATAGGAAGATTAGACAAACTTTCAGAAGGCCTGATCTTTCTTACTAATGATGGAGATATTGTTAATAAAATATTGCGATCAAGAAATAATCATGAAAAAGAATATGAAGTAATAGTTGATAAGCCAATCACTAAAGAATTTGTATTATCTATGCAAAAAGGAATACCAATTTTAGGAACGATTACTAAAAAATGTAAGTTAAAAAAAATATCTTCAAATAAATTTAACATAGTCTTGACTCAAGGATTAAATCGTCAAATTAGAAGAATGTGCGAATATTTAAATTATAAAGTTATAAAGTTAAAGAGAGTTAGGATTATGAATATTCAATTAGATCTAGAGGTAGGACAACATAGAGAGTTTACTATATCAGAACTTACAGAAATAGAAAGGTTGTTAGAAAGTTCTTACAAAACAAATCTTTAAACAATAATATTTATTTAGCGTTTTTATAAACAGGAACAGCGGAACAGGCCTCTCCAAACATTAAGCTGAACACATACGGCTTTAATTGTTTTGAAATTTCTATGTATAAGTCCGGAGTTAAAGCAATATTGCCAGAACAACCTTTTACAATTACCTTTTTGTTCTTATATATAGACCCGTCTATTTTAGTAATGTTATTTATAAAAAGAATTTTAAAAACAGATTCTTTGGATCCAAAATAAATCTTTTGAGTAAAATTTTTTAAATATGAAGTAATAAGCATGTAAGCCCACATAGGAACAATACTGTCATTACTACAAAAAACAGCAACACACTTTGAATGATATTTTTTAAAATCATAGCTTTTGAGTTGCTTTCTGAATTCTTTTTCAATTAAAACATTTTTTTCAAACAGAAAATTTATAACGTCAAACTCTAGTATTTCACTTTTTGGAGCATAATCAGTAAGATCAAGAGTTATTAACCCACTTTTAGCAACTTTATTTATTATTTGATCAGTCATTTCTATAACATTCCTAACTCTAATTTAGCTTCTTCGCTCATCATATCTTTTGACCATTCAGGTTCAAAAACAATATTTACTTTAACATTGTTAACACACGCTAATTTTTTTACTTTTTCCTCAACTTCTAGAGGAAGAGATTCTGCTACAGGGCAATTTGGAGATGTAAGTGTCATTGTGATTTTTACATCTTTTTTGTCATTCACTTTAACATCATAAATAAGCCCTAAGGCATATATGTTTACAGGAATTTCAGGATCATAAATTGTACAAATAACCTCAATAATATCATCTCCTATTTTAGAAATTTCTTTTGGATTCATATTTATTTGTTTTCAAGACCATAAGCATAAAGCTTCATCTGTTTAATCATCGACAATAGCCCATTAGCTCTTGTTGCAGATAGGTGTTCAGAGAGGCCTATTTTTTTGATAAAAAAAAGATCACAATTAGTTATATCTTTCGGAGTTTGATTAGATAAAATTTTTATTAGAAGAGCAATAATTCCTTTTGTCATAATCGCGTCACTATCCGCTGTAAAAACAATACTGTTTTTTTCTTTTTTTGCGATTAACCAAACATTACTTTGACAGCCTTTTATTAGGTTTTCTTCAGTTTTGTGTTTGGCGTCTAAAACCTTCAACTCCTTACCTAAATCAATTAAATATTCATACTTCTGAGTCCAGTCAGAGAATAAATTGAAATCAGAAACTATTTCTTGTTGTATTTCATCAATTAGCTTCATAATTAAGTCAACATTTTTTTTGATTTTTTTATTGCATCAATGCACAAGTCTATTTCTTTAGTGGTATTGTAGACAGCAAAAGAAAGTCTAATTGTACCAGGAATATTATATTTTTTCATTAATGGCTGTGCACAATGGTGACCTGTTCGAATAGCAATTCCCATTTTATCTAGTAGTACACCAACATCGTATGGGTGAACATTTTTAATATTGAATGAAATAATTGCAGCTTTTTGATGCTTAGGGCCATAAATTATGACATCTTTAATTTCTAGCAATTTTTTAGTTGCGTATTGCAATAGTTTTTCTTGATGAGACTTAATATTATCAAGCCCAACAGATTCTAAAAAATCTATTGATTTGGAAAAACTAACTACACCAGCTATGTTGGGGGTTCCTGCTTCAAATTTATGAGGAAGATCTGCATAAGTAGTTTTGTTAAAATCTACAGATTTTATCATTTCACCCCCCCCTTGATATGGCTCAAGCTCATTAAGTATTGATTCTTTTCCATATAAGACACCAACTCCAGTAGGCCCATATAGTTTGTGTGCAGAAAAACAGTAAAAGTCTACATTTAATTTTTGGACATCTAATTTTATATGCGATGCTGCTTGTGCTCCATCAATAAAAACTTTAGCTTTAAATTTATGTGCTAAATCAATTATTTTTTTGATAGGGTTAATCGTTCCTAAAACATTTGAAACATGAGATATAGAAACTAGTTTTGTTTTTTTTGAAAGAAGGGATTGAAACTTGTCAAAATCAATTTCTCCAGAATTTAATATTGGAACGACTTTTAGTACGGCTTTGTTTTTATCACAACATATTTGCCAAGGAACAATGTTTGAATGATGTTCCATTTCTGAAATAATCACTTCGTCACCTTCGTTAATATTGCTACCAAAAGTATTTGCTATTAAGTTGATAGAATCTGTTGTCCCTTTTGTTAAAATTATTTCGCAAGTTTTTTTTGCGCCAATAAAATTTTTAATTTTTTCGCGAGTTTGCTCGTATTTTTCTGTAGAAAGATTACTTAAGTAATGCGCGCCTCGATGAACATTTGAATTTACTTTTTTATAATAATCTTCTATAGACTTTGTAACAGAGTTAGGCTTTTGAGTAGTAGCCCCATTGTCTAAATAGATTAAATCATGATTGTTTATTTTTTGATTTAATATTGGAAATAGATTTCTTATAGCGCTAACGTCAATCATAAATATTATAATTCTATATCAACATTTAATTTGTTGGACATTGTTTTCTGTATTAAAGATCTAAGCTCAGCGATGCTAATATTTTGAATTGCTTCAGAAGCGAAAGCAAACGTCAAAAGACCTTTGGCCTCTTCTAAACTAACACCACGGCTTCTTAAATAAAACAAGCTCTCTGAATCTAATTGCCCAATAGTACACCCATGACTACACTTGACATCGTCAGCATAAATTTCTAGTTGAGGCTTGCTGTTTATACTAGCATCATTGTTAAGGAGTAAACTATTATTGGCTTGAAACGCATCTATTTTTTGTGAATCTTTACGAACCATTATTTTTCCATTAAACACACCTTTGGATTTATCCAAATAGATTCCTTTGTAAAGTTCATTTGATCTACAGTTAGCATTTTTATGATCAACAAAAGTGTGATTGTCTACAAATTGATTTTTTGTGAGTAAAGTAATGCCATTCATGTTACTTTCAGCATTTTGTCCATTTTGTTCAAAATTTAAGTTGTTTCTAATAAAAAGACCTCCAAAAATGACTGTATTTACAGTGCAAACAGAATCAGATTTTTGGTAAACATTAAGTGTATCAATTAATTTAGAGCGGGCTGTATCGTTTTGGATTTTATTAAATTCAACGTTAGAATTTTCAGCACAATTAATTTGAGTGAAATTATTGCTTAAGGAATTTAAATCAGAAACATTTCTATTTTGCTCAATAAATTTAACACTAGAGTTTTTGCCAATAGAAATACAGTTTCTATATTGACTAAACATGTTTTCCGTAGTATTTAGAAACAGAATTTCAATAGGCTCTTCTATCTGTATGTTTTCGTCTACCGAAATTGTAAAGCCATTTTTTGATAGGGAAGCATTTAAAAAATCTAGAGAAGAATTAATAGATAAATTTTTAAAACTAGTGTAGTCACTAATAGTTACACCTTTTATATTAGAGCTAGAGATTAACTTCCCATCTAAAAAAACAATTTTATTTTTAAATCCTAAAAAATATTTTTCAAAATCCTTTAAAGTGTTTTTATTAGCACTATAATGTAAAGTATAACTTTCTGATATTATTTTTTTGAGCGAAGTATATTTCCACTCCTCGTCT
>Ga0163109_10002035_pt1 | contig 15918 bp, 20 predicted proteins | sample CRUFie1St13metaG_FD_108704 | JGI IMG/M metagenome (GOLD analysis project Ga0163109, IMG submission 108704) | Marine microbial communities from the Costa Rica Dome - CRUD Field 142mm St13 metaG | ecosystem: Environmental > Aquatic > Marine > Oceanic > Photic zone | place: Costa Rica: the Eastern... | reverse complement strand
TTGGTTGTCTATGACCTATCACTTCTTTTTTAATTTTTTCATAGTCATTCAATAGACTATCGTCAACAACTTTGAAATCATATCGCACTGCTATCATTGTAAGATAATAGGCAGTAACATCGCTGTGTTTGAAAGTCCATTTCTTTTTCTCACCGTCGTATAGTGCATACATGCCAGGCAGGTCACGTTTGTCTTTCAGACAACGTATCAGTTGTATCACTTTCTTGTTGTAAGGAAATCTCATCTCTATTCGCTCAATGTTATCGTCATCAGTATACTTCTCAATTACTTTGTCAAAACTAATGACACGGAAATCGTCATCGTACACAGGATTGTCTAACAACTTCTTTATGTCCAATCCGTGTGCTTGGAACTTGGTTAGATATCTTTTCAGTATTACCAATGCTAATCTGGCCTGTTTCTCTGTCCAGGCGTATTGTGACTCCGCTAATGATTTGACTGTTTCGTGATCTTTTGGGTGTGGCTTGATTACGGCTGTAGAACCTATCATTGACGGATTTACCCAAAAAATATCATTATATGCTAATATTTTAAGTGCTTCGTTTATTGTTTTTGGCAAATCTGTGTGCATATCAGTCATGGTATTTTAGATAATTATTAGTATATTATAGCATAATTGGTAATATAGTCAACCATGAAAAAGTACAAAAATAAAAGCGTTAATGTTAGAAAACAACTTAAGGTAAAGTTGGAAAATACTGCGACCAGATATAAAAACAAAGTTAGTTTCAGACCCACAGAACAGCAGTGCCATCATTGGTTTGGTGTAATAAACAGAGGATTGTTTAACAGTAGATTACCAAGAGTTCCAATCCATATCAAAAGACTACACAAGGATTGGGGCAGGTGTGTGGCCGATTGGGACAATAGGAAATGCAGAAAAGGAACTTTTGATCAGAGAGTTATCCCTTACAATAAAACAGAAGTGTTTCACTACATTGAAATACATTGTAAGTTTCCTACATGGAAAGATTTCATTGAAACCCTTGCACACGAAATGGTGCATCTTTATCAGATGTCTTGGTTGAAAGACCCTTATTCTAATCACAATGCAAATTTCTTTGCGTGGAGAAATAAATTCAAATTGGCAGGCCTAGGCCTATCAAGGTGTTAGCACCTTCTCAAATTCAGCGTAAGTTATAATTTTACTGTTTCCGAGGTCAGTACCAGTCTGTAGGTAATTTAGGAATTCGGGCGGATCGTCATGAACTATTGTGTAGTTAACATATGGTCTCATCTTAAGCATGTCTCTGAACTGTTTCAACCACCCTTCAAATATTTTGTCATCATTACGTTCTCCGTAATTCTCTGTATCTTGGTATATGTTGTTTAGTTCTCCTTTTCCGTATTCTCTAAAGTCGAAACCTATTAGATAGATGTTTTTATGTCCATGAACACCCGCTGTCCAAAATGCGGCATTACCGGATATCCAGTGTGGGTTGTGTGGTATCAAGTGTAACATGCCTTTGCTTTGTTTCCTGTTTACTTCTAATGCAGGAGCGTAGTGGATAGTTTTTAATCCAACTTCATCCTCTACCATTGTCATGCTCATCTTTGTGTCTACAGAGAATATGAAATCAGGCATGAAGTCTCTGTACAAGGCATTACATCCATATGTCTGTCCTGTTGCTTTTAATTTGTTTAGATCAAAATTTTTACGTGATGGGCCATTCCCTATGATGTAGGCGTTGCCCCGCGGAACTGCTTTGACTTTATCCTCAAAAAATCTAATATCCTGTATTCGTTTTCCTTGTCTAATAGTTGTGTTAACAACTACATTCTCGCCTGCATAAGGTGACCATTCTATTGGTAGGATTTCGTTCCTGGGTCCTAAATTTATAGTTTGCATTATAGATACTTCTCCTGTAGTCTTTGTTTGATTCTTGCCCATGGCAGTCCTTGCTCTATCTCGTCTTCGAACCATTCTGTGTAGGACAATTTGTTTGCCCAGGTCAATCTGTTAGGCATAGCGGGTGTGTTAATGTCCGCCAACTTGATGTTTCCAACATCATGACACAGGCTAGATTCAGAAACAAACACAGGTATGCCTTTCATTACGGCCTCCATGGCCGGATTGCTGGAATGATTTACTACTGCCCACGTTCTTTCAAGTGTGGCTTTGAAATCTGTGTCATCGTATGTTCTGTAATCTCGTTTTGGTAATCTCACTTTAACATTCTGAAATTTTTGCTCATCAAAACTAATTGTATTCCTAGGATGTGGCCTTACCAGTATTGGTCTTGTTGTGTATTTTCTTATTTCTTGTATCTGTTGTTCGATCCACTTGGACATTCTTGGCAGTCCCCTCCATTGTTCTGATGAGTCGTGCTGTCCGCAAATTACTATAAGGTCTCCGGTCGGATTCCATGGTCGCAGTTCGTGTTTGAATAAAGGCCAACGTTTGTCATCAAACTCTTGATTGGCAAAATCTGCATCTCGGTTGATTCCGTTGATACCTATTTTGAAACTAAGATTCCTACGCAATCCACCAACCTCAATTACAATTACTGGTTTGCCTTGGCTTCTGTATCTTTCCCATATACTTTTGTAACTCTGCATACGTCCTCGCCAGAGCACACTCCATATAACTGCAACGTCGCCATTAGTTTCCTTGTCAATACATACTTCATCTCCAGTGGCCTGCATAGACTCTATAAATTTTTGGAATATATTTTTGCTGTTCAACGGCCCATGTTTTGGCCACGCTTCTATCTTCATCAGTTACCTTGCTTTCCTTTGGCCACTTTACTAACGATATCATCTGCTTGTTTGGGATCAAACTTTACGCCGCCAAATGGATCATAGTTTTCAACATTCAACCAGTAGTCCTCGTTCCTGTTTCCACGTAGATCACTTTTGCTACTTTTTCCTAAAACTTTTCTTTTACCCTTCATGTGGTCTATGTATGCACCTAATACACTATTAATGAACACGTGATGTCCTTTTGCACCTGCTCCCTTGCCTATGTCTACCCCGTCGTCGGGTGCTACACGTTTTACGCATTGCCAGAATAGGTAACTGTCATGCCATTCTAGTTCTTTGAATATTGTATCTTTGATATACAGTGTTGTCCAGTAGTCCATGAATTCTTTAATTTTTTTGTGCCGTCTGTTGTAACATACCCAACCACATTCAGGATATTTTTCACCCCTTCCTAGATAGTTGACAAGTTTATCTTCTGGTAATAGACCTGTAACAAACTCTGTTGTGATTGGTCTAAACGTGTAAGTGTCAGCATCCAACCACAGTACGTAATCAGTATCAATTGTCTTGATTGCGTGATCCACTGCGAAAGTTTTATGTGAGAATCTGACTGCGTCCCAAAGGTATGAACCTTTGCCTTTATCGTTTTTGCCTGCGTTGGGATTTCTACGAACGCCTCCTGCAATCTCGCTTATCTCTCCGTTGGCTACTGGATCGTCTTTATGCCTCTGTTTAAATTTTATCAGTTCAGGATTGGCTGTTTCTATGTTTACAAACTTTACCTTGGGTTGATTAAAGTCAGGTTTGTCGCCTTCGTGGTATGCGTAAAGTATTACATCATCTGGCCAAAAATCCACATGGCTTTGCAACATTCTTTTAGCATAGGCAGTCCATCTGTTAGGTGGAAAAGTGGTCACAACCGACAATGTTTTCATTACAGACCTAACCTTTGTTTGAATCTTTTATAGACTGTGCCGTCTCGTATTTCTTTGATGCTCCACATCTTGTAGCCAAGATCGTGTACCCACTGTGTCCTGTCTGGTGTCTTAGGCGTTTCGATATCGTTTAGGTCTTTGTTGCAAACGTCCCAACAAAGTGCTAGGTTAGATGTGCAAAAAGTTGGAATACCTCTTATGCAACTATCAACACTAGCAGTTGAGTTATGAGTTACAACAGCATGGGCATTTGTAATGGCTTCTTGGAAATGAAACCTATAAAATTTCTTTTCGTCTCCAGCAAAATGTTTTTGCGTAAATTGTAATTCAATATCTTCCGGAAATTCATTTCTACGTGCATCAATAGATGCAACATGATTTGGATGTGGCCTCACTATAAATTTCCTGTCTGTAGCAGGTCTTAATTTTTCATACACTCCGTTGAACCAATCGATTGGATCAAGTTCGTTCATGCTCCAGTTGTCTTTAGGTTGTAAAACAAATATGATTGGATCCTTTTGATTGGACTTACGCCATGGTTCGTACTTTACTTTGAACTTCTTAACCATCATGTCCCAACGATCGCTAGGACTATTATCAGATAAAAAGTTACCGTCATTCATTGGCGTGTACAATGATACTCGGAAATGGTGATCGGGTGACGTTGAAACATTGCCAAAACTAGACAGCAACCCACCGTCAAATGTGATTAAGGGTATTTTTTTTGCTCTGCAATTATCCGCAAGTTCTCTACGTCTGCCTTTGGTGTGATGCATTTGCTTGTCACCACCATAACCAAACATAGCCGCCATGGGTGCAGTGGGTGTCATCTCTCCAGGCACTGTTGGTCCTGTCCTATGTTCGTTGACAATGACAGCCTCGTCACCAGACGCTTCTATGCCTTCTTTCAAATGATACAGTAAGTCCCAACTGTTTCCTTTACGTCTGTCCTTTACTGATCTTCTAAATATTTCAACTTTCATTTAACATTCTCCATGCTGTTCCGTTGGCCATTTCGTCATATGTCCAATTATTATATGCTAAACTTGAAAATAATGCAATCCTGTCTCCGTATTTAGGTGTTTCTATCTTGCTGAAATCTGTCTCAGATATTGGTGCCGCCGCACAGTTAGTTGCATCGCAAAAGACGGGCACACCATTTTCTAGACTTGCGACTAGTGTGTTTGAATTATATGTAACCATAGCATGATAATCCTGCCAATTGATCTGTCCCTGGTGGTTAGTCGCAGTGTCTATTTTTACTGTTGCACCAACATGGTCCTTTGCCACAATTGGATTGTAAGGTTTTTCCCTTACATCTATCTGTCTATCTGTATTTTGTTTAAGGATATTCAATGTCTCGTTCAACCAATTTTCAGCATTAAAGAAATTAGCAATCGCATTTGTTGGTGGCAACACCAGTATCTTTTTTCCTTTATTCCACGGTCTAACTTTTTTTTTGAAATTCTTTTCATACCTATCAATTGGTCGCTGTTTCATGATATTTTGGCAGTGCTTGTTTTTTGTTATCCGTAGCCAATGTGGATGCACATGAGCATTTGTGAAATAGCCATGATCCATAAAATAGAAATCTTTGTTTTCCTTAAGGCACTGTTTGTAAACTTCTCCCGAACCCGCCAGTATGCCATACATTGTCAAATCCTCGTCGGGCAGTTTTTTTAAATCTCGGAAATGATATATTTTGCCTTTTCCTGATCCCCCGACAAAAGCAGAAATGTATCTTTGTGTCCTTGGTTTGGTTGTGTGTATACCTGATAGCATTATCTTCTGTTTTCTTTTACTTCAAACATCTTACGTTTGGCCGCCCTGTTAAATTCTGCAATAATATTAACACTTCTCCTGTGTAGGTTTGCATTCTGTCTTGCAGAAACACTGTGGACACATTTTGTTGACACGTTGCAAAACGCAACCATTGTATTGGCTTTGTAAGGCACAGACTTTACAATGTCACCTGCCTTGTCGCCGACTGCTCTGCCACCGTTCTTGTTTACTTCTTGTATATCTTGATCTGTTTTGTGTATTTGAAACTCTCCGCCTGTGCTTTTGTCGTTTGCGTAAGGCATGTACAGTAAGGCCGCATATATCTCTCTTGGGTTGTCAATGTGTGGAGTACGAGAACTGAAGTCTATAGGTTTGTGCATAACTGTTTGGCAGTCGGTGCCTATCCAATCATCACCTTTGTCCCATCCTCTTGCACTCAGTGTGTTTTCTATATTATCTATGTGAGGCACTATGTTACCGAATGCTTCTTGCATTTCCTTGTAAAAATCAGATGAGGTGTGATATTCAGTAAATTCCTTCCATAAATTGGAAACTTTTCCGGGCTTCAACATCTCATCTGCCTTTAGTCTGTAGCATATACCTTTGTCAAACGGTTCAGTTGCCAAAAGTTGCTCTGCAGGCCATTCCTTCTCTAGGTTGTCATATATGTCCGTGGGCAGTGCATCTTCTATAATAAGATGTGGATATGGTTCCATTACTACTGTAGGTTTTTTCCTTAATATCGAAAGGTTCATTCTAGGTGCTCCATTATTTCTGGTATGTTTATTTTAAAGTTTATCATGTCACTGAATCTTTTTACGCCCTCTAACTTATGGCCATTCTTTCGAGGTATCTCTACAACATCTGCCAAATAAAGTTTATGCTCTAAATTTAGATTGTGCGATAGTAAAGGATATACTTTTTTGTGTAACATTCTTTTGTCTTGTATCTCTATTACTTTTGTTCCTGGCTGGCACCACAATAAATTAGTCATTCCTGCACCATGAGCCGCCAAAACATGCGATGCTTCTGCAAATGTTTTCATTTGATCTTTGATGCTTAAATTTTCAAGTGTAACTGTTTCCCATCCTTTAAGTTTTAATATTAGTTCATCTGAATTTATCATTCTCCTAGTCTTTGCTCCAGGACGTAGCACTACAATTTTTCTGTGAGGTTTGACACCTTTTAGATTGTGAAGTCCTTTGAAATGTCTCAGCCACGGAGCCATCGGAGGAACTATTACACCGTCTTTTGAATTACTCATACTTGGAACTAACAAGTGTTTGAACTGCCAAGTTTCATTTTTTGGCATCACAACTATTTTTACATCAGGAAATAATGCCTTACAAACTTTCTCGAAGTACAGACTTTGATTGGGTACTATGTAACAAAATCTTGCAAAATTTGTTGACCATCTTTTTTCCATCAACCTAAATTTAGAAATCACATCTATCCACACATGCCACGGGTTATTTTTTGTGTCATCGTCAACAGGTAGCCACACATAGGTATGTGTTTCATTGAAACTCTGGGTAACAGGAGGTATATCCAAATCTACTGTGTCGCCCCATTCTGTCCATAACTTGTGGCTCTTGCCTGGTTTGTGTCTACGTTTGTGTGTCAACTTCCACACGTATTCTGTTATAAGTTTGTTCTCTCTTGTTAGTAACAAAGGACAGGTATGTACTTTGCATTCATGAAACTCTGCTACAAAAGTTGGTAAACTTGTGAAATGTGGATCAATTGAATCATGATAAGGAACAGTGTAATTGTATTCAGGATCGACCATCTCCCAACGATCGAGGAAATACTTTAGCGAGTTTATGTTTTTGACTGACATTTAATTAATAATTATGTTATAATACACTACTATGATATTATTTTCAAACGGTTGCAGTTTTCTGACCCCTAGGCCAAAGGATGGTGTGGACACATTTACCAGCAAAATTATTGCAGAAAAATACGGAATGGATCTGACGAATATTGCTATGGGAGGCAGAGGTAATGTTAGGATCAGTTTTTCATCGAAAGTATGGTGTGAGCAAAATAAAGGCAAAGATATATTTGCTGTTATAGGATGGTCCAGTGCCGTTAGAAATGATTATATTACAGATGATGGTTGGAAAAAAGGACGTGTGCCAGGAACTGATCTAACTTGGCGTACCTGGAAAACTTTAGATAATGTCAGTTTCATCCGTAATAACAAGGGCTGGGATATTGAAAATAACCTAACTATGAATTTTTTAGATAATGTTTTTGATTTACAAAATTACTTTGAACGAAACAGGATACCATACGTCATGTACAACTCGCTTCCAAACGATTTTGGAAATGGCACAGTAGACTTTGAAATTATGAGAAACGCAATCAACATGGATCGATTCTTCAGCCCGAAGGTCAGTCAATTTGAATTTATAACAGATAAAAATTTAATTTCAAGTCAAAACGATCCCCATCCATCAGTAGAAGGTCATCAACAATGGGCAAAACAATTAATAGAATTTATAGATGCTAACAATCTACGCACCATTTAATAATAAAAATAGCAAAGCATGGGAAGTGTTCAACGGCGTTGATAAGTCGTGGCCAGACCAAATAACGAAACTTGACAATGCAACTGAAACAGAACCCGTTGATAATAGCATGTTCTGGGGATTTGTTAACAACAATCTAGAACTTGTCAAGAAGTTGGAAGCACGGAATCACAAGTATTGGTTCACTGACACACCATACTTTGGTAGATTTGATAACAACAATCTTAAACCAGATAATCATTATTGGCGTATTTGTAAAAATAACATACACGTAGAATACCTCAAAGGCTGTAAGTCTGATAGATTTGAAAAGTTTGGATTAAAAATTAGAGCACCCAATTTTAAAGGCAAACATATTTTAGTATGTCCTAGCAGTGCAGGAATACACAATTATCTAGACACGCCAAATTGGACAAATGAAATTACAGCACAAATTAAAAGGTATACCGATAGGCCTATCAAACTTCGACACAAGCCTAGGGGCAGGGGTACATCAGGACCGAGTGAGGCAACAGTACCCCTATCCGAGGACTTGAAAGACGCTTGGTGTTTAGTCACTAGTTGTTCTATAGCCGCAGTGGAGGCCCAATGCATGGGTATACCTGTTTTCTGCCATGAAAAAAGTTTTGCTAGAGATGTTGGCTTCCATGAATTAGCGGATATAGAAAATCCGTTTTTTGTTGGGGCAGAAGAATGGCTTTACAGTCTTGCATATCAGCAATTTACACCAGAAGAGATATCAAACGGCACAGCAGTTGAAATCTTAATGGACAAAGGAATATTGTGAAGATTGAAAAATTAAGCAAAGGAATCTGGGTGCCATCTACCGATGCTCAAATAAACGAATGGCGTGAAAAAGGACATCCTTATATGCAGGACACTTGCCTCAATAAGTTTCTCGAATGGTGCAAGATACAGAACAAAAAATTTAATCTAATAGTTGATGTAGGAGCATGGTGTGGAACATGGTCCATGGCCATGCAACCATACGCAAAAAATATCTACTGTTATGAACCAAATAAACTACACTTTGAATGCCTTACCAAGAATTTAAGTCCTTACAGTCATATAAGGTTATATAACCAAGCAGTAGGTAACGATGATGGATTTATAAAGTTGACCGAAGAAAGTGCTACACAAAATACTAGGGTGCTATTGGAAAAAGGAGACACAAAAATAAGCAAGTTAGATTCTTTAGAATTAAAGGGCGTAGATTTTATAAAGATAGATGTTGAAGGTCTTGAAATGGAAGTTTTGCGAGGTGCAGAAAAAATTTTAGAACAAGTCAAATATCTAATGATAGAATTAAATGGTAACAGTGAAAAATACGGAAGTAGTAAAAAAGATATTAAGCAACATCTTAAAAATTTAGGATTCAAAGTGCTGTTAAAAACTTGGCCAGATATAGTGTATTACAAAGCATGATGTACGATTATCTAAAAAAACTAAAAATAGAAAATGGATTCATGCCCTCGAGGATTTTAGACATAGGTGCATGGAACGGCTTTTGGACAAAGAAGGTTAAGCCAATATGGCCTGACGCTCATTTTACATGTATAGAGGCAGGACCAAAACATGAGAAAAGGTTAAAGGAGTTAACTGAAGACTATCATATTGCTGTACTAGGCGATAGTAACAGAGAGATCAAAATGTATCTAAGAGAAATTAACAAGGGAAGCAAAAAGAAGGTCACTTATACAAAAGGATCAACAGTGTTTGGTATTTTCAAAGATTTTGAAGTTCGACAAATGCAAACTTTGGATAAGTTGGTTGGTAAGGATGCACAGTTTGATCTCATAAAACAAGATGTTCAAGGTGCTGAAATAATGGTAATGCAAGGTGCACCAGATATATTCACACGTGCCAAATATGTAATTCAAGAAGTAAATTTATATAAGGACAAAAAATTTCCTAATATGCCTTCTGAAAACGATATGGATGAATACATGTTCCAACTTGGATTTAATAATAGTGAAGTAATAGAGCATAAAGAAAATGTTGATCAAATAGATAAGGTGTATTTTTAATGAAAATTTTTATAACAGGTGTAGCAGGATTTTTGGGATCACATTTAGCAGATCTAATGATCGCAGAAGGACACACTGTTGCTGGTAATGATAACATGATCGGTGGGTATGCTGATAACGTGCCACAGGACGTTGAATTCCATCAAGTAGATTGTTGTGATCTAGAAAACATGACTAAAGCAATGGAGGGTTGCGATATTGTTTACCACACCGCCGCAACTGCCTACGAAGGTCTATCAGTATTTTCTCCGGTGTTAGTTACAAGAAATATATTTGAAGCATCAGTGACAACTATTACAGCCGCAATAAGAAACAAAGTAAAACGTATTGTGTATTGTTCAAGTATGGCAAGATATGGACATCATGATAATTTACCTTACAAAGAAACTTATGAGTGTCGCCCCCAAGATCCATATGGGATAGCAAAAAAAGCCGGCGAAGATGTTTTGAAAAATTTATGTGACACACACGGAATAGAATATGTGATTGCCGTCCCACACAACATCGTTGGCCCAAGGCAGAAATATGACGATCCGTTTCGTAATGTAATGTCTATAATGCTTAACAGGATGTTACAAGGCAAACAACCTATCATATATGGTGATGGCAAACAACAAAGATGTTTTAGTTACATTGATGATTGCCTTTACTGCCTTAATGCATTAGCCTTTCAAGATAACGTTGTTGGCGAAGTAATTAACATAGGACCGGACGAAGAGCCTATAACAATAAACGAGTTAGCAGAAGCCTGTGCCAACGAAATAGGAATAAATTTAGATCCAATACATCATGACGATAGGCCGAAAGAAGTAAAACTAGCAGTATGTTCATCAGATAAGGCAAGGAAGTTGTTGGGTTATAAGACAGCAACCAATATCAGACAGTCCGTGAAAAAAACAGCGGAGTATATTAGAACCAAAGGCACTAAAAAATTTCAGTACCATTTGCCTTTAGAAATTATTAATGATCTAACACCAGATACTTGGAAAAATAAGTTGATTTAATTAGAACTGAATAAGTTAATTGCTTCTTTCTTCCAATCATCAGAGTATTCACAATTCCTATATCCATCAAACCATGGTCCACCTTCTGTGTAGTGTAATATCTTAGGTGAGCCGTCTTCTGGTTCTCTGTACCAGCCAACTAGCCAGTTGTAGTTGTGCGGTAACTCTCCAATTTCGGAATCTTCAAGCCAACTGAATCTATGTAGGAATTTTGGTGTTTGTTCATTAAGGAATTCTGGTGTGAGCATTTTATTTTTTTCATGTTCGCAATTCCAAAGCACCATACTGGACCAGTTCTTTCTAGGATACACTGTTTGTACCTGTCCATCCATTTTGGTTGTTTCTTTTGGTGTGTAGTCATGCTGTACGCAGACAACTGCTTTGCTAGGATCCATGTACTTGGTTAGCATATGACTAGGAATCTTCCATAAGAAGTCACAGTCACAGAATACTGCCCACCCCTTAAAATCGTTCAGGTAAGGTACAAAAAATCTTGTAAACGTAAATTCGGTCGATGCAAGTTTGTCTTTTTCACGTGTGTAGATCCCCTGAGCTCTCATATCGTTTTGCTTTAAGGGAATAACTTCTGCTGAGGGGTCTCTACGTTTGATACTGTGTTCGCATACCTGGTACGCTATGTCTTCTCTTGAATCCCAACCTACGTAAATTTTCATTTTCTTCCTGATAATAATTTGTGTATGTCTTGCCAATTACTTACACGTATTACATCAGGATGACTAAAGTCTTGATTGTATGGGTGGTCTATTAATATAGGCTTTAAACCGTATTTGAGCCCGGCTACAGCGTTCTTTGGCTTGTCCTCGACCCAATATAGTCCGGTTCCATGAAATTCCGCTAAAGCACTGTCTTTGTCTGCCCCGGTGTCTAATATATGGTAATTCGTGAAGATGTGGTCCCCAAATAATTCACCTAATCTTTTCTTTCTCACTTTTTGTGCTGGTATGTCTGATGTCTGAGATGTGATTGGAATAAATGTCCAACCTTCTGCGGCCAATAGTTTTACCCAAGTTTGCGATTCGTCCATTGGACACTGGGTAGCCATCCATGCACTTTTGTTGAATTCTCTTATTTCTTTTCTTATTTCAGGTATTGTGAGGCCAAATCTTTCTGCCATCTCATATGTGTTTTCTTTATCGGGTAGTAGTTTGTAAGGATATATTCTTTCATTATTTTCATTGTAGTAGGATCTTTGTACCATCCATTCGGAAAAGTGCCTTTCCCATTCGAGAAGTACACCATCAACGTCTGTAAGTATGATTCTATTTGATGTCGGCATCTTCCATTCCTGCAACTCTCAGTTTAACAATATTTGTTATCTGCCATTGTTTCTGATCTAGTCCTTTGGTTATGCCAAGCCATTGATTCCTTATCAAAGCAAAGTCGTTTATAATTTTGTCCATGTCTACGACATCATCTTCACCGTCAACATATTTTTCTGCGTCTCTGCTTGATAATGCTCTGTTATAGTTTTCTAAATATTTTTTGAAAGTTTTAGAACGTAATCTTCTTAGTTCTATGTTAAGATATTCAAGTATTGCTTCTAGTTGTTGTAGTTGGCCGAATCTTTCTTCTACTATACCTGGTAGTGCGGCACTGGCTCTCTCTAGGTTGCCGTATATCTTACACTGCTTCTTTGCTTCTAATAACTCTTTGTCAAAGTATGCTATGCAGTCTGGGATCTTGTCTAGGTTTCTACTTACTTCGTTGTACCAGTTTATCATTCATCGCTATCGCCGTAGCCTGAGTCTTCAAATTCTTCATCCTCAAAAACGGTGGCAATGGCTTCCTCTAGTTTTGGATCAAGTTCTGCAGATCCTTTTAGTACATCATGATCAACTCCTATGTCATCAAGACTCTTTATGAAATCGATGGCCATGTCTAATTTTTGCCGTTCTGGTACATAGTGTACAACGGAGTTCCATAATCGTTCAATATCTTCGTGTGAAAAATCAATCATTACTTTTCTTCAATCTCTTCTGGCTCTTCAATAGGTGTTTCTTCCTTGAACTCTGCCATAATCATATCTAATTTATCTCCAACCCATGCTTTTCTGAAGTCTATGTGTTCTTTACCTGCTTTATCGATGTATTTCAACCTGTTTCCTTGTTGTACTAACAATCCTTTTTTCTCAAACAAGTCTACAAGTCCACTGTATGGATCCATTCCTGTGTCATATGGAATCTTCACTTGTACACCTTCAAAAGGTTTTGCATATCTTGTCTTCATAACCTTACAAGCGGCTCTGATACCTCTCACATCTGAAACTTTGTTACCTTTTTCATCTTCTTTTAGTTTTAATTTTTTCATTGCGACAACAATACTTGATGCATAGATAAATCCTTGACCGCCCGATATCTTGTCATCCGGATCAAACATATCTTGAGATGCGTATGTGTGGTTTGTTGCAATAAGTCCTACGTTCCAACTACCAAACATATTAACACAGTTTCTTACAAGTGCCGTCAATGCTTTAGGTTTTCTACCCAAGTCACCTTTCATCTCACCTGCTTCAAACTGATTTACGTCTGTTGGAGTTAGCAACATACCCAAACTGTCTATAACAAATAAAACTTTAGGTGCACCTTCTTTGTTGTCTGCGTGTTGGTCTCTGTAACCTTTCATGAACTCTGAGACAGTTTTTGCTACGTCGTCCACCATGGACATACTTAATTTCATCAGTTTATCTTCTGATGTGTCTACATTTAAGGCCTGTAACCATTGTTCGTCTAATGCGTTCTCTGTGTCAATCAATATAACGAATATGCCTTGGTCCTGTGCATTCTTAATAATGTTTCCTGATGCTATGTAACTTTTACCCGCCCCTGATTCACCTGCAAGTACTGTTACTTTGCCTAAAGGTATTCCTTTGTTAAAGTCACTAGTCATCAAATAATTTAATGCATAGTTTCCTGTTGATATCCAATCTGTAGGATCACTGAATCCAATACCCAGTCCTTGTATAGACTTGGTTAAACTTTTTCTAAATTTTGTTGCGTCAAATACTTTTGTCATTTTTTTTAGTTCCTTTCCATTATTATATTGGCCTTGCTGTCTTTTGTCAAATGTCCTATGTCTATTATTTCTACTTTACCAATTGGTAGTAGACCAATTCCGTGTTTTTTAGAATATGGGTCAATACTTTTGTCATTGCACCAATCTAAAAACCCTTGTTCAAAAATACTTTGTTTGTCATTTAAGGCAACAATAATATCGGCGCCAATATAGTGATTATTCTCTGTGCCATCATAATCAAATGGTAAATTATCCATCCATAAATCTACATAACTTTTTCCTAATTCGTTGTATGCAAGGTAGACTTCATTTTTTGTTTCGTGAAATTGGAACAAATTGTGTTCTTCATCTGTAAGTTTAATTCTTGGATTAGTTTCTCTTTTTTTAGTCCATTGTAAAGGCAAGTAATCGAGGTCGCCGTCACTTTCACCTGAACTATGTTCTAAAGCGTGTACACAAAAATTCAAATCTCTTATATTTTCTTTTATATTCATTGGTGCAATTATCATTAATTTCGTAGGGTTATCAAACTTTCCTGACAGTTTCTCAAACGCAACGTGCAGTGTATTGTGTAAATCCTGATCATTCCAATCAATTTGCTTTGGTAGTTTTATAAATTCTGTTCTTAAAAAAGTGTTTATGTTTTTAATTGCGTTTAATAATATTTCTTTTATTTCGTCATGTGGACGTAACCTAAAAAATGTTCTTACGTGATCTATGTCCTCACCGTCACCAACGTAAATGGATTCAATTAAGTTTTTCCATTTACTGGCAACGGTGTGATCATAAAGGTTTATACGGAATGCGGGTTTACCATCAATCGTATATAACATTTGTCAGATTATTTTGCTTGTCTTGACCTAATCAACTTCAAGATGTCCTCAGCTCTTTTGGCACTGTCACCTGTTGGAGCCGCCGTTGCCGGGGCCGCCTGAGGTTTCTCTGCCTCGTGTGTATGAGGTTGATCACCACCTTCATGACTATGTTTTGTGCCATCGTCGTGTGTGTGTTCAACATTTGCTGGAGCCGATGCTGTTGGTACTGCTACCTGTGGTTTACCTTGATAAGCCACGCCTGCCGGTCTGAAGTACTGTCCATACTGCTCAAGATCATAAGCCTCACCTTCCACAGATTTCGCAAATAGTTCTGCGATTATTTTCACTTCTGCTTCTGTTGGTTCTTTTGGTCTGAAGTCACCTAGGTTGTGTAACCCATGTGTGTCAATCGCGGCTCTTTCTGCCTCGTCTAACGGTCTTTCTCTTCTTGACCATTTTGATGTTGAGTAGTCAGCATAACCACCTTTCGTTGTTTTAGTGATCCTGAAGTCTACACCTTTCAAATAATCAGTTGGCATTTCTTCCATCTCTGGATCCATCAATGCACTTCTGATGATGTTGAAGATCTGAGGTCCAATGATAAATCTTCTGATTGGATTCTCAGGTGTTGTGTCTTCTGCTAGTGGATTCGTTGTGACAAAACCCTGGAAAATGTAACTTTTCTTTTTCCAGTATTTTCTGCCCATGTCTTCCATGCTCTTGTCTTTAAACCACGGTCTCACCTCTGTGAGTACTGGACAAGTTTTCCCATACATTTCCATGCACGGTACTTGCACTGTCACCGGTCTGCTATCAGTCTGACCTTTGATACCTGCGAAAGGTAATTTGATCATGTTTCTTTCAGTCCAGAAAAACGTGTTGTTTGGATCCTTATCTGGTAAGAATCTAACTACTGCTTCTGAGCCTTCTGATATATTCCAGTGTGGGTAGATGGCGTTGTCGCCGCCTGCGTTGGAAGTGGAGCGATTCACTTCTTGAGATTTTAACTTCGCTCTTATTTCAGCCAATGATGCCATAATGTAAGCCTCCTTTATTGTGCCTAT
>Ga0163109_10002034_pt1 | contig 15919 bp, 12 predicted proteins | sample CRUFie1St13metaG_FD_108704 | JGI IMG/M metagenome (GOLD analysis project Ga0163109, IMG submission 108704) | Marine microbial communities from the Costa Rica Dome - CRUD Field 142mm St13 metaG | ecosystem: Environmental > Aquatic > Marine > Oceanic > Photic zone | place: Costa Rica: the Eastern... | reverse complement strand
GTATCACATATAAAGGCCTCGATAAAGAAGGAAAAGCCCTTATTGAATTTAAAGTTGAGGCCAATCAACTGACCAATACCTTGACCTATCTTGAAAAAGTGCTCAGTGAGAATGATTTTGCCCGTGAAAACTATATGAAGTTTTCTATGCTGACTGCAAGGGAGAATGAAGCGCTTCGTTATATTGTCAAAGGACATTCCAATCAGGAAATTGCCAATAAAATGTTTGTGTCGGTGAACACCATTCGAACGCACCGAAACAGAATCTGGAAGAAATTAGGTATCAAGCGCTTTAACGATTGTGTCAAATTTGCCACCTTTTTTGATTAGATAGACTTATATACGCCCAAAGGCGTATTGTACGAACAAAAAGCCTTCTATAAATTCATTAACGAGTTGATAGTGTTTAACGCTTTGTTCAAAAGATTAAACAAACCATAATTTTACCCTTAACTAACCAACAACTCTATAAAAAGCAGCTTTAAATCGAGCTGCTTTTTTTATTTCTGCTGGGTTGGTTAATTCTAGCACAAGCTGTAAAGCCTAAATATTTTTCTTTCTTCTTCGTTAGATTTACAATATGCAAATACAACCGATTCACATTCTTCCTAGGCTCTTCAAAGTCCTAAGTGTGTTACTACTCTTTACCGTTCAACTGCAAGGGGCAACAATACTTATTCCGATGGATGAAGATCAGAATGATCACCTAAAAGCCTATGGGATTACCTACTGGGCGTTAGCGCAAGGATATACAGGGGATTGGCTGCTGAACTATCGTGGAGGAAGCTTTGCATTTCCAGACAATCAATCCTTACAACTTGAATGCCGTATTCGGGGAGTTGATTTTGAAGTGGTCTCAACAGCCAGTTATGATAACATCCTGCGAGAAATCGCAAGCCCATCGGTTAATGCTGAAAAAGTCAAACTTGAGAAGGCCCCGAGAGTGGCTGTGTATTCTCCAAAGTCAAAAAAACCCTGGGATGATGCGGTTACGCTTGTCCTTACCTATGCAGAAATACCCTATGACGTGCTGTATGACGATGAGATTTTAGATGAACGTCTTCTACTTTATGATTGGCTACACCTTCACCACGAAGACTTTACGGGGCAGTATGGTCGTTTTTATGCATCCTACAGAAATCAAGCGTGGTATAAAGAAGAAGTGGCTGAAATGGAAGCCTCAGCCCATAAACATGGGCATGGTAAGGTATCTCAACTCAAGCTTGCCGTCGTAAAGAAGATTTCTGCCTTTATGGCTGGCGGAGGATATATGTTTGCTATGTGTTCGGCAACCGACAGTTATGACATTGCCTTAGCCGCGCAAAACACCGATATCTGTGAATCTATGTTTGATGGCGATCCGATGGCTCCCAACGCACAAAGCCAACTTGATTTTTCCAAGACATTAGCCTTTAAAGATTTTAACCTCCGCACCAATCCTATGGAATATGAGTACTCTGACATTGATGCCAACTTCCAACGACAAGTGCCACAAGAGATAGATTACTTTTCATTGTTTAATTTTTCGGCGAAATGGGACCCAATTCCCACCATGCTCACCCAATGCCATACACGCATTATAAAAGGCTTTATGGGGCAGACAACAGCCTTTCGAAAATCTAGACTAAAATCCAATGTCACCATTCTTGCTGAAAATGATGCCTTTGGAGAGGCTCGTTACATTCACGGTAAATTTGGCTTGGGGATGTGGTCATGGTATGGTGGTCATGATCCGGAAGATTACCGACACTATGTTGGGGATCCTGTGACGGAGTTAAAAAACCACCCAAACTCTCCAGGGTACCGCCTAATACTTAACAATGTGCTCTTCCCTGCTGCAGAGAAAAAAGAACAGAAGACGTAGAGAAGATTACTTGGATTTTTTCTTCATTCAAAAAACCGCCAAACGAGCCCACCCGTGTAATTTCTAGGTCGAGCAGGATGCTGTGCAATGCCATAATATCCTGTAGGCCCTAAGTACTGATTGAGATATTGTGCTCTCACAAAAACCCTCATGTGACTGACTTTGATTCCAAGAAAGGCTTCAAGTCTTGGTGGCATGGCACTTGCCTCCTCATTCACAGGTAGTCCAAACCGGGATAGATAAGGATCATAGGTCATTCGGGGGAAAGCTGTATTCCAAGTTATCTGAGCGCCCAAGTTTAGAATGAGCCTTGATTGAAAAAGGCTTTGCTCGGCATAAATTCTATGGCGAGTATACAAAGTGGGCATGATAAAAACATCTTCTGACGTCATCTGTGCACCTAACAAAGCATCCCAGTTTAACCAGCCCTTAAATGCACTGAAGCTGTACGAAAGACTGCCAGCAAGACGATGAACAGAACCATTAAACTGAAAGGTGAGCCGGTTGCTATCTACCAAAACAGCGTTCTGATCAAGAATGTAGTGCCCTGACAGAACTAATTTATCCCCAAGACCATAGGTTAATCTACCCTCAAAGGTCATGGGCCTCGAGTTCACCTGGAAACCTCCCGTGTAACTAGGGTCGGCAAGACGATCGACGGGATTCATAACACGGCGAATAAAAGAAGTCTCAACGTTTACAAAGCCTGAAGAAGTCTTAAGATGGAATTGTGAGAAAAGATGCTGACTGCCTCTTTGATAGCCTGAAAAAATGAGTTGCGCCTTGTTTTCCCAGGACCAACGATTTCCTTGAAGTACGTATCGAATTTGAGCAAAACTTTCATGAAACTTTTGATCTATTCCTTGCAAACTCCATGGTATGTAACGATGGCCTGCCTCAACATCAAAAAGTCCTTTATTCTTTAGATATCGACGCCAAAAGAAACTATTTTCCAACACCTTGGACTGATAACTCAAACGAAAAGTGTCTGAATCAAGCCAAGCATAACTTGAATAATACAGAGTGTCATCGCCATTTTTCGGGTCTTCAAAGAGATTTGACCAAGTAGAAAAAGCAAGCCTATGTCCTAAAAGACTTTGTACTTGAAAATCGGAGACTTGGAGCGAGTCATTAATCTGTCTCATTGTTTTCAATCCAAAGTTTAGATGACTTTCTAAACAGATTCCAAACCCACGATCACTTTGAATAGCATTATCAAGCACAGGCGTATACAAACTAGGAGAGCTTAGCCTTAAGCTATCGTTACCGATGAAATCTTCTTGAATTCCTCCATTCGCTTTTCTACGAAGTCGATGGAAGTTCATCGTGAGATTTCCCGAATAGCGACCGTTATTTGAGGCCCAACGATTGTAAAGAGAAAAGGCGGCATTGCGTGTCTCTTCTTCGGGGTAATACCCTATAGATGACATACGGTAGAAGGAAAGGCCATAATCCAATCCAAGATTGACCCGTTGACTGTGTTGCGCACTGAATACATTTTGACGCTCAGCACCAATCGCATAGGCAATCTGCGAGAGCGGTTTTTTTGTTTTGTACCACTGAATAGAATCTAATGGCATCCTGTAGGCTGATAGGCCGTGGGCATGACTGCGCCATTCTAAGTTTTGCATGGCAGGCTGAACCTGCATACTTAAATCATACAGCGGACTTCCTGTATTTCCCAAGTCGATTGTAGGGCTGTTAAAGGCCGAAGCAAAATCAAAATTGTAAATACTTGACAAGGAGGTATCTATCGAAAGGACTTTCCAGGGCTCAGTGCTGTAAAAAAAACTATCCGTCTCTAAACCTGCCTCACGCTGACCATACGAAGTGCTGCAACATACTATGCTTATAAAAAGCAATAATTTATTGCAATACCCTTTAACCATGTACACGGATCAAACCACGAAAGAGCGTTTCTACCCGATACCCAGCTTCTTGGGCTGCTTTCAAAACATATTCATGATCAACGTGCTCGACGTTTTCTGGAGGATATCCGATATCTGTAATAACCGATAAGCCAAAAACCCGCATACCACCGTGCCTAGCAACAACGACTTCGGGAACAGTAGACATACCCACTGCATCACCTCCCAATCGATAAATCATTCGATATTCTGCGGGCGTTTCGAAAGTTGGTCCCGACAATCCATAATAGACTCCTTCCCTTACATCGATCGATTCTTCCTTAGCAATACCCTGTACAGTGTTGATGTATTCCCTATCATATGGTTCAATCATTTCCGGAAATCGAGGGCCAAGTCGGTCATCATTAACTCCGCGCAATGGACTCTCAGGTGTGGCATTGATATGATCATTGATAATCATTAAATCTCCTACCCGCATTCCTTCTTGAACACCACCTGCAGCATTTGAAACCGCAACAGAATGACATCCAAGTGCTTTCATAACGCGCACTGGATAGGTAACTTCTTTCATGGAATGCCCCTCATAATAGTGAAGTCTACCCGCCATTAAGACTACGTCCACTCCTTCGAGTTGACCAAAGATTAGAGCCCCCTGGTGTCCCTTTACAGAAGAAGTCTTGAAGTGCGGAATATCCGTGTACTCAATGCGTTGAGCATTTTCGATTAAACGAACCAATCCACCAAGTCCACTGCCTAGAATAATACCCCATTTCGGCTTAATCTCTATATTCTTTTCCAGCCATTGTCTTGTTTCTTCAATCTGAGTATACAAATCCATAGTTTAAAAATACGCTTTGAAAGGTTAGTAGCTCTACCCTAAGGTCAATGAATTTCTAATAATCAGGAGATGGCGGTTCTGGGAAAGCATTGATTGCCTGCTTCACGGCATAATCAGCATAATGATCTACCAAGTCGAGAAGCAAAGGGCCACCAAGTGTGACATCTCGAACTTCAATAGGATGTACAACAAGACGTATACCTCTTTTTTCAAAAAGATGTATGTGCGGCTTAAGGCGCATCAAATCCTTTTCTGTTGTATGAATATCAGTTATAATAAGACTGCTTTCCGTTTCAAGATGACGAATTGTCGATAAAATGGACTCAATATCATAGGCTGTAAAAGCATGGTGGTCTTGAAATCCTCGACATATGACCGAATAATTCATCATGCGCATATAATCAAAAAAATCGTTGTTGTCGGCAAGTCCAGCTATTGCCAACAAAGGCTTTTCATACTCAGAAATTCTCGCTGCACCGCTAGATGTCACCCCATAAGGGGATATGTTGTCTGTGGTTGTAAAGCAGACGTATTGATAGGACAGTGGACGCAGTCGATCACGAATGATCGCCTGCTCATCAATTGTTAAATGTTCAGGGCACTTGGTAACTACCATGATATCTGCCCGATGGTAACCACTTCGAAACTCCCGCAACCTGCCGTAGGGCAACAAAAAATCATCACAAAAAAGCAAATCATATCGAGTTAGTAAAATCTGAAGTCCTGGCTTAATACTTCTATGCTGAAAGGCATCGTCCAACAGAGTTACTTGGTGAGCTGGTCTGCCATGATATAGATCGGGAATGGCTTGGCTTCTGCTTTCGGATACCACTACCCTACTTTGTGGGAATCTGTGTTTGGCTAATAAGGCCTCATCGCCGCTGTTGTCTACATTGGATTGTATACTCACCTCTCGATAGCCTGTACTTTTTCTACCATATCCTCGACTTATATACGCAGTGGGGAGACCGCGTTGTGTGAAGTGTTGTAATAGATAATAAGTATGAGGCGTTTTGCCACTTCCGCCTGCTGTCAAATTGCCTACACCAATAATGGGCATTTCATAATCCATTATGGAGTTGATTCCCCAGCGAAAGGCTAAATCGCGTAGGGCAACACCCATCGCATAGAAAAGCGATAAGGGGAGTAAGAGAAGATTACGTGAATGACGCTTATGGTGCATGGATTGAATAATATCCGCCTTTATGGAAAGATACAATTCTCGCGGTTTCCAATTCCAATAAGGTTTCACACACAGGAAAACTTGTGCCAAACGTATTGACCATGGCTTCTAAACTTACTTTACCACATTGCGCAATATGGTCTAATACTGCCTGGGACTCGACACTTAATATTGTGCTGTCCTCCATGACACCATATTGTATACGCGATACATAAGACGACCAAAATGTTTGGGGATATTCTATGAGTTGAGCTATATTCTGAGCAATCAAATAGTTGCATCCTAGACTGCTCTTGTCCCTGCATCGACCGGGCACGGCAAAAACATCACGATTTTCTTCATAGGCTCTTCTTGCCGTAATCAGCGCTCCCCCTTTTAGCGCACTCTCAACGACAATCGTTAATCTAGACATTCCAGCAATCACGCGGTTTCTTTGCGCGAAGTGATAAGGACGTGAAATCACATCAGGCAAAAATTCGGTAACAAGAAGTCCTCCATTATCCACGATTTTATCCGCTAAAACAAAGTGCTCGGGTGGATAGATGTGCTGAGGCGGATTCCCTAAAATGGCAAGGGTACAAAGACCTTCAGAAAGAGATGTTCTGTGAGCCTGGGCATCAATACCTCGGGCGAGACCACTAACGATACTCAACCTATTTTTACAACCTGAGATGGCAATCGATTGAACAAGCTCTGTACAAACCGATAGCCCCTCTTCTGATGGCTTTCGCGTACCTACAAGGGCAATATGCTGCCGTAAAAGGTGTGAACGATTACCCTTAACAAACAAAAACAACGGGGCATCAACCAAATGACGTAAGTACGGAGGATAGTCCTTATCATCAATCAACACCACTTGCCATGCATGGCGATTCACAATATCGAGTTGACGATTGGCATAGCTTTGATGTTCAAGCATTACAAGCCGATTACGCCAAGCATTACATTGTTTGTGTTGAAGTTTATTAAAATCAACATCTTCCCAGTGCTGTAAAGGGCCTAAAAGCTCCCAAAGTCGGCGCGCGTAAACCAAGCCTATACCTTCCACCGCCTGTAGTTCGATAGCCCGTTGAATTCTACACAATCTGTTTTCTGGTGAATCTGGCATTGTTTACCTTGTGATGGTTTATTAAGAGTCAATTATTATGCGCTGTCTACATAAATACTTCCTTCTTGCCCTTACATTTCTAGCCGTTGAGTATTCAGTTGGTCAGGATTATAATCCGAATGCTGGCCCCAACTCTTTTTCCAGTGAATCCAACCCAAACTACTGGAAAAACAAATCCATAAAACCGGGGTATTGGCAACAAGATGTGCATTATACTATGACAGCCCGTATTGACGAAAAACGTTACTTCATTCAGGCTAACACGGAGTTGGTTTATACCAATAACTCACCAGACACCCTTGATCAGGTGGCATTTCATCTGTATCAAAATGCCTTTCAGCCCGGAGCATATTATGATAATCTTCAAAAAAATAATGGCGTTGATCCCATTTACAGTGACTATGAGGAAATGGGACTTGGAACGGTTGTAAGCAATTTGAGGGTTAATGGAGATGTCGTAGATACTACCATGGACAACACCATTTTGTTTGTATACCTCAATGAGCCCTTGCTTCCCAATGAAGGAATTACCCTAAGTTTTGATTTTCAAACCTTCTATGGCTTTGGTAGCAGTCGTCGTCGAATGAAGCTGTTTAACTCATATGGGGCCATTCAATTTAATGGCGCACACTGGTATCCAAGAATCGCTGTATATGATGAGAAATTTGGATGGAATGTTGATCAGCACCTCAGCCGAGAATTTTATGGAGACTTTGGAACCTTTGATGTTACACTAGACTTTCCCTCGAACTATATAGTAGGAGCAACCGGTTTTTTGCAAAACCGCGATGAAGTCTTACCTGCAGAACTCAGAGCAAAACTTGATATTGAAAACTTCAAGGATAAGCCATGGGGCGAAGCGCCTTCGGTCATTATTCCGTACGTTGATGGCGAGCGCAAGCAGTGGCATTACTACGCCGAGAATGTGCATGATTTTGCCTTCACTGCAAACCCACATTATCGGATAGGTGAATCGGAGTGGCAAGGAGTTAAAACCTATGCCCTTTGTCAAGAGCCCCACAGTAGTCGATGGCAAAATGCAGCGGAATATACCGCAGCCATCATTCAAGTATTCTCTGAAGATATTGGCATGTATGGTTATCCAAAAATGATTGTAGCTGATGCGCGCGATGGCATGGAGTACCCCATGCTCACCTTAGATGGCGATAAAGACCCTGGATATCGAGACCTCCTAGTTCATGAAGTGGGGCATAATTGGTTCTATGGAATGGTCGCCAATAATGAAACCTACCGAGCCATGATGGATGAAGGGTTTACTCAATTTTTGACGGCTTGGGGTCTTGAGGCCATCGACGGAGTTGATTATGTGAGAAATACACCCCCCACGCCATATCTCAGAAAATTTAGGGAGCCTGTAGAAGCTCGTGAAGGGGAGGTATACATTGGATATATGATGGATGCCACCCTCGGGCAGGACCCTCAGCTCAACACGCATAGTGATGGATTTGATGGGGCATTACGTCATGGCGGCGGCTATGGTCATGTGTACTACAAGACAGCGGTTATGCTCTATAATTTGCAATACGTCCTGGGTGATTCTTTGTTTTTGGCAGCGATGCAACATTATTTTGACCAGTGGTCCTATGCCCATCCTTATCCAGAAGATTTTAGACACTCCATCATTGACTTCACAGGCGTTGATTTAAACTGGTTTTTTGATCAATGGATTGAAACAAATAAGAGCATCGATTACAGCATTTCATCTAAAAAAGAATCCGAGGCTAACACCTATACCATTACGCTAGAGCGTCATGGGAGAATGCAAATGCCCATCGATCTTCAACTTCAGGATAAATCGGGCACCACCTATGATTTTCATATTCCAAACCAATATTTTGAAAAATCAACGGAAGCGACCATACTTCCCAAGTGGACGGGATGGGATAAGCTCCATCCAACCTATAGTTTTACTGTAGAACTTGAGGATAAACTGGCCAATGCGACGATTGATACAACGAACCGCTTAGCCGATATTAATGCGTTTGATAATCGCCTTAATGGAAATACCATTTGGCGATTCAATAGCCATGTTTATAATTATCCAAGCCGTAAACATTATATCATGGAATGGCGGCCCGAGGTGTGGTGGAATGGTGTAGATGGACTAAAAATCGGGCTTCATTTAGAAGGGGATTACATGCGCCGTAAACGCTTCTTTGATTTTACGGTTTGGGGAAATCTGTCTTGGCCGACCATAAATCGGTCTTATCAGGGTGCCCCAGCTTTCTTAAACAATCGAAGAACATACCAATCGATCAACTACAGACTCTCCTACGCTACCCCAGTGTATGAGTTTATGGAGGGTGCTACCGCTTATGTCAAGTCAAAATACCTTGATGGACTTGTTGATCAACGCCTTGGAATTCAAAAAGAACTGCACGGAAAAGGAACGCTCAGGTTAGAAGGTTTTGCCATGATTAGGCCCAATGAAGAGGACTTGTCCTACCTTCAAAACCCAGAGCAAGGTGCTTGGTGGACTAGCGGTACATGGAATGCTGGACTTAACCTACAATACACCTCCGAAGACTTCCGCAAAGCACGACCAGGAAAGAGTCAACTCAAACTTTCAGGAAGAATATCTATGACTCCTGACTGGAACTATCAATACCTCGAAGCAAGCTTTACCGACCATATGAAAATGGGGAAATTTGACTGGAAGAATCGTTTATACAGTCGATTTGGTTTTGGCAGTACCCCGCCAGAAAGTGCCGTGTACTTAGCCGGTGGCAATCCTGAATCCATGATGGAAAACAAGTTCGTACGCAGTATTGGGTTTTATCCAGGGCAAGAAATTGGCCCCTATCAAGCCAATGCCACGACCGGCTTTCATTATGCAGGAGGCTTAAATCTTCGTGGATATGCGGGTCGCTTAGTAACCGATGAAAACGGACAACGATTACTCTCTGGAAGGTCAGGCGTAAGTCTTACGTCAGAATTGAGCTTTGATCGTTTGATAAGCATCAAGAATAGCAAACTGCGAAGAAACTACGATGCCAATGTATACCTCTTTGCGGATGCTGGTCTTATTAATAGTGACCCATCCTCTCGTGATAGAAACTGGTCTAAAGTCTATGCCGATGCTGGGTTAGGTCTTTCCCTGACATGGAAGCGCTTCTTTAAACTTTACAACCTTAAGCCCTTCACCTTTCGCCTAGATTGTCCCTTTTGGGTGTCCGACCCAGGCACTGGAAATCAAAACCTTTACCCACGTTTGGTTTTTGGATTTAATCAAACCTTTTAATCTGGATTTTATACCTGTATGAAACGATATTGTTTTTTTCTAATCACCCTCTATGTTGCCAGTGCTTCGTTCCTCGAGGTCAATGCGCAAAATGAAAAAGGGAATGCTGATGCCCGAATAGCCATGATTGGATGCCATAATCAACATGCTCCGGCTCCTGCTCTACCTTATATCGCTGAAGTACTTCAGCCAGATGTTACCGTATGGATTGGAGATAATGTTTATGCAGATACAAAGGACGACCCCCAGCACATTATCGACCAGTTAGAAATTCTACGAGAAAAAGAAGGATTTGCCGCTTTAAAGGATATATCCTCGTTTGTTGTCACTTGGGATGATCATGACTATGGACTTAACAATGCCGGAAAAGAATATAGTTTAAAAGAAAAATCAAAGGATATTCATCGTGCTTTTTGGGAATTAGAAGCCGAAATTCCTAGCTCACAAGATGGAGTCTATTACGCTAAACAATTCTCCTTTAATGGCAAAACCATACAATTTATTCAGTTAGATGGTCGCTATAACCGGGATAAACCTGGAAGAAATGCTGACGCTCTAGGAGAAAATCAATGGGAATTTTTGGCACAAGCCCTGCGACAAGATGATGTTGACTTGTGTTTTATATCCTGTGGTTATCAAATTCTTATCAATCGTCCGATGCGATGGGAGGCCATGGTGAGGCTGGGAAAAAGTAGAAAGCGCTTGATGGAGCTTATTGAAAGCCAAAATGCACCGGTACTTTTTCTGACCGGCGATCAACACTATGTTGAGGTACTAGAAAGTCCAAGAAATGTAGGCTATAAGACCTATGAAATCATGGCAGCGGGTATTAACAAAAATGAACGCCCAGGACGAGCCCCTAATCGAGTAGAAGGACCCGATGTCACTTTACACAACGCACCTATACTTGATGTGTTTTTTGATGAAGAGAATCCCTACATCGAAGTAAAAAACTTTAATGTCGAGACCGGAGAAATATCTATGTTCTACAGGATAAATCTGAATTCCATCGGAAAATAACCCAATCTATACCCAACTAGACGTAATACTTCATCATTCGATTTCAGCGAATATCCTCAGCTACATTCGAGGCATTGTTCACCTAAAAATTTTATGTTATGAATCGATTACGCAATCAAGTTCAAGTTATTGGTAGGCTTGGAAACACCCCAGAATTTAAAGAGTTTGAAGGCAATAAAAAACTCATTCGCTTTCGCCTTGCTGTCCACGAATTTTTCACGGATTCAAAAGGAGAAAGACAGGAGCGCACACAATGGCACACATTAATTGCTTGGGGGAAGACAGCGAGCAATTTATTTGAATATGTCAATAAAGGTGATGAAGTAGCTATTCTTGGAAAGCTTGTTCAGAGCACTTATAAAGACAGTGAAGACAAAACGCGAACTTCTACCGAGATACAAATTGAGGACTGGCTTCTTGTACAAAGGGTTTCTGTGCCGGCTGCCTAGCAGCCCTCGACGACGATTACGAATTCTCCTTTGACGGCATCGCGGCCTTGAAAGACGGATAAGACTTCCTCCGCTGTGCCGCGCTGGGTTTCTTCGTACATCTTGGTGAGCTCTCGGCTCACCGAGATGCGTCGTGTGGGGCCAAATATTTCAACAAATTGGCTTAATGTCTTTAACAAACGATGAGGCGACTCATAAAAAATCATGGTCCGATATTCAGACTTTAACTGCTCTAATCTTGTTTTTCGTCCTTTTTTCACTGGCAGAAAACCTTCAAAGACAAATTGATGCATTGGAAGGCCTGATAACATGAGTGCTGGTACAAAAGCCGTAGGCCCAGGCAAGGCCTCAATCCGCAATCCCTTTTCAATACATGCACGACTCAGATAAAAACCTGGATCGCTGATGCAAGGGCTCCCTCCATCAGAGACTAGTGCGCAGGAGTTTCCTTGGTCTAATAGATCTAAAATGCCTTTTGTAGACGCTTGCTCGTTAAACTTATGATGGGCATATACCTTTTTCTGTATATCCAAGTGTTTCAACAATTTGCCTGTTTGACGAGTATCCTCTGCTAAGATAAAGTCCACCGACTTTAGCACATCTATGGCCCTTAGGGTAATATCCCCGAGATTGCCTATTGGAGTGGGAACCAGGTAAAGGCTAGCCTTCTGTGACTTCATAGGAATAGCGTTCCATAATAGGGTTGACTAGTAGCTTTTCACAAGCTTCTTTAGCCAAAGCATCCGCCTCTTGCATGGAATCAGCCTCGATGGTTAACACAATATGCTTACCCACGCGCACATCTTCGATCGCCGTAATATTCAAATTTGACAGCCCTAACAAAACCGCTTTTCCTTGAGGGTCTAGTAATTCTGGATGAGGTAGGATCTCAACGTGAGTAGTGAAGGTCATGATTTATCTTTTAAACGATGAAAAGTAGTTAAACTCAAAAGTAAATATAACAAGAGTCCAAGGGGTAGAAGTAATGAAGTTTCGAACAGTACTTGTAGACCCATCGCGAGCACAAAAACAAATCCTGCCAATATCAAAAAAGGTTTTGGAACATGCTGAAACCCCTTGGTTTTAAGCAAAGGAAGTGGAGCATTCATTAAAAAGGCCAATAGTCCTGCAAAAAGAGGATAACAAACTAAAGGTAATGGCGATAGTCCTATTCCAACCCACCCCACAAAGAGAGCAGCTAATGGACTCGATAGGCCCTGAAAAAAAATGGTTTTACTTTCTTCAACATTAAATCGAGCAAGGCGGAGAATAACCCCCAAGAGATACATGATGCATCCGAGTGAAAGCAATAGGTCCCCCGCTTTACAAAGAGTGAATAAAAAATACGTAGGCAATGCTCCGAAACTAATTGCATCAGCTAAAGAATCCAACTGTTTTCCTAAGTCACTTTCTACCTTTAAAGAACGAGCTAACAATCCATCTAAGCCGTCAAAAGCATAACAAGCTCCCCAAAAAAACAAGGCTTTATCTATCTCACCTTGACTCAAGAAAAAGATAGCCGACATGCCCGAGAAGGCATTAAGCAGTGTGCATGCATTGGGAATATGGTTTCGAAGATTCATTACCGGACGCGCTCAAAAATAAATTTACCCATGTTTTGTACCAGAGTATCTCCAGGCTGGATCAAAGGACCGCTGGTTATTGGATAAACCGCAGAAACCGAATCCATCGGCATGTTGGGCGAAGTAAAGTCAATTCCTGCGTCACTTCCTCCGTCAAGACTAATGGCATCGATAGTAACCTTGTCATACCATCGGCCATCCTGAGCATCGAAGAGTACAGCTCGCCCTGCGACAAACCAATCGGGACTAGGAGCAATCATCGATAGCACAGTAACTGCATGTCTTGTTGACGTTACTCCAATGGAAAGTTCACCTTGTCCAGGGCTTTCGACATCAGGCCCTACCTGTGCGTCCAAGGCCTGGCCTGTATTGATAGAATATGAAAACTCATCCATAATACTATCTGTCTGTCCTGTTTCAGCTAGAATACGAAGACCAGCGGATGCAGGATATCCCGAGAAAAAAACATAAAAGTTTGGAGTGTGCGACAAAGCGACCAAAGGGCTAAAGTGAGCATTGGACGGATAAGCATTAGGATGCGTGGAATCGGACCAGGTTGCTTCAAAACGCACAGTGTAGACTACATCAAAACTAGAAAGGCCATCATCTGTTTGGCATGCTTGAAGACAGACCAAAACAAGCGTAAGGAAAAACAGTATACGTTGCATACTACAAAGGTAACTATCCCGCATCAACATTGATTTTTATTCGAACACTCCGTATGGCGTGTTCTGCCTTTCGGTAGTCCTCTAACTCCCTAACAGCGCTCCTCCATTGCTTTGCTGCTGATGAATTACGCGAAGTCTTCAGAATAACCTCACGTCGGTAGGTATTGCGCACCCGTTCAACAGGAGGCAGAGATGGACCAAGAACGCTGTCATCACCTAAACGATCTTTCATACCTGCTGCAAAATATCGAGCGGCAGCGGCTGTCTTTTCTACGTCCTTATGAGAAAACTCAAAAACGACAAACTGAAACGCAGGCGGATAGTTGTATTGCTCCCGTACGGATTGCTCATGTTCAATAAAGGATTCCCAAGAACCCTCAGTTAGTGCCTTGAGCACGGGATGGTCCACTTGCCGTGACTGAATCAAGACTTGTCCGGCCTTTTGGCCTCTTCCTGCGCGACCTGCTAATTGCTTTAGCGTATTGTAACAGCGCTCATTGTTTCTAAACGTTGGGAAATGTAACATTTCATCAGCGTCCAGCACTCCAACCAATGTAACTCGTTGAAAGTCTAATCCTTTTCCTATTAACTGGGTACCGATTAAGATGTCATACTTGTATTCCTCAATTCCTTTTAACATGGCCTCATAGCGCTTACGCGAAGCAGCAGTATCTCTATCCATTCGAAGAACTCTCGCCTGCGGGAAGAGGGATTCAATTTCTTCCTCAATCCGCTGAGTACCTGAGCCATAAAGTTCCCATTGTTGAGAAGAACATGAAGCGCATCGCGAGGTTAAGCGAGCCGTGCTCCCACAATAGTGACATCGAAGATTTCCAGAATACTTGTGATAGGTTAGGCTCACATCACATTGATGACATTTGGCAGTCGATTCGCATGTATTACAGCGTGCAAGCGTTGCATATCCTCGACGATTTTGATAGAGAATCACCTGTTCCTTGCGTTCTAAACAGCCCTTTATAGCCTCAATCAATGCCTGACTAAATCGTCCTTTTACTCGATGCCGTTTTTTTGCATCGACAAGATCGATAAGCTGTGGTGTAGGAATTGCCAATTGGTTGAAACGATTCTTGATTTCCACCTTCTCCCATTTACCTAACACCACATTGTTAAGACTTTCAAGGCTTGGTGTTGCTGAACCTAAGATAATCGAAGCCTTGTGCTGTTTGGCAAGAACCAAAGCTACATCCCGGCCATGATATCTTGGCGTTGGGTCTTGTTGCTTGTAAGATGCCTCGTGTTCTTCATCTACAATCACAAGTCCTAAATTTTTATAGGGCAGAAAAACGCTAGAACGAGCCCCAAGAATGATTGAGATTTCACCACGTAAAACCTTCTGGTACAGTTCTACGCGATAGGCAGGAGAAAATCGTGAATGATATACTCCAATAGGACAGTCAAAATATTGCCGTATTCTTTGGATCATTTGGGTAGTCAACGCGATTTCGGGTAACATAAAAAGTGCCTGACGGCCTTGCCTCAAGCAGTCTTTTATCAACTCTATATACAACATGGTTTTACCGCTACCTGTAACACCTTGCAATAAAACAGCTTTAGTGGAGTTTGCCTGCCATATCGATTGAATAGATGCCAAGGCTGAGGCTTGCTCGGAGGACAACTCAAAAGTTGCAGGCTGACGGGCAACATAAGACTCTTCCAAACGATTAAGGTCGACCCAATACTTTTCCACCCACCCTCTTTTAGCTAAAGCATTTAACGCCGCCTTGTTCAACGTGTCCGGCAAGGTTCCTTGATCGGTACTTTCAAGGGATTCGCTGTTTTGTCCAACACTTAGTTTAAGGAAGGCCTCTTCTTGTTTTGGCGCACGTTGTAATTGAGCTAACGCGCTATCAAAAGCCTCCGGAGACTCCAACAAGTCCTTGGTTAAGCGATATCGAATAGCTCTTTTGGGAGAATAGGTTTGTCCTAAAGACTCTTTAACTGCCACCAGTCGAAGTTTCATTAATCGCTTAAGTGAGGATAGCGGATTGGCCAACCCCGTGTGGCGGACCAACATAGATTGCGCAAGGGGACCATGAATGGTAAGTGTATGTAAGAT
>Ga0163109_10002031_pt1 | contig 15952 bp, 27 predicted proteins | sample CRUFie1St13metaG_FD_108704 | JGI IMG/M metagenome (GOLD analysis project Ga0163109, IMG submission 108704) | Marine microbial communities from the Costa Rica Dome - CRUD Field 142mm St13 metaG | ecosystem: Environmental > Aquatic > Marine > Oceanic > Photic zone | place: Costa Rica: the Eastern... | reverse complement strand
TGTACTTGCACGAAATGCGTGCTTACCGAGACGGATACTCAGACAACACATTACTGGACATTCTAAAAGGTTGTAAAAAATATGAAGTATCTAAACTTGTGGTGGAAACTAACTTTGGCGATGGTCTTGTTAGTGAGCTGTTCCGTAAGCATTTACAACAGACAAATCAAAGAATGGATGTTGAGGAAGTCCGTGCAACAGTTAGAAAAGAAGATCGAATCATCGATTCCCTTGAACCCGTCCTTAATCAACACCGACTCGTTATCGACAGATCAGTTATTGAATGGGACTTTAAATCTAATCCCAATGAACCCCCTGAAAAGCGACTGATGTACATGCTCTTCTACCAAATGAGTAGAATGTGTCGTGAGAAAGGTGCGGTTAAACATGACGACAGAATTGATTGTCTAGCTCAAGGTGTCCAATACTTTACAGATGCTATGGGTATTTCAGCCCAAGAAGCAATCAAAGAACGTAAACGTATGGAGTGGAATCAGATGCTAGAAGAGTTTATTGACGACCCACAATCCTCTGCAAATCACATGGTTTTGGGTATGAATTACGACCAAAGACAACAAGCAAAAGGTAACACTAAGAACTCAGTCCCTACCTGGGTTTAAACACACCACCACTGTATACAGGAGAAGGGAAGGGTGGACCCGACTTCTGCGAAGGAAGGAACTCGGCGGTTGTCTTAACGACAACCTTCCTCCTTCCTTCTTTTATCTGATGATTCGTTTCCGTACTCATCTTATAAATACTACCACCAACTACGTTAAACCACCTCTTACATGTATCATACAGTATCATTAGTACACACCACCCCAGATGCTGAACAACTTATAGCGTATATGGCTAGGGTGTCCAACCCTGCTAATCAAGATAACCCCGAGTCAGAACGTTTGATTAGGTACTTGATTAAACATAAACACTGGTCACCCTTTGAAATGGTGAATATGTGCGTACAGATTGAGACAACCCGAAGTGTTGCTGCTCAAATACTACGTCACCGTAGCTTTAGTTTCCAAGAGTTTAGTCAAAGGTACGCTCAAGTGGCGAAACCTGCCGTTATACCGGCGCTCCGCCGTCAAGATACTAAGAATAGACAAAATAGTATTGATAACTTAGATCCAGTTACAGTAGATGAGTTTAATATCAAGATGAATAGCTTGTTTGAGCTTAGTGAGAACCTGTATAATGAGATGTTGTTAGCTGGTGTAGCTAAAGAGTGCGCTAGAGACGTTTTACCGCTCTCAACACCCACTAAAATGTACATGAACGGTACCCTGCGCTCCTGGATACACTATATTGACCTTCGTACCGCTAATGGTACCCAACATGAGCATAAATTGGTCGCAGAAGGCTGTAAGAAGCTGTTTGAAGAGCAGTTCCCACTTATTTCAAAGGCAGCATGGAGTCTCTAATTTTGTTTTTAAAGGTTTGTACTGCTAATCCTACCAGTTTTCACAACTGTGTACGGGTTTGGGAGTACTTACCTGTTTATGTTAATGACTATATTGAGTTTAAGACGCGGAAACCGTATTGGAGGGAGAAAGAGGCGTTAAAAAATGACAAAAATTTGTGAACCCTCTATTATAATAAGAATTACAAATAAATCCCCCATTGGGGGTATTATAAATACAAATTAAATCGTTGTCGATATTATTATATGCCCGCTCGCTACGCTCGCTCTATTTATGTCCCGTGATTGTCCCGTGGAAATATATTTTTTACTGTGCAATCCGGGAGCGAGCGCGTAGCGCGAGCGGCAAACAGTTAGTGTTAATTAGTGTGCATAGTTATCCACAAGTTGTGGAAAAAGGTGGGAACATCTGTATGCGTTAAGCACACGTATCCGTTACGTTTGCGTGTTACCGTCAGTAGAGCGCCAGTAAACAGACTGTCCACTACCTGTTGACTTCGGCGCTGAGCTGTGCAATACTATATCCATAGTCAAGCGAACAACAGACATGCGACTCATCGAAGAACAAATGTGCAGTGCAGTTATTAACAAGAATGACTGGCGTAAAGACAACACAGAGGTGATGTATTCACCATCACGTGATGTGTGCTGTGTATACCTGCACAAGAATCTTATCGCTACGATTGACAACAACAGCGTTGAGATTTATGATGGTGGTTGGCAATCAAACACGACTAAATCACGCCTCAATGCTATCATCAACGGGTTGTGTGTTGGCACACGTTGCGGTGTATTTCAGAAGAACTATGAGTGGTTCATTACTGACAACAATGAGACTGTAGAGTTCGAGCACGGTTACACCTTCTCTCGTAATTGATAATGAGCAAAGTTAAACTCAAAGACGTCACATTCACACGCGGCGGTAAGCCAATCAAAACGCTGTTATGGTGTAACACACAGAAACGCGCTAAGCGTAACAAACCAGCCAAACTAAACGGCATTGTTGTCACTAACTCAATCGAGGTATTCCATGATGTGCGATGAGAACATCACACTGACATCTAAGCAAGAACTTTACGATCAAGAGGTTGATGTGTTGTGGTACGGTGGTGTTAACGACTGCCACAACAATGACATGAGTTTTCATTATTTTGCAGCGTACCTCGACGCTATCAACAACGAGTGTGACGACTGGCAAAGTGCACACTGACGCTTGACTTTCCACCTGATCTCTGCCATACTAACAGCATGAAAAACAAACAACCCATCCGCTTCAACTCCCAAGGTGTGTACGCCTCTGATGAGCGTCTCGCTTCTATCGCTGCCAAGTGTCTCGCTCGCGAGCGTGCAAATGCTGCTGCTGCTCGTGCTGCTCGTGCTGAAGGTGCACAGTTCTCCACCTGGCAAGTCAATTGGTAAACTGTCCACTACCTCTTGACTTCTGCCTCATTTTTTGCCATACTTAACGCATGACATACACACGCGATCAGCTCATCTCTGCACTACAAGACGAGTACGAGTTTCTCATCCATGACGACTACGATCCTGACGTCGACATGTCAGCATCAGATTATCTCGCTTATCTCAACACGTTGTCAGTTTCTGAACTTGTCGCTGAGACAGATACCGGCGACGGTTACACTCTTGACGAGTTTATGTCAATTCACTGTTGATTGTTACACTAAACGCATACGTGCGTCTACTGTAGCCATCGCTACTTATCCACTCTATTCTACATTCACAAATGCTTCGTAATCAACTCATCGCTCTTCGTTCTTCTGATGCTGTCGATGTTATGTTCGCTAACCCAGTTACAGGTACAGTTGAGATTTTATTCATGACTGGACATGCTTACACGTTCAAAAATGTTAGCCGTCGTGCTATCGTTAACTTGATTCTCAATCCTAACATGTCCCTAGGTTTCTGGGTTAACGAGAATATCAATCGTTCCGCTCGTGTTAAGTATAAGCTAGACGGTATTCTTAACCCTAAGCTGCGTAAGTATTCTTGCTGCGAACTTGAGCGTATGAACGCTGAATTGATGGTTGCTGCCTGATGTTTACCTTGAGGGCATCCGTGCCTTCAATGTAGACTTCACGTCTACGTTATCCACCTATTTCACATACACAAATGTTCTTTATCCCTGCTGAACGTAACACCATCAAATCTTCTTCTATCGAGCAACTTGAGATCTCGCCTGCAACAAATCAGGCTCTCGTTACCTACAAAGGTGGCAGTCAGTATCTCTACAGTAACATCGAAGAGGATGCACTGTTTGACGTTATCTTCTACAATGTCAAGTCCTTTGGTAAGTGGGTTAACGACAACTGCAAAACCAAAGGTGTAAGCTGCTTCCCAATCGCTGCCTAATTCTTGTCACTCATCAAACAGCACATTTACAACACAAACATCATGCCTGAGACACTCACTGAGTTTCAACAATTCCTCGCGAATCATCTTGATATTGACAGCGTAACTCGCACGGATCTATTCCGTCACGAGCTGGAAGGTTATGGTATCGTTAATGTGCAAGACTTTGAAGATTCTTACTTCGGATGTTATCCAGACGTGTCAACATTTGTTGATGATTTTATCAACGATTGTTACTCTGACGTTATCAGTCAACTCCCAACATGGCTGCAAACTGCTATTGATTATGAGCTGATTTGGCACCAGAGTTTGCGACATGATTTCTTCGAAGTTGAGTTTGATGGTGAGGTTTACATCTTCAATCGTCACTGGTAAAATGTTAAATAGCGGGCACAATCGTTGCCCCTAAGTAACACATAGCGGCAAATGTGTCGCGTTCAATAACAGATAGGCGGCATTATTGTCGCCTCTCTTTGTCACCCACATTCATCACATTCACGCATCCCAAGGACGCAGCTACTAATGATTTCTATTGACTTTGAAGACGCTCAAGCCATTGCTTACAACATTGAAGAAAATCTCCGTCACGACGAATACTACGACCGAGAGTTCTGGCAAGTAATTCTTAACCGTCTCAATCAAGCATTAACACAGGAACAATGATCTGGAACGAATCAAACATCATCCTAGCCGTTGTCGGTATGGTAGGATTGTTCAGCACTGCTATCATTTGGCAACGCTCAAACCGCATTACATCTAAATACTATGGCAAACGTAGCACCACCCAAGGATGATGATTGGTTCATCCGCAATGCAATCTACTGCTGGTTAAATTACTTCGGTGAGGAACACCAGTGGCACGCTAAATACACTGAACTTGCACATCGTGAATCCTACCTACCCAAACCAAAGCCACGTCCAGCACGTAGGAGGAAAAAAACTAATGAGGTTACAGAACTCCTCTCTTAAAGAGTGGCAATACACACAAACTGACGGTCAGGTGCGCTATCTTTTAGCACCCGATTTGGAGCACGCCGCATGGGCTGCTGCTGAATTGTCCGGTGGCACGCAGTTCCTTAAAGATGTAAAACTTTGCGATGAGTGGTAACTATTTCCCCAATAATTGGGAAGCATGGATGGACATGCCCGAAGAATATCTTGCCACACCTACGTGGGAAGAGTTTGAAGATTGGAAACTGCGCGGCTGGGAGATTCCCAGTTCAGTGTGTTGTATCATCCGCGCAACAAATACCAAAGGTAAAATCAAAGAGTACGTTTACCAAAAAACATACGCCGCCGAAAAACGCATCCAACAACTTATCGCTGAAGAGGCAGAGTTTACTGTCTGTACAGAGGATGAGTTGCGTCACATTTCACCCGTTAAATCTAATGAGCCTGATTAATCTTGAACAGTTCGAGCAACTTAGCGAGGCATATCCTGAACTCGCTGAGTGTTACGATCTAAACACATACACACAACTCAAGGACGCAGCTACCAAGGAGCCTATTGCCTACACCAGCCCAAATTGACGAACAAATTAAACTTGAACGAGAACAAATCAAGCAAGGTCTAAAACGTTTACATAAAAACACTAATGATTTAGAAACAAAAAGCTATGCGTCCGCTACTATTTACGGCATTGCTTCTATCGATCAGCTCTTGCCTGTTGTGGTTGAACGTATTAAAGAGACTTCACATGATAGGTTGACACGTGGTATTGGTCAGTTCGCTTTAGTTAAAAAATACGTCAGTAATCTTGAGCCTTTAGCATCAGCAGCAATTGCAACAAAAGTTACCTTTGACAAGGTGTTTTCAGTGAAACCAGGTAGCGATCACATGGTTGATGTGTGTGATGCGATTGGATCAGCTGTTGAAGCTGAATGTCAAATGCGTTATTACGAATCAGAAGCTCCTGCATTACTTGCAACACTTAAAAAAAATTACTGGCACCGTTCCAAAGGTACAGAACAAAAACTAACTTCCATACAAACAATTTGGAATAGATTTGATGTTAAACCTTGGTCGGCTTGGGGGAGAGCTAATCGTGTTAAATTAGGTACATGGTTGCTTGAGTGCATCATGGTATCAAGTAACTGGTTTGAAAAAATTAAAGTCCAGATTGGGTCTAAGCAACAACATGTCATTGCACCTACGCCTGAATTTCTTGAAAAGAAAGACCAGGTAATGAAAGATGCTGAACTATTCGCACCTCTTGCATACCCAATGCTTATAGAACCAAACGATTGGGATAGAGACCGATCCGGTGGTTACTTGCTAAATGAGGTTATGCGTGGTCACGACATGGTAAGGCGTGGACACCACCACTGTATACAGGGGGAAACACCAATTGAATTTCTAAACAAGATTCAGAAGGTTGCCTACAAACTAAACCCTTTTGTTGTAGGGGTTGCTAAAGACCTAGAAAGAATGGAACGGCAAGTAGGTAAGTTCCTCCCTATTATCCATTACGACTTACCGCCCAAACCAGTAGACATTGCAGAGAACAAAGAATCTCGTAAACAGTATTGTCGAGCAGCTTCTGCGGTAAGAGACTTACAATCACAAGAGTACAAACGAAACTGTAGAACTCGTTTGACGATGGAAGCAGTGAATAGATTTAAGGACATAGATAAGTTCTACATTCCGTGGTCGTTTGATTACAGAGGTAGAGCCTACCCAATTCCTGCATTTCTCACACCCCAAGATACAGACTTTGGAAAAAGTTTGTTAACATTTGCTGATGGGTCGTACATGACACCTGAAGCAGAGGATTGGTTAGCATTTCAAGTAGCCACTACATATGGTCTTGATAAAGCTACTATGTCTGATCGTTTGAAGTGGGTAAAGAACAACACACATCTTATATCTTGTGTCGCTTCTGATCCCATCTTTCACATTCACGAATGGGAAACTGCTGACGAACCTTGGCAATTTCTTGCAGCATGTGACGAGTATTATCATTGTGTGCTAAAATGTGATCGTCACTTTACACACCTGCCTGTTGCTACAGATGCTACTTGTAGTGGTCTGCAAATATTAGCAGGTTTGGCAAGAGATCGAAGCACAGCTAAGTTGGTAAATGTATTACCATCTGACCGCCCACAAGATGCTTACAAGGTCGTAGCTAACACTGCTACACCATACTGTCCTAAGTCTATCCAACCTTACATGGATAGGAAAACTGTAAAGCGTGTCGTAATGACCGTACCCTACAATGCTAAACCGTTCAGCAACCGTGGGTACATCAAGGACGCACTAAAGGAGAAAGGTGTTGAGATCAACAAAGACGACTTAACAAAGACTGTGGTCGCTGTTAGAAATGCTATGGATGAGGTCGTACCTGGTCCTATGGCTGTCATGTCTTGGATTGAGTCTGAGGTTGCTAAGGCAATTACACGTGGGGAGCAAGAACTAAAATGGGTAACACCGTCCGGTTTTGTTGTAAACCAACGTATAATGAAAGCACAGATTAAACAACTTGACTTACAATTGCTTGGTCGTTGCAGAGTAAATGTTGCTGTTGGTGAAACTGAAACGGTTGATCGCAACAAACATAAAGCTGCAACAGCACCGAATCTAATCCATTCACTCGATGCTTCGCTCCTCCACCTTTCTGCGCTTCGTTTCGACGCACCGATCGCTCTCATTCATGATTCTGTATTGTGTCGCGCTACCGATATGTCTTCTCTTGGTGCAATCGTACGAGAGACATATATGCACCTCTTCGCAGAGCATGATTACTTGCGAGACTTCGCTCACCAAATAGGAGCGGAGACTGAACCACCGATCATCGGAGATCTGCAACCAGAATCCGTGATTGAATCCACTTATTTTTTCTGTTAATGCCCCGTACTATCCACAAGACCGAACAGCCTGTCATCCTCGAAGGTTATCAAGCTGTACTGAAGCCAAGTAAGTTTGGCTATTCCCTGTCTGCTCTCATTGATGGCAGCATGGTTGACGCCCTGGAGGAAGACCGTACTGAGTCTCTCGAATGGGCACAATCTAAACTGAAGAACCCGAAGCGTTCTACCCTAAAGCCTGAGCCATGGGAAGAGGTTGCTGAAGGTCAATTCAAAGTTAAGTTTAGCTGGAATGAAGACAACCGACCGCCTGTCGTTGACACCGAAGGTACACCTGTCACAGACGAGAATACGCCCATGTATTCTGGTAGCCGAGTTAAGCTGGCGTTCTATCAAAAACCTTATATCCTCAAGGATGGAGTCACTTACGGCACGAGTCTTAAACTGGTTGGTGTACAACTGGTGTCTCTCAATTCAGGAGCTGGTGTAGACACTGGCGATATGGCTGCTGAAGATGTAGCTGCTCTGTTCGGTAAGACTGAAGGCTTTAAAGCTAATGAGCCTGTTGTCACTGTTATCCCTGAGGACATGTCTGATGACTTCTGATTTTCAATTCACCGTTGCCAAAGATGAAGTTACTGGTATCTACAAAGGTACCTTGGACATCCAACTGCCTCCCATTTGTGTCACCCGTTACAAGGCTGATAAAAATGACTTCAAGTACGATATATCTCGTGCTGTAACTGAAGTTGTAGAGGCTATCATCGAAAAAAACATGGACGACTGATGGCATTTAGATCCAAGCTCGAAGAAAAGGTTGCTGATCTGCTTGTCGATCTTGGTGTTAAGTACGAGTACGAAACAACTAGAGTCCGTTACATCATCCAGCACGTCTACACGCCTGACTTCGTGTTACCTAATGGTGTCGTGTTGGAATGTAAGGGCTACTGGGAACCTGCTGACCGTCGTAAGATCAAGGCAGTAAAGGAGTTAAATCCTAACCTTGACTTGCGTATGGTCTTCCAAGCACCGTTTAATAAGATCAGTAAGAAATCAAAAACTACATACGCTAAGTGGTGCGAGAAGCATGACATCCCCTGGACATCCTTCCAAAACATCCCTCTCGACTGGCTCCTCTGAGTTTCTATTTCATGAGCCATGCGAGGAGTGTGGATCGTCAGATGCCAAGAGTGTCTATGATGACGGTCACACATACTGCTTTGTTTGCCATTACTATACGCACGGTGATGGTGAACCTTCTTTACACATTCACGAAACCAAACGTGTGCAAATAACAGGCTCAGCCCAAAGGCTGCAGAAGCGTAACATCTCACAGAAAGTATGTGAGAAATACAAAATCTACCGTGATGGTGATAAGCTCCGCTTTTACTATCATGACGAATCAGGCATTGTCAAAGGTGCCAAAGTAAAGACAAAGGGTAAATCATTCTCGTATGAGGGTGAGGTACCTGGTACATTTTTTGGACAACATCTTTACCCTACTACTGGTAAACGTATCGTCATTTTTGAAGGCGAGATGGATGCAGCTAGTGGGTCAGAATGTATGCCAGGATGGCCTATGGTTTCTGTACCATCAGGCGCGGCTGGTGCAAAAAAAGCTGTACAAAAACAACTCCCACTGCTGCAAGGCTACGATGAGATTGTTCTGTTTTACGACAATGACCCACCAGGTCGTCAAGCCGCTGAAGAGTGTGCTAGTGTACTACCACCTGGTAAGGTCAAGATTGCCCACCTTCAGGGCGATTACAAGGACGCATCAGATGCCCTCCAAGCCAACGACTCTGACGCTGTATGCCGAGCTATCTGGGACGCCAAACCGTTCCGCCCTGATGGCATTGTCGATGGCAAAACTCTTCTAGATCTTGTAACCACTCCATCACCCGCTGCAGATCATGACTACCCATTTCAAGGACTACAATCAAAGCTTCACGGGATCAGGTATGGAGAGCTTGTCACAATCACTGCAGGATCTGGCATCGGCAAATCCAGCTTCTGTCGTGAACTTGCAACTAACCTTCTTTCAAAAGGAGAACGGGTCGGTTACCTGGCGTTGGAAGAATCCAACCGCCGTACGGCTCTAGGCTTGATGTCCGCTCATGTAGGCAAGTCCCTGCATTTAGGAGAACACACCCATGAAGAACTTACGGCGGCTTTTGACGCCACAATGGCTAATTGGAACCTGTATCTTTTTGATGGCTTCGGGAGCTATGATCCTGATGTTATCTATAATCGCATTGAGTACCTGGCATCAGGTCTCGACTGTCGAATCATTTTCCTGGATCACCTCTCCATCCTCCTTTCTGGGCTTGACGGAGACGAACGACGAATGATCGACACCACCATGACTAAATTGAGATCACTGGTGGAGCGCACAGGTATTGCGTTGTTTCTTGTATCTCACCTCAAACGAACATCATCGGATCAGAATCATGAGGAAGGAGCACGTGTTACACTTGGACAGCTCAGAGGCTCTGCAGCGATTGCACAGCTATCTGACGCATGTATTGGACTCGAACGCGATCAGCAGAGTGGAGGCAAACAGTCTGATACGACTGTTAGAATCCTCAAGAATCGATATTCAGGGGAAACTGGCATCGCGTGTCAGCTAAGTTATGATCTACCTACCTGTAAATTCTATGAAACCCAACCAGAACCGGAGTTCAACGCCGCAACTGACTTCTGATTACCTTGCGTATTGTATGGAACTCAAACGCCCTAACCCACCTACCACCCAAGCTATTGAACGTGCTCAATTCAAAGATAAAACGTTCAGATGGAATGGGAAGTGAGTCTAATTTTTGACATAGAAACAAACGGATTGCTTCATGATGTTAGTACCATCCATTGCCTTGCTATCCACGATCTCTCGACAGATCAAACAATTGCGTATAACGACACTGGGTCTAGTGAGCCGATACCAAGAGGCTTGCAAAGATTACAGGATTCGGACAGGGTTATTGGTCACAACATTATTGGTTACGACCTACCTGTTATCCGTAAACTCTACCCTTGGTTTAGCAACCCTGCTCATGTGGTGGATACTCTACTACTTAGCAGACTTTACCATCCGAACATGATTAACTTGGATAAGAAGCGTACCTGGGATGGTATGCCTCTTAAGTTGTACGGCAAACACTCACTTGAATCTTACGGATACAGATTAGATGAACGGAAAGGTGACTACGGTTCCACTTCTGATTGGGCGGACTGGTCACAGGAAATGGAAGATTATTGCATACAAGACGTTCACGTTACCACCAAACTATGGAAACACTTCCAACCTTACCTAAATGGGTCGCGCTAGAACACGAAGTACAACAAATCCTTACCGAGCAGGAGATTCATGGATGGGCTTTTGATGAGAACGCTGCATGGCAACTTGCATCTTCTCTCACCAAAGAACTACGAGAAACTGAAGAACTACTACGAAACCGGCACCCTTTCGTCCGAGGATCGGAATTCACTCCTAAACGAGATAACCGCACGCAAGGATATGTCAAGGGTGCACCCTTTACTCGACTGAAAGAACTCAACACATCATCAAGGGACCATATATCATGGATCTTGCAACAATTCTATGGCTGGACTCCAAGCCAGAAGACAACTACTGGGAAACCTGTTATCGACGAGGTGATCCTAAAGGAGATGGATTCGGAAGTAGCGACGATGTTCCTCCGGATTTTGACGATAACGAAGATGCTTGGAATGATCAGCGAAGGCGCGAACGCCTGGCTGAAGTTGAGTACGAGTGCTAAAAGAATTCACCACCATTGTAGTGTAGCGACTAATACATTCCGTTGCGCCCACCGTAACCCCAACCTCGGACAAGTTCCATCAGATGAAAGATTTAGAAAACTCTTTATACCAAGCCCGGGTTTACGTATGGTCGGCGCTGATCTTAGCGGTATTGAGCTCCGTATGCTCGCTCATTATCTTGCAAGGTATGATCAAGGAAGATACGCCAAGCTACTACTTGAGGATGACATCCATCAAATTAACGCCGATAAAATCGGGATCTCAAGACGACAAGTAAAGACCGTCACGTACGCATTTCTTTATGGTGCAGGTGACGAAAAAATTGGACATTCTTATGACCCACAGCTTTCGACCACTGCTGCAAAAAAGAAAGGAAAAGAGATTCGTGCAGCGTATGTTGACGCGGTTGATGGACTGGATGCTCTACTCAAGGCTATTAAACAAGCTGCAGAAAGAGGGTTCATCAAGTCTATCGATGGACGAAAAGTTACTGTTGATTCGCCTCACAAAGCCCTGAACTACTGTTTGCAGTCAGGTGCTGGTGTCATCGCAAAGCGGTGGATGGTAATCAACCAAGAGACAATGAAAGAAGCACAGATATGTGCCTCACAATTAGGATTTATTCATGACGAACTACAGTTCGAGTGTGTCCCAGAGCACGTCGGAGACTTATCTACATCCCTGGTATATTCAGCTACGGCGGCTGGGGAGTACTACAACATGCGTATCAGAATCGACGCTGAAGCAACAAACGGAACAAACTGGAGTGAAACCCACTAATGTACAGCAAGAAAAACAAGACTGAAATCAAGTCAGTCGCCAAGAAAACCCGCCAAGGCAGCGGACGTAACTCTGTGCCCAAACGTGGTAAAAAAACTTACCGAGGACAAGGCAGGTGAAGTTACTTGTAGACGCCGATTACGTGGTCTACAAATGCTGTGCCGGAGCGGAAACAGAAATTGATTGGGGTGATGATGTAATTCTAGTCACAAGTAAATTCAGTGAAGCCTATGCTAACGTTAAGCGTGAGCTTCTCAAAATTGTCAACAACTTTCTTTGGGATGTACCTGAACTAATTCTGTTCTTCAGCGACAGTGTAAACTTTCGTAAATCTATCCAGCCCGCATACAAAGGGCATCGCAATCGCAAGAAACCTTGTGGTTACAAACGTGTGATCAACCAACTCAAGACTGAGTATAAAGTTGTTATCATGCCAACGCTTGAGGCTGACGATGCCTTGGGTATTTATGCTACACAGAACCAGGGCAGGTGTTGTATCTGCTCACCGGACAAGGACATGCGCCAGATCCCAGGTCGCCTCTTTGACATGTCAGAAATGATGAATGTGGAAAAGGCAGAGGGAGAGAAGTGGCACCTTATACAAACACTAGCAGGAGATCAGACTGATGGCTACGCCGGTGTACCCGGTATTGGTATTAAACGTGCAATCGCCCTCTTTGAAGAAAAAGGGTATTCTTGGAAGACTGTCGTTCAAGCGTTTGCTGAGAAAGATCTTTCCGAAGATGTCGCACTTGAAAATGCAAGACTCGCAAAGATCCTCACAGCATCTGACTATGACTTTGACAAGCAACAACCAATTCTTTGGTCCCCCGCCGCCGATTACCGAGTTGACGATGGAGCAGGATCTAAAGATGAGAAGGTTAAATGATCTTTTACCTGACTCAGAGAAAGATGACATTATTACTGTCTTTCTAGCTCTGCAAAAACAAAACTTTGTCCTATCTAATACCGTCAGCAATTTAGTTAAAAAATGGCCGATTCACCCGCCCACTACACACGAGGAGCCATAGAGGTCTGGGACTTTATTCGAGACCAACAACTCAACTATCACCTCGGCAATGCTGTTAAATATATTTGCAGAGCCGGTTACAAGTCTTCTGAATCGAAAGAGAAGGATCTTAAAAAGGCTATCCACTACCTTGAAAATGAACTCTACCACACAACATTGCAAGTCGAACAGTCTGAGCGATCAAGCAATTCAATTCCGTTCAGCGTATGGGATCCAGAACAGTCCGGACAACCGGATTATGCAACTGGGTTTGATCGATGAAGAGTACCAAGAATTTCGCTCTGCATTTTACAATGAACCCTACGAAAACGAACTAAAAGAACTTACAGATCTTGTCTACGTTTGTTTTCAATATGCTGAAAATATGGAATGGGATCTGGAGGAAGCTTTAGATCGCGTCCACAAAAGCAACATGTCTAAGCTAGGATTAGACGGTACTCCCATTCGCCGTGCTGACGGCAAGGTCTTGAAAGGACCAAACTACCAGCCACCTATTTTGAACGACCTTATCAACCCATGACCGCATCTTATATTTCTCGCACGGGACGTGTCCAATCTTGGATTGATGACCCAACGTCCCGCCTACCGGTTTCGTGCACCGTATTTGTTGTTGAAGACTCCATGGAGGGACCAAATGGAATCGAAGCAAGTTGGCGATTTGTATCACATGCTCTACGTTTTGGAGCAGGCTGCGCGGTCCACTTGTCGAAACTGCGACCCAGAGGTGAAGAGAATGGAAAAGGGCTGGTTGCATCTGGACCGGTCTCCTTTGCCAAAATCTATTCAACGCTAAATGAGATCCTTCGGCGCGGCGGGGTCTACAAGAACGGAGCTGTGGTGTGTCATCTTGACCTTAGCCACCCTGATGCTCTTGAATTTATTACTACTTCTCGATCCGAACTACCGTGGGTTAAACGATGCATCAACATCACCGATGAGTGGTGGCAGGGGTGTACGTTTAAGGAAGAACTCCTCTACGGTATCAAATCGGGAGATATTTGGCTCAACAAAGTAAAATACGACAATGAAGGAAAAAGAATCAGAGGCAATGTTTGCCTTGAAGTTTACCTGCCCTCACGAGGTACCTGTTTACTCCAACATGTCAATCTCGGTGCCTGTGAATTCGACGACATCCCTCGCGCTTTCACTGAAGGTATGTCCCAACTGTGCGGACTCCATGGTAAGACAGGTGTTGGGGAAAGCGGAGAATATCTCCCAAGCGAAACTGACAGACAAGTGGGACTCGGGATCCTCGGACTCGCTAACCTACTTCGTCGATACGGAGTGACGTATGACCAATTTGGACGTGCGTTGGAACAATTCAACAAAGGAGAATCAGTACGGTCTGCAGCCTATGAACTTGTCACCCAAATTAACGCTGGCATTGAGTCTGCAGCCAGCATTGCTCGCAACAATGAAATGGTTCGAGCCTTTGCTATTGCGCCCACTGCCTCCTGCAGTTATCGAAGCACAGATCTGGATGGCTATACTTGCACTCCAGAAATCGCTCCGCCTATCTCGCAGACAGTTGATCGCGACTCAGGTACTTTCGGAGTACAAACGTACAACTATGGTGATGTAGAGATCGCCTCTAAGGTGGGCTGGGAAGCCTACAAACGTGTTGCCGATGGCATCATGACTCTACTTAACAAGACTGGACTTCTACATGGTTACAGCTTCAACTCGTGGTCTGATATGAACACGTATGATGAAGCATTTATCCAGGAGTGGCTTGAATCGCCCCAGACTTCTCTTTATTATAGTCTCCAAGTTATGGGCGACGTTCAAGATAAGTCAAGCGCCTACGCTGCTCTCGAAGAGACTGAGGTTGAAGATTATCTTGCCAGCCTACTGGAGAACACCCCTGAACCTCAATGTGATTGTGCAGAATGAACCCTTACGAAAAGATGATGGCGCGGAAGCGCAAATGGACACCAGTACAGACAACTGCTGGTACATGCAAAGCAGGCGCGGAGGAGACAATCTTCCGTGCTCTTGCATTGCGACATATGGAACTACCTGTGGGAGATTTTATTACTAATGCCCTCTCTACTGAAGTACCGACCTTGGCCCGTGAAATACTGGAATCCAACGTTAAAGATGAAGAAAACCATGACATCGCACTTGGTTACATCGCCAATGCTTACGGTGTTGATCCGCAAGCTGAGGCGGAAGCAAAACGGCTTCGGACCGCTTGGGAGGCACATCCAGATCATACGATCACCAAGGCGCTTGTTGCCGAGCGTGCAATTTTCTTCGTTCTTCTACCATTCTTCCGCTTTAATGGTGACGCTGGGATGAGAACGGTTTCGGCTGATATCAGTCGTGATGAACAAATTCATGTGGCTACCAATAGTCTGGTTCATGCTGAGCTGGGGTATAACATCAGTCCTTCTCTTGATAAGCTCAGGAAAGCAACTATCAATTGGGTAATGCAACCACTAGGTACAAATACCGTAGACAGATATCTGGACAAAAAATTTTGGCTCGATTCTAGCGATCGGCTAATGTATAAGGGTAAAGCCCCTCAACTTTCTGAAACTAAATCCGCCAGGATGCCTGCCTTCTTCGAGCATAGCAATGTTAACCTCCCCCAATATGCTTGAGGTTCTTGGGATGAACTCCCGGGGACTTATCCATGCATTAGAAGAATCCTTCCCACCCACTAACCCTACACCTGACGATACAATGGAAAAGATTATGTACCGATCCGGTCAACGTAGTGTCGTTGAGTGGGTCATTAAATATATGGAGGATAATAAGTAATG
>Ga0163109_10002030_pt1 | contig 15952 bp, 2 predicted proteins | sample CRUFie1St13metaG_FD_108704 | JGI IMG/M metagenome (GOLD analysis project Ga0163109, IMG submission 108704) | Marine microbial communities from the Costa Rica Dome - CRUD Field 142mm St13 metaG | ecosystem: Environmental > Aquatic > Marine > Oceanic > Photic zone | place: Costa Rica: the Eastern... | reverse complement strand
GTTCAAGTAGTTCAAGTGGTTCAAGTTCAAGTAGTTCTGGTAGTTCTGGTTCAAGTAGTTCAGGTAGTTCTGGCTCAAGCGGCTCAGGCGGTTCAGGTGGATATGGTGGTTACTAATGGCATATGATAATGATCAGAATGAGTTTCCAATTAGCCCAGATGGCGAAAATGAGAAAAGAAGTAGTTTAACTCATTTACCTCGATACTTTAGAACTCCTGCTAACAAAAAGTTTTTAACAAGTACACTTGATCAACTTATTCAACCTGGAGAAGTTGAAAAACTTAATGCTTACTATGGACGTAAAGCAGATGCTAAAGCATTTGTTGCTGATGACAATTATGTCGGCGATGTATCAGCAGACAGAGAAAATTATCAATTAGAACCAAGCGTTGTAATTAAAGACAATGTAGATAATGTTGACTTTTACAAAGATTACAATGATTACATTAATCAACTAAAAGCATTTGGTAACAACAATGTTGACCACAGCAAGATTAATGCACAAGAATATTATGCATGGAACCCGCATATTGATTGGGACAAGTTTGTAAACTTTAGAGAATACTATTGGTTACCAAACGGTCCACAGGTGTTACCTATTTACGGACAAAGTAAAGAAGTAGCATCTACATTTAAAGTGACGTTGGAGGAGAATGATGATAACGTAGCGTATAAATTTACACCAACAGGATTAACACAAAATCCTACTCTAAAACTTTATAAAGGTCAAACTTACATCTTTGAAATAGACACACCTGGTCATCCTATTGCATTTGCAACCAACCGAGCATTTACTCCAGGACAGGCGATTGTTACAGAGACTGTAGAAGGAGTGTTGGCTTCCGGTAAGTTTGAAGCGAAACTATATGACAGTGTAGCGTATGATACTGGCGACTATATAGTAGAACCAGTTGAAGGCGGAATCACAGGCTGGACAGAAGGAGAAAATAGATCCACACTTTATACCGATGGTGTAAAGAGTGCGACAGTCTATGTAGAAAAGGGTACTATTGAATTTACAGTGCCTTTAGATGCACCTGATAAATTATTTTATATCAGTGCAAATGATGTAAACACAAGTGGATTAATTACAATCTACAATATTTTAGAAAACACAGAAATCAATGTGGAAGAAGAAATTCTACAGAAGAAAACTTACACAACACGAACAGACGTTAACTTATCTAATGGAATGCTTGTTGAATTCCTTGGCGAAGTTACACCTAAGAAATATGCTGAGGGTACTTGGTATGTAGAAGGTGTAGGAGAGTCAATAAAACTTATTAGCAAAGCAGACTTAGAAATTACTGGTGCATATAGTTCAAACTTGTTTGTACCGTTTGACACTGAAAATTTTGATAAGTTACCGTTTGGTCAAGCACTTAACTATCCTAAAGACAAAGATTATATTACAGTAAACAGAGCATCACTTGATGGTAACCAATGGACACGACACAACAGATGGTTTCATAGAGATACAATAGAAGCAACAGCCAAAGCAAATGGCACACCTGTAGACATAGATCAAAATGGCAGAGCATCAAGACCTATTATTGAATTTGATGCAGGATTAAGATTGTACAATTATGGTACAAAAGCAAAACGCAATGTAGACTTAATTGATGATCAAACCCTTGATGTATTTTCAACTATTGAAGGAAGTGTTGGTTACAATGTAGACGGCGTTGCACTTATTGAAGGCCAACGTATTTTGTTTACTAAAGATTCTGACTTGAGAGTAAATGGCAGAATTTACAAAGTTGCATTTATTACACAAAGAGGTGTAAGACAAATTGCACTTAAAGAAGAAACAGACACAGAACCTCTTGCAAATGAAACTGTATTAGTAGAAGGCGGTGTTGACAACCAAGGTAAAGTATATTGGTATAACGGAACCAAATGGGTAAAAGCACAAGAAAAACTAAAAGCAAACCAAGCACCTAAGTTTTCATTGTACGATTCTACTGACACAGGTTTAGACACATATACAAATACTTCCTTTATGGGTAATAAATTGTTTTCTTATAAAGAAGGTAATGGTGCAAATGATACAGAATTAGGATTTCCATTAAGTTACAGAAATATTAACAACAGTGGAGATATTGTTTTTAACTTTGATTTACTTACAGAGACTTTTACATATACAAGTGATACGTCTTCATTTTTTGGTAAAACAGATATTGCAACTTTAAGAAAATATACAGACCTAAATGCATACACAAATGTAAGTGGTTGGAAAAAAGCACTTACAGACAGCATACAAAAAGTATTACGTCAATATGTAGTAGCAGGACAACGTAATAACTTTGCAGTTGATGTTTATAATAGAAGTGGAGATTTAAATAATTTAGATGTTACAGTATTTGTAAACAACGTAAGAAGAACTGATTGGGAAATTAATAGAGAAAACGGAGTAGCATTTATTACTTTTACTAACAATCTAAACAAAGGTGATAATTTAGTTTTACGTTGTACAAGTGAAGCAGATAAAAACGATAATGGACATTATGAATTTCCAATTAACTTAGGCAACAATCCGCTTAATGAAAATATTGGAGACTTTACATATGGTGAAGTAAGTGATCATGTAAACACAATTATACAAAATATTCCAGGCTTTGTTGGAGATTTTCCAGGCAAAGGAAACTTACGTAACTTAGGACAGTTATCAGAGTATGGTACAAAATTTGTACAGCATACTGGACCTATTGCACTTGCATCATATCATATTACAAACAAAAATTACAATGTAGTAAAAGCAATACGTTTTGCAAAAAAAGAATATGCAAAATTTAAAAGGTCGTTTATTACTATTGCAAGTGAATTAGGCTTAGATGGCAGTGCAAGATTTCTTACAGATAAAATTATAGAAAAATGGCAATCAGAAAAATCTAAGCAGACAAGTTTTTATTGGACTGATATGATTGGTACTGGCGCTAATAAAAAGCGTTCATTTACAGTAACTGATACAGGAAATAAATTTTACAGTTTAACAACACCATTTACTTTATCAACTGTAAGTGCAAATGCAGTGTATGTATATTTGAATGATATACAATTGGTGCATAATAAAGATTACACATTTACATCTGAAGGGTTTATACAAATCAGTGATTCAACAACACTTGCTGTTGATGACAAAGTAGACATTTATGAATATGAATCAACAGATGCTTCATACATTCCACCAACTCCATCTAAGATGGGACTATGGCCTTTATACAAGCCTGTAAAATATATTGACAATACATATCAAACTCCACAGGCAGTAATTAAAGGACACGACGGAAGTATAATTAAAGCGTTCAATGATTACAGAGACGATGTAATACTTGAACTTGAAAAAAGAATATACAATAACGTAAAAGTAGAATATGATAAAAATATATTTGACGTTGATAGTTTTGTTGGACACAACAATAGAGATACAGGATTCAACAGAGACAATATTGATAATGTTGTAATTACTGACTTTATTGATTGGCTTACAGTAGCAGGTGATCCTGACTACACAGATACAAGTTTTTATGATAGAGCAAATTCATTTACTTGGAACTATTCAAGTATGGAGGCTCCTAACAATAAACCTTTACCAGGTTTTTGGAGAGCAATTTACAAAGACTATTTAGGTACTGATAGTCCGCATACAACACCTTGGGAAATTTTAGGTTATCATGAGCAACCATCTTGGTGGGAAACTGTATATGGTCCAGCGCCTTACACAAAAGAAAATTTAATTTTATGGGAAGATTTACAAGAAGGTAGAGTTAGAGAGCCTAACAAACCAATTAGATATCGTCCTAATTACGCAAGACCAAACTTAATGAAATATGTTCCTGTGAATACACAAGGACAATTATTAAGTCCATATGAGGCAGGTTATGCACAAGGTGCAATTTTACCTTTAACAAATTCACAGTTTGTATTTGGAGACGAAGCACCTACAGAAACAGCATGGCGTAGAAGTTCAGAATATCCATTTGCTTTAATTACTGCATGGCTTGTACATCAACCTGCAAAAGTTATGGGTATAGGTTTTGACAGGTCACGTGTAAAACGTAATCCTGCAGGTGGACTTGTTTATTCAGCAACTGATAAACGTTTAAGTCCTGCAGATTTAATATTCCCTAATACATCAGATTCAACTGTGCGTACTACTACTGCTGGTTTTGTAAATTACATTTTCAATTACATAAATGCAGACGTAACAAAATTAAACACTTCATACAGTGAACAAGTTAAAGCATTACAAGTTCAACTTGGATTTAAAGTTGGTGGATTTACTACAAAAGATAAATTTAAATTATTATTAGATTCACGCACACCTAACAACAAAGGTAATGTTTTTATACCTGAAGAAAACTATAAAATATTTTTAAACACAAGTTCACCAACTGATGTAATTTCTTACAGTGGTGTCATTGTAGAAAAAAGAGCAAACGGATATGTAATTAAAGGTTATGACAGAAGCAGTCCTTACTTTACATATTTTAAACATATTGAACGTGCAAAAGATCCAGTTGTAAACATTGGTGGAGTAAGCGAAAACTTCCTTGAATGGACAGCAGGACAAAGATATCAAGCAAATCAAATTGTGCGTAATGGCTCTAAATTTTACAGAGTAAAAAATAGTGGAGTGTTTACTGCATTTGATGAAGATAACTTTGCTGTACTTGCCGAACTTCCAGTTGAAGGCGGCAGAGAAGCAATTATTAGAAGAACATTCGAAACAACTACAAGCAAATTAAACTATGGTACACTTGTAAGAACAACGCAAGAAGTTGTAGACTTTTTATTAGGTTACGGAGAATGGTTAGTTTCCAAAGGATTTAGTTTCAATAACTACAATAATGAAATTGACAATGTTGAGAACTGGGAATTAAGTGCAAGAGAATTTATTTTCTGGACAACACAAAATTGGAACGAAGGTGCATTACTAACACTTTCACCAAGTGCTATTAATTTAAGATTTGAAAAAGATTATTGTGTAGTAGATAACATATTTGACAACTTTTATGATTACACATTATTAAAAGCAGATGGCAAAAAACTTAAAGAAGATTTAGCAAACACATTACGTGATAGTCAAAACGTATTTGGACTTACACTTAAAAATACAGCAGATGGAATATACTTTGTAAAACTTCCAACTGTACAAAAAGAACACGTTTGTTTAATTGATAACAAAACAATCTTTAATGATACAATTTATAATCCTGCACCAGGATATAGGCAAGCAAGAATAAAAGTGCTTGGCTATCGTAGCACTGGCTGGACAGGTGGTTTAAATGTTCCTGGATTTACATTTGATAATGTTAATATCAAAGACTGGGAAGCAAATAGAGATTACAAAGCGGCAGATGTTGTAAAATATAAAACTTTCTACTACAGTGCTAAAACTAAAATTACTGGTAGTCCAAACTTTATTGAAGAAGAATGGTACTTATTACCAGGTAAACCTAAGTCAGAACTTATTCCTAACTTTGATTACAAAGCAAATCAATTTGCAGACTATTATGATTTAGACACTGACAACTTTGACAGTGAACAGCAAAGAATGGCACAACACTTAATAGGTTATCAGAAACGTAAGTATTTAGAAAACATAATTAATGACGATGTATCACAGTATAAATTTTATCAAGGATACATTCAAGACAAAGGCACAAGAAACAGTTTAAATAAATTGTTTGATGCATTGTCAAATACAGAAAATGCAAGTTTAGAATTTTTTGAAGAATGGGCATTTAAAGTTGGACAATATGGTGCCGCTGGTGGCTTTGAAGAAGTAGAATATAAAGTAGACGAATCTAAATTTAGATTAAGTCCACAGCCATTTCAATTGGTACAAAATATTGATCCATTAGCAACTGATCTTGTATATAGATATATTCCGTCAGATGTTTACAGCAAACCTGCAAATTATAATCATCAACCTTTCCCAACAAGATTTGTTGACGAAGATGATAGTTATATTAAGACAGCAGGTTACGTTGCTGAAGAAGATATTAATCACAAAGTAACTTCGTACAACGATATACTTGCATTAAATTTAACTGACATTGGTGTAGGTGAATATATTTGGGTTGCTAAAAAAGCACAGACTTGGGATGTCTTTAGACAAACAGAAACAGATTTAAAAGTTACTTCAATTATAAACAGTGATAGTGCAAGTGCTATTGAGATCTCAACAAGAAAAGCACCTAATGTTGTTAAAGATGATATCATTGGTATATTAGGAGTCAACAATAATGCAAATAGATTTTACAAAGTATTACGCACAAGCCTAAACACTATTTTTGCAGAAACTGTTGGTGAAGTTGCAGACGTTGAAGAATGTTCAGGATTTATTTTAAAACTTGTAAGTGCAAGAGTTGATTCATTAACAGATGTCAATACAAAAATTACAAGAGACAATTACAGCACACAAGAACGTGTTTGGGTTGATAAAGATGAAAATAGCAGATGGACTGTAATTGAAAATAGTAATAATCATATTCTTAATCAACAACTTTTCAATGCAACTATAGATGGCATATCAGGCAATGATTTAAGAAAGTATGGTACTTCTATAAGTGCTACAGATAACAACACAACACTTGTTATTGGCGCACCAGGACCAACTACAAGCATTCCTGGAAGAGTAGATGTAAAATTTAGACCAGCAGAAAATATAAATGCGGTACAAGCACAAAGTTTAGACTTCCCACAAATTACTGGCGTTCAAGGCGGAAACAGTTTTGGTACAGAAGTTTCTGTATCCCCAGATGGTAAATGGATTTTTGTAGGCATTCCTAAAGCAACAAATATTCCAACAAATTACTTTGGAGACTTTAGTCCTGTATTAGGTTACGCACAAGGAAATATTGTAAAATACAATAATCAATTATGGAAAGCAAAAGGAGAAATTACTCCGCAAACATCTGCTTTACAGATGCCAAGTTTTTCATCACATCAAAGATTCTTAGCAGGTACATATGAAAATAACAGTTATCCAAACTATGACTTTATTTTAAGAGGTAACTTTAAGTTCCAAGAAGAATCAACAGACCATATTTTAATTAGAGCACCTGCTACACAATACGCAGGCTCGGGTATAAATGATGTGTTGGTATTATTCTGGAATGATATAAACACAAGAAATCCATCAGGCACTGCACCATTCGGTGGAGACGCTACACTTACAAAAGCATTTTTTGATGGAGAGCATACTATTACATCTAAGATTGATGATATACTTTTTGTTGATAATACACAGGCTATTCCAAGTGTAGGTGAAACAATCAGCAGTGCTACAGCAATTGGTATTGTTGATTATGTATTTACAGCAGGCGATAATAGAACAATAATTTATGTCAAAGATACAAATGGTGACTTTGAAGATTCTGGTAATTTGCTTGTAGGTGAAATAAACGTTGGTGGTTATGAAAGAGCAGTATTAGATCAAGATAATTCTTTATTAGGCGGCTGGTGGAAAGTAGATGTAGGTACTACATTTAATTGTTTACAAACTACTGAATCAAGACCGTACTTGGTTGTACAAGATATAAAACAACCTTCAGTACCAAGAGCAACTAATCCATATGTAAATATTTTAAGAACTGTAGATGACACAGCGGCATCTCCAACTCCAACTTCATATATTGAAACACTTACATTTACAGGTGATTCTGGTGATGAATTATCTGACAAATGGGTATTTAGAACTCCATCAACATATACATTGAACCAAGGTGATACATTTAATTTTTACTTTAATGATTATAGAAATGCAGATAATAATGTACAAAGTCCTACTTCAATAAGTCCAGAATTAACATTTACATATCTAAATGATACAACACATACTGTTAATGATGTTTGGGACGGTTGGTTAGTAATTAACTTAACAAACTTTGATAACAGTGGTTCACCAACACCAGGCGATCCTGATTTCAATCCTAACTATGGACAACCTTTTATTCCTATTATAGGAGATACAATAAAAGATAATGATACTGATGCAGAAGGTACAGTAGCGTTCTTTGAAAAAACTTTTAATACTTTAAAGATATGGTTGAAAAATTCAACAGGAACATTTAGCAAAGGTAACACTGAAGGTAATATTTCAAGTGTAAGCATTGTTGGAGGTTCACAAGGAGCAGGAGTCATTAGACTTGTTGGTACAATTACAACAGCATTTATGGAATCTGCAACAGCAGGAAAAATAATTGTTGTGCAAAGTCCAGGTAATTATACAAGAGGTACAACTAATCAACTTCAAGGATTTGAATATTGGATTTACAAATCACAACAACTTAATGGTATTCCACAAGATGCAAATCCTCCAAGTGGTCAAAACAATGATTGGCAAAGAGTTTACAATGTTCCTGTAGAAGCAGGTGCTAACGGAAGAGTCCTTAACACAGGTGCTTATGCAATTTACAATAGAAATGCAAGTAACTTCTACGAAATAGATAACATATATGTAATTCCAGATTTAGATCCATTGGGACAAGGTATTAGTAATAAATTTACAGGACATAAAATTGATGTCCTCAAAAATGCTGACGACACTTACACTGCATTTGTAGTTTCAAAAGGTGACGACACTATTGGTAATTACGGCAGAGTAGATCTAATACAATGGCATGATACTACAGGTTGGCGTCTTGGAGTAGATGAAGATTACAGAGGCGACTTTAGTAATTTAGTATCATATGCTACAGGAGAATATGTAAAACATCTTGGAAAAATTTACGTAGCGACTACAAATTTAATTCCAGGAGCATTTGATATTAACGACTGGACAGAAGTCCTTACTGGTGTAGAACTTAACGGCTTTATTCCAAACGATACAGGATATATTTTAGGCGAAGACAGTGCCATTGATAATACAAACCTAACACAGTTTGGTAATGTATCTGATGTAAGTAAGAATGGACAAATTTTTGCATCTATAGTAAGATACGGAGACAGCGTAGACAGTTCTATAAACACTCCTAAACTTGCAATATACAGAAAAGTAAGTGCAAACTTAATTTACGATCAATTAATTGAAGCAGAAATGGCTGGTATCAAATACGGTGCCAGTGTTGCAGTTTCAAATGATGGTAAATTTATTGCAGTTGGTGCTCCTAATTATAGCGTAGACTTTATTAATCAAGGTGCTGTTTATGTGTACGAACAAGTAAATCAAAGATTTGAACTTGTGCAAACACTTACAGGACCAAAAGGTTTACCAAATGAGAAATTTGGATCTAAAGTTGCGTACGACAATAACAGACTTGTTATACATTCTGCAGGTGGTGACCTAACAAGTAAAACAGAATTTGATGTAGTTTCACAACCAACTACATTTGATAATGGTACAACATTCTTTACTGCTTTATATGATGATACAGGTGAAGTTTTTGTATATGAAAAATTAGGTAACAGATTTGTTTATGGCGATAAGTTATTATTTGCAGATAGCAAAGCATTATACTTTGGTCAGATAGTTGTAATAAAAGGCAATCACATTTATGTTGCTATGCCTAATTACCAAAGAGATGGAAACACTGTTCCAGGTACAGTATTAGATTACAGATCAAAACAAGACACAGCATTATGGGTAAGAAAACGTTCTGCAAGACCATTGGTTGATTTAGGCAAATTTAAACAAATTGCTTTATATAATAAGCAAGACAAATTAGTAGATGAATACATTGATTACATTGATGCTATTCAAGGAAAAATTGCAGGTCCGGCTGAAGTAGAATTAAGTTACAAAACAACTTATGATCCATCAGTGTATAGTTACGCAGATATTACCACAGTAACAAAAGACGAAACTATGTTTAATACAGTAGAGTACGTTGGTAAATTATGGTGGGATATTGATGCTGTAAGATTTATTAATCCATATAGTAACACAGGAAACATTTTCAGCGTAAGCAATACAATGAATACAATATTCCCTGGCACTGAAGTAGAGATTTACGAATGGGTAGAAAGTGAATTATTACCAAGTGAATGGGACGAACAAGCAGATACACAAGAAGGTTTAGCAAAAGGTATAAGTGGTAAATCTAAATATGGTGATAGTGCATATAGTACAAAACGTGTATATGACGAAGCCGCACAAAAGTTTACAACTTTTTATTATTATTGGGTAAGAAACAAGAAAACAGTTCCAGATGTACCTGGCAGAACTTTAAGTGCAAGAGATGTTCAAGAATTAATTAGAGATCCAGACGGTTCAGGATACAAATATGTATCAATGCTTAACAACAACGAATGGACATTACATAATTTACAAAGTTCAATTACAGGATTTGACACAATTTTAAAATTCTCTTATTGGATTATAGATAATAAAGAACAAAACACACATAATCAATACTCATTAATTACAGATGGATTGGCAACAAGTTTACCTAAGTCAGATCTTGAACGTAAATGGTTTGATAGTTTAATTGGATTTGATTCCACAGGTAGAGAAGTTCCGGATAGAACACTTGGAGAAAAAGACAAGTACGGTATTTTAAATGAACCAAGACAAACTATGTTTGTTAATAGAATTGAAGCATTAAAACAAGCAATAGAAAGAATTAATTCTACAGTTAAAAAACATATTTTAATTGATGACTTTGATTTATCTGATTTAGATAGAAATGATCCTATACCAACACTTGCTTCACGTAAATTTGATTTACAAATAGATTCAGAAGCAGAGTTAAAATTTGTTGCAGTAGGTAAAATACAACCTTGTACACTTCAACCAACTATTCAAGATGGTAAAGTATTAAGAGTTGACATAACAAATCCTGGTAGAGGATATAAAACTGTACCAACTGTTAAGTTTATTACAGAAACTGGTGTAGAAGCAGAAATTAAATTAACAATAAATGCTATTGGTGCAGTTACAAGTGCAGTTGTTGTAGACAGTGGTAGAAACTATCAACAAACAGATATAATTGAAGTTAGAAAATACACAGTTCTTACTACAACAGACAGTACATATGCTAACAGATGGTCATTGTATGAATATGTAGGTGGCGAAATACCTTGGAACAGAACAAAAAGTCAAAGTTATGATGTAAGACCTTATTGGTCTTATTGTGATTGGTATGCTACAGGTTATAATGAACTAACAAAAGCAGATTATGTAATTGATGAAACATATGAATTAGAAGTTCTTGAAGATTCATTTGGTAATATTATTAAAATTAACAATGTTGGATCAGGTGGCTGGTTATTATTAAGAAAAATAGATGATCAACCTAATGTAGATTATACTGTAAACTACGAAACTATTGGTAGACAAAATGCAACTATTGAAATTGCTAAAGGAATATATGATTATTCAGATCAATTAATTGGTTATGATTCGTTTGGTTATGATGATAGTCAGTTTGACTTACAACCTATTATAGAATTAAGAATTATTTTAGAAGCATTACGTGATAAAATTTTAATTGACGAATTAGCAATAGAATATAACAAATTATTCTTTGCACAAATGCGTTATATTTTATCAGAACAAATATTTGTAGACTGGATGTTTAAAACATCATTTGTAAAAGCAAAACATAACGTAGGAAAACTTAGAAAAGATATTACATTTAATAATGACTTCTTAGAAAGTTATGAAGATTATGTAAAAGAAGTTAAACCTTATAAAACTAAAATTAGAGAATACTTGTCAACGTATGAAGGTGAAGAAAAATCGCAAACTATGGTTACAGATTTTGACTTGGCTCCAGCATATAGCGATACACAAGGTAGAATTATTCCAAATACAGTAAGAGTAGTTGATGATGAAATAAAAACTTCAAATACTACTATTAACAATTACCCATACAAGCATTGGTTAGACAATGCAAGTTTTGAAATTGCAAATATTACAATTTTTGATGCAGGTGCAGGTTATGAAAATGCACCAGGCGTAGAATTTGTAGGTGGCGGCGGAACAGGTGCAACTGCACAAGCATACGTAGGTAACGGAAAAATTACGGAAATTAAAATTACAAATCCAGGTACAGGATATTTGTCAGCACCAACTGTAGTATTAAATGGTAGCGTAGGAGATACTGGTAGAGTTGCCAGAGTAAACGCTGTATTAGGAAATACAAAATTACGTACTACACACTTTAGAGTAAAATTTGATAGAGTTACAGGTACATTCTTTATTACAACACTTGCAGAAACAGAAACATTTACTGGTACAGGCGGCAAATATGACTTTAAATTAAAATGGCCAATGGATCTTAACACAGATAACGTTACTATTATAGTTGATAATGAAGAACTATTAGGCAGTAAGTACACAATACAAAATGTTGATGACAATGTAGGTAGAACACACTCACGTAAAGTAGGTAAAGTATTGTTTACAACACCACCTGCTAATGCAAAAACAATATCTATATCATACAAAAAAGATATTTCATTATTAACAGCGGCAGATAGAATAAATTTATTCTATAATCCAACTACAGGACAATATGCAAATGACTTAGGTCAGTTACTTGACGGTATAGACTATGGCGGAGTACAAGTTAAGAGTTTTGACTTTGGTACAGGATCAGGTTGGAGTGCTGATAAGTGGTTTACTACTGCATATGACACATATGATAACACATATGAAGATGAAGTTTTCACACTTGATGACGATAGTACAAAAACTTATAACTTTGCAACACCTCTTGAAACAGGTATTCAATATAATGTTTACAAAAATGGTGTAAGACTTGATGATCCAAACTTTGGCACTGCTAATGCAACTGTACCTAATGCTGTAATTACAAGTATTACTGGTGCAGGACAAACAGGATTTACTTTAACTGATGACGGTAATCAAGTTCCAAGCACAGTTATACAATTTAATGAAGAAGATATTCCAACTACAGTAGGAGATGTAATTGTAATACGTAAAAATACTTCAGATGGTTCATTTATTCCTGATCCAAGAGCATACGATACAATTATAAGTGGTGGTAATCTTGCTTACTCATCAGCAACTGGTGTAAATCCAGAAGACATAAACATTGACGGTGACGGATTTGTAACAACTACAACAAGTAAAGGACCTGAAGAACTTGTTCCAGGACAATTACTTGATACACTTGATATTAAAGTGTATGATAGAGTAGGTGAAGGTGGAAGTGTAATTGAAAGTGTTGCATACATTGGCGATGGTACAACTAAAGATTATAAATTTAACGGATTACCGCAAACAAAAGATGCAATCTTTGTAAAAGTTAATAATATTATTACACAAGCATTTACAATAAACTACAAAACTAAAACTTTGACATTTACATATGCTCCTGCAAATGCAGATCGTATTAACATTGTTACAATGAGCGGTAATGGTGAAAAGATTTTAGACTTAGATACATTTGAAGGTGACGGTTCAACGTTTATGTTTGTAACAAGAGTTGATTACAGAGAAAATATGAATAGCATTGTAACTGTAAACGGAGAAAAAGTTTCTTATGTTTTAGAAACAACTGATAGTGCATATGATACAGCAAACAAAGTTGTAATAAGTTTTGGTGCGGCTCCTCCAGCAAATGCAGTTATTAATTACGCAATCTACGCAAGTGAAGCACAAACGTTTAGTGAGATTACAAGAGATAATCTTGTTGCAGATGGTAGCAGTGCATCATATGAATTAAGCATTACACCGTTTAGTAGTTTACCAGCAAGTCATAACTTGATTGTTAAAGTAGGTGACAATGTTCTTAACGCAGGTTACAATGAAACATTTACAGTTGATGACAGAATTGAATACCAATTACGTAATTGGCAACAACCAGGAGGTACAATAGGTGCTGACGATATACTTGTGTTACTAAATGGTAGAGCATTAACATATACATCAGAATTTATTTTCCGTCCTGCTAACTCAAGTGTTGAAATTTTTGAAAATGTTGCACAGGCAGGAGATAGACTTGATGTATTTGTAACAACTGATGGCGAATACACAGTCAGTGGTAATACAATTACACTTGATACAGTACCTGCAGAAGGTACAGAAATTCATGTAACACACTTTAGTAAACATGATGTACAACAAATTGATCGTAAAAATTATGATATTGTGAAAAGAGTTACATTAAACTTTGCAAGTGCAAGTGATATAGAATATAATCATTTACTTGCAGGATTAATTAAACTTGAAAGAGAAACAACTGATGCTGAATACGTTTGGATTATAGTCAACGGTAAAATACAAACACCAAGTGTTGATTATAAAGTTACAAACGATAGAAGATATGTAAGAATGGCAACTACTTTGACTGAAAATGATGTAGTTGAAGTTATACAATTTGCTGAAGACGGACCAACAGTATCTAAGTTTGGATATAGAATATTCAAAGATATGTTGAACAGAACAGTATACAAACGTATAGGTGATACTAACAACTACAGATTAGCAAAAGATTTAGGAATATTTGATAAGGAAATACTGCTTGTTGATGCTTCAACATTGTTTGTTCCAGATAAAACAACTAATACACCAGGTGTAATTTTTGTTAATGGAGAACGTATTGAGTATATGGTGTTAGACGGTAATAGTTTACAGCAGTTACGTAGAGGAACAATGGGAACAGGCGTAAAAGAGATACATAAGTTTGGTGACGCAGTATTCGACCAAGGTTTCCAACAGACAGTTCCATATCAAGATAAAACACTTGTTAACACTTTTGATGGAGACAGTAGTACAAAAGACTTTACAATGGACTTTACAGCATCATCTGTTAACGAATTTGAAGTATTTGTTGGTGGAAAACGCTTGAGAAAAGGCGCAATTCCAATGTTTGATGTAACAGTAGCACAGGATTCACCAGAGGGCGATGTTACAGCACCAGCAGAATATAGCGTTAATAACAATATTCTATCATTAGTGACTGCTCCAAGTGACGGAGAGCGTGTTACAGTGATAAGAAAAATTGGTAAAATCTGGAATGATCCAGGAAAAACACTTGGTAAGACAGAAAATGCGATTGCACAGTTCTTAAGAGCAGAAGAGGTTGACTTACCTAAATAAATACAATGTAGGAAAAACATAAAATGACAGATAATTTATTAGACAAAAACGGAGTATTAGTGCAAGGGCATATTAAGATATTTGACCCTACGACTAAGGAAGTAATCATTGATAAACGCAATGCTATTCATTATGAAAATATGAGTATTGCACTTGCTGAATCCCTTGCAAATTCAGGGCAAGGATTTGTTTACGAAATGGCGTTTGGAAACGGTGGTACAAGTGTTGATCCTACAGGCATTATTACATACCTTACTCCAAACTCAACTGGTACAAATGCAAGTTTATACAATCAAACATATAAGAAGATTGTTGATGATCAAAGTGTTAACAACACAGATCCAAATAGAAACAAAATTGAAACACGTCACGTAAGCGGAACAAACTATACGGACATTGTTGTAAATTGTTTACTTGATTACGGTGAGCCAAACGGTCAAGAAGCAAATGATACAGCAACAAGCACAGAGGGTCAATATGTGTTTGATGAATTAGGACTAATAAGTTATAGTCCAACAGGGCAAGGCAAATTACTAACACACGTAATTTTCCATCCTGTACAAAAATCATTAAACAGACTAATTCAAATCGACTACACTGTAAGAGTACAATCACTAACTGGCTTTAACGAGGGGTAATTAAATGGCATACACTATTAATTACACTGACATTACTAACAAGGGCAGTATTGTTGTCGAAGACAACACTACAGATCAAACTACTACATTAAGTATTCCAGGTAGATTTACAACTGAATACGGTACACTTATTGGTCAAAACTTTTTACAACTATTAGAAAATTTTGCAAATGAGTCTGCACCAGCAAGGCCTATCGAAGGACAGTTATGGTATGATACATCAGTAGGTGTAAACTTATTAAAACTTTATGATGGAACTAACTGGATTGAAGCAGGCGGATTAAAACGTAGTGAC
>Ga0163109_10002029_pt1 | contig 15956 bp, 5 predicted proteins | sample CRUFie1St13metaG_FD_108704 | JGI IMG/M metagenome (GOLD analysis project Ga0163109, IMG submission 108704) | Marine microbial communities from the Costa Rica Dome - CRUD Field 142mm St13 metaG | ecosystem: Environmental > Aquatic > Marine > Oceanic > Photic zone | place: Costa Rica: the Eastern... | reverse complement strand
GAATCAAGTGTGTACATCGTAGATGATAAAAAATCTGAGATAGTATACGGAAGAAAACCTAGAATTTATATGTATAGAATTGTACCATATATGGTACACAGAAGTAAATTCCAAATGCCTAATGATCCTCCACCGGGTTTTGACAAATTAAAATCTCAAGCCGCAAGACAATTTGATTATTTGTACACTGGTATGAACAATGATATTTTAAATTTTGATATTACGCTTGACAACGCATTTTATGAGGCACTTGCTATTGATGTAGGCAATGATAGAAGCGAAGGATCAAAAGGAAGTGGTACAGTTAAAAAAGAAGCACAAGTAGTTATGACAGGTACTGGCGAGGAACGGCCTGCTATCACAGCTTCTGAAATGAAAGAAGTAAATGAAGATTTAGCAGATAGTGCCGGAGCGTTTGATGAAACAACAGCAATTCAAGTTGCTAGACAATTTAACGAAGCTATTGTAAATTCTAGCACAAATTTACTTAGTGTTGATCTTGAGGTTATGGGTGATCCTTACTTCATTACTGACAGTGGTGTAGGAAATTATAACTCTGACGGAACTAACTTTATCAATATTAGTGCAGACAATAGTATAAGTTATCAAGGTAGTGAAGTTGATATTTTAATAAATTTTAGAACACCTATAGATATAGGAGAAGGAGAAGGATATCAATTTGATGGACCTACTATGGGATTAGAATCATTTAGTGGATTATATCAAGTAATAAGTGTTACAAATATTTTCTCCGGAAACGTGTTTACACAACAAATGCGTTGTATTCGTAGAAAGAATTATGAATTATCTAAGTTCAAAGAAGATAAAGACGGAAAGGCCGCAGAAATAGAAGCTAAGAGGAAAAAACTTCTAGCGCAAGATGGACTTACAGAAGAAGAAATAGCATTAATTAAAGCAGATAAGAATTTGGATGGAAAATTATCTGTAAGCGAAGCGGCGGCTCAAAATTTAAGTGTAAGCGATGCGCAAAACTTAGCACAAGGTAAAAAAGGAAAATCTACAGTTCCAGCACAATCGGCAAGAGATGGTGGTAATCCAGGAGGAGCCCAAACATCAGCAGGATCAGGCACAAGCACAACAACTAACCAACAACAGGCAGATAACGCACAAGGCACAAGTACAGGGTCAACAAGTTCTAGCTCATCAGGTTCTTCCACTCAAAAGACAGTGCCAGCTCGAACTGGAGGTGACGGCTCAGCAAAAATAGATAGATACTATAGATACGGAAATAACAATAGATGAGCACAAATATAGATAAAAGATCAGCAGGTGCTAGTAGTAGAGAAATGCCGCCTGGTCCATATGTGGCTAAAGTTATATCACATCTTGACGGTAGAAGATCTGGAGCATTACAAGTACAACTTTTAAAAACGGCAACAGCAGGCGGAGCAGAAAAAGAACTTGGCGAGTTACATACAGTACGTTATTGTATGCCGTTTTACGGAGTTACTGATGTAGGCAGTAATCGTAATGATAATTTTTATTCTAGCTCTCAACAAAGTTATGGTTTTTGGGCAGTACCGCCTGACCCAGGGACTAAAGTGTTGGTTATATTTGCTGAAGGAAAAATAAACCAAGGTTATTGGATTGGTTGTATACAAGATGAATTTATGAACTTTATGACACCTGGAGGATATCCTACAGCAAAAAGTGAATATGTAATTCAAGAAACATTAACAGATGAATTTAAAAACAAACCATTACCTACTGGAGAATATAATAAAGTTTTAAGTGACCGTAAAGGCACTAATCCTGATAAATTTTTAAAGCCACACAATCCGTTAATGGCAACTATACTTTCAGCACAAGGACTTTTAAACGATCCTGTGCGTGGGCTTACAAGTAGTTCTTCTAGAAGAGACATTCCTAGCACAGTCTTTGGTTGGAACACACCAGGACCTTTAGACAAGCGTGACGGATCACCAAAAGGAAAGTACGGGCCAAAATCTGCTCAAGTAGATTATTTTAGAAGTAGATTGGGAGGAAGTGCTTTTGTAATGGATGATGGTGATCCAACAATCCTAAGATCAGGACTTCCACAAGATACAGGATCTAATTATTTTGATATTGAAACCAGTCCAAGTAAATTTAAAGAATCTGATCCAAGACTACTGTTCAACGAACATGTAAAACTTAGGACTAGAACAGGTCATCAGATTCTTTTACATAATTCAGAAGATTTAATTTATATAGGAAATGCCAGAGGTAGTGCTTGGATAGAACTTACAAGTAACGGCAAAATTGACGTATATACAGATGATAGCATAAGTGTTAGATCAGCAAATGATATTAATATGCACAGTGATAGAGATATTAACTTTAGTGCTTCTCGTAATATCAATATAAATGCTGGATTGGACATGAAAACTACTGTTGTTAGGAACAGTGATACCAGAATCGGTGTAGACAGCAAAGTAGATATTGCGGTTAATTATGATGAATTTATAGGAGTCAACAAGAGAGTGTTCATCGGAGCAGATCAAGATCATCAAATTAAAGGCAATGATAGGACTACTATAGACGGTGATTATAATTTACAAGTTGGTATTGATGGACATATTGCTGTCAATGCTAATTTCCATAGCAAAGTATTTGGAGATTATAGACAAACAGTAAACGGAGCATTTAATTTAAACACTACTGGCGATAACAAGCTGACTAGTGGAGCAACCACACAAATTAAAAGTACAACTAATAATAAATTAGACGCTGGAGTTGATACAGAAATACTTTCAGGAACAAACCATTTAGAAACAGCTGGTAATCATATACATATGAATAGTACTATACCCGCAACAGCAAGTGATACTGCTGATTCTATAGGAGATACATTTGTAAACCCTGTATCTAATGCGGCAGTTGACGAATCAGATCAAGTTTTAGATAAGGACGGAACAGCAATTGACGGACTGCGTGTAACAGCAGATGCGCAGAAAGCACTTGTAGCAGAATCTGCTCTATTCCCAAGACGTGTTCCTAGAAGAGAACCTTGGGCAGAACATGAAAATTTAAATCCTTCAGCACATTTTCCTAGTTTAACTGAAGCTATAGGAGCACCTCCAGAGGCAGTAAGAAATGTTCCTGTCCTAATAAACAGTGAAAAAGATCAACCACAAGTTACTGATACATCTGGTCCTGTAATTGCTAATAGTCCAGCAGGCAAAGATAATCCACAAGTAGTAGTACCTGGACAAACTGGTCCTTCAGAAGGCAATCAACCAGCACATCCTGTTGAAGTAGACAACATGAAGAGATATTTTTTAAGCGAACTAATGTCAGCACTAGGACTTAAAATTAAAGATCCTGACGGTACTCCTATTAATGCTCATGCTATAGCTATGGCAATGGCACAAGTTGAAGCAGAATGCGGATTCAAACCTAGAACAGAAAGTATGAATTATACAGCCTCAAGACTTAGAGCAGTATTTCCGAGCAGAGTGAAATCTGCACAGTTTGCTAATGATCTTGTTGCGGCAGGACAAGCGGCTATAGGTAATACACTATATGGCGGGCGTTACGGCAATGCTCAAGACGAAGGGTACAAATATAGAGGTAGAGGATTAATTCAAATCACATTTAAAGCAAACTATGAGAAATACGGCGGATTAGCTGGAGTGGATATTGTAAACAATCCTGAAATGGCAAATGATCCAGAAGTAGCAACAAAAGTAGCAGTAGCATATTTAAAAAGTAAAAGTATTCCTTGGGATTCACAATCTTTTAGTCAGTTAGGAGAAGCATTTAGAAAAGCAGTTGGTTATGCTAATCAAGGTGGAGCTGAGACATTTAAGAGAGTGGGTATAGGTAAGGGATTCTACTCTAAACTTATTAACGATGAACTTACACCATTAGCAAGTCTTACTACAGTAGAATATCCTGGCACAGGAGAAACAACGGTACAGTAACATGCATAAATTTGTAGTAATGAAAAATAATGAACTATTGATGTACACAAAGTATGAAGATATTCCTTTGGATTTTGATCACGTAATAGAATTCATGCCTGGCATTCCACCTGAACCTCATACTGAGGAAGAACACGAAGAAATAGAACAATGGAATTCAAAATTACAAAGATTAATGGAGATTGAACGTGCCCGCAGTATGTAGAGGTGATAGCGTAGATTCTGATACACCACACTGTTCTACACCAAAAAGGGATCAGTGTAGCGGAGATGTATTTGTTGACGGTACAGGAATATCTCGTCAAGGCGATAATAACACTTCACATAAATTACCACCAGCACCTTGCCCAAGTCACGCGGCACCGATTACTACAGGAAGTACAACAGTATTTGTAAACGGTAAAGGATGCGGCCGTGTAGGCGATGCTATCACAGGTTGTACTAGTGTAGCAACAGGGTTTGAAAGAGTTTTTGCTGGCGGATAATATAAGGTAAATATTAATATGGTAGACTTGTATAAAGAGATAAAAATAAAAACAGCAAAAACTCCGCAACCTCCTGTACGCCAAAAAGCATACAGAGGATTTAGCACCGTCAATCCTGAAAATAATACTTTTCAAGCATATGATCTTAGTTTAATCAAACAAGATTTAATTAATCACTTTAATATTCGGCAAGGTGAAAAATTAAGTGATCCTACATTTGGATGTATTATATGGGACGCTCTTTTTGAACCTCTTACAGAGGAACTTAAACAAGCCATAACAGAAAACGTAACTGCTATAGTAAATTTTGATCCTAGAACTTCTGCTTCAGAAATACAAGTAAGTGAATACGAAGCAGGACTTCAAATTGAATGTACAATAACGTATCTTCAATATAATATTAGTGAACAACTTAGAATAGACTTTGACAAAGACCTAGGACTTGTGTAACGAAATTAAACACTACTATTATTCAAAAGAATAAATACTGTAAAGCAATTTTGGAGAACATCCTATGTCGTCAACTGATAGACAAAATAGATTATTACTAGCAGAAGACTGGAAAAAAGTATACCAGAGCTATAGAAACGCAGAGTTTAAATCTTATGATTTTGATAGCCTTAGAAGGGCTATGATAAATTATTTGCGTACAAATTATCCAGAAGATTTTAACGACTATATTGACACTTCAGAATATCTTGCTTTGATAGATATGATTGCTTTCTTAGGGCAGAATATTTCGTATCGTGTAGATTTAAATGCTAGAGAAAACTTTCTAGAATTAGCAGAACGTAGAGAGAGTGTGCTTCGTCTAGCTAGGACACTATCTTATAATGCTAAACGTAATCAGCCTGCTAACGGACTTTTAAAATTTGAAACTATTAGTACTACTGAATCAATCATAGATAGTAATGGATTTAATTTAGCAGATCAAACAATTATCTGGAATGATCCTAGTAACACTAATTGGGTAGAACAATTCAAAAGAGTGCTTAATGCTTCTCTTCCAGCAAATAACACAATAGGTAGGCCTGCTAAAACAGCAACTATTAATAGTGTGCTTACACAACAATACAGATTTAATGCTAGGACAGATGACGTTCCTGTATTTGGATTTAATAAAGCAGTCAACGGATTACCTACACAATTTGAAATAGTAAGCACAGATATTGATTTAGATATCAACAAAATCGCAGAAGAAAATCCTGTGCCTGGAAACACAATGGCTTTTCTTTATAGAGAAGACGGACGTGGCAATGGTAGCTCTAACACTGGGTACTTTGCCCACTTTAGACAAGGACTTTTATCAAGTTCACAATTTACTATAGCAAATCCTGTAGCAAATCAGAGAATTGCTATTGAAACAGAAAATATTAATGATTCTGATGTTTGGTTGTACGGCTTACAAACAGGAGGAGTTGAAGAAACTCTTTGGACTAAAGTTGCTTCTACAGAAGGCAACAATGTAATTTACAATAATCTAGCAAAAGGTATAAGAAACTTTTATGTTGTTCAAACAAGACAAAATGACGAAATAAGTTTAGTATTTGCTGACGGAACTTTTGGTAACATTCCAGCAGGTGGCTTTAGAATTTATTATAGAACAAGTGCTAATAGATCAATGAGAATTAAACCTGAAGAACTTACAAATATTACATTTAATTTAGATTATATTAGTAGACAAGGAACTTTAGAAACACTTACTATTGGTTGCGAATTAAAAGAACAAGTTACAAATGCTAGTACTTCTGAAAGCACAGCATCTATAAGACAAAATGCCCCGCAAACATATTATACACAAAATAGAATGGTAACTGGCGAAGATTATAATATTGTTCCTTTAACAACTAATCAGGAAATAATAAAAGTTAAATCAATTAATAGAACTACAAGTGGTATTAGTCGTTATTTTGATTTAAGAGATGTAACCGGAAAATATTCTAGCACAAATCTATATGGTAGTGACGGCGTAGTGTACGGAGAATCATTTACAAACAAAGCAAGTTTTTCTTTTGCCACACAAACAGATATTGAAGGACAAATTGAAAATTTAATTTTACCTATAATTGGAAAAAGAGCAACAAGTAATTTTTACTTTAATAATTTTGCGAAAATTATTGTTAGTGACTTGAACGCTACTTTTGTTCAGTCAACTTCAGCTACAAATAATAGTACAGGGTATCTACAAAACACAAATCAAGTGCCATTTGAAACAGGCATATTTACAACTGGTTCTTTGAAATATTTAGAACCAAATGCGCTATTGAAGTTTAAACCTCCAGCAGGATTTTTCTACATCGGAGATGGCAAGTTGACTGCTGATGCTAAAGCAAAAGGCGCTAGGTCTTATATGTGGGTTAAGGTAATAAGTGTACAAGGAGCAGGTACAACACCAGATAGTGTTACAGGACAAGGACCTATTTTGTTTAATGATATTGTACCTAATGGTAGTTTGTTAGAAGAAGTAAAACCAAAACTTGTAAAAGATATTACAGCAGATGTAAGACAACAAATTATTGATCAAGTTTTTGCTTACAAAACATTTGGTATTAGATATGATCAAAATACTAGACAGTGGCGTATTATTATTAATGAAAACTTAAACATTTATGATGAATTTAGTAATGGTAAGACCGGTGATGTAACAAACAATCAACTAGATGCTAGTTGGATTTTACTTTTTCAAACTGACGGAGAAAAGTACACAGTAACTTCTAGAGGCCGTAGATATATTTTTGAAAGTGATAGCGAACTAAATTTTTATTTTGATGGTGAAAATAAAATTTACGATAGTACAACAGGGCAACTTGTTAAAGACAAAATTAGTGTTTTGAACTTTAACACACAACCAGATAGCTTAGATGCATTCACTGCTGACATTGATTGGGAAATTACAAGTGCTTTTAAAAACGAAGACGGATATATTAATAGTAAAAAAGTAGAAGTTAGTTTTTATGATCTAAATGATGATGGCAGTGTTGATGATCCAGATATTTTTGATGTGATTGTGGAACCTCTAGTCAATCCTGATAATAAATTTATTTTCCTAAAGAAAACATCAGATAGTGAAGGTTTTAATAATTTTAATTATTACAACAAAGGATCAGATATATCAATTGTAAACACAGAAACTGAAGTTGGTGCTTATAGTCAATATGAAAATGGAAAAGTTTTTTATGTAAAAAGTAATGGAACATTTAAAATGCTTCAAAACAATATTTTAGTACTGACCAGTGATTACAAAGCATATGTTGGTAGAGACAATTTAAAGTTCCACTATGTACATAGTGCTGATGAAAGCAACAGAATTGATGCTAGTGCTAGTAATATTATAGATACATATTTGCTCACAAAAGCATATGATATAGACTTTAGAAAATTTTTAGCAGGAAGTATAGAAACAAGGCCTTTACCTCCTAGTGCTGATGAGTTATTTCAAAACTTTGGCGGCAATATAAATCAGTACAAATCTATTAGTGATGAAGTAATTTATCATCCAGTGTTGTATAAACCTTTGTTTGGAAAAAACGCTCAAGAAAATTTACAAGCAAAATTCAAAATTGTAAAAAACACCGGAGAAGTAATTAATGACAATGATTTAAAAGTGCGTGTTGTTAATTCTATAAACAGATTCTTTGGATTACAAAATTGGGACTTTGGTGATACTTTCCATTTTTCAGAACTTGTTACATTTGTAATGAATGAAACAGCACCTGATATTGTAAACCTATTACTTGTTCCAGTCCAGGGTACACAAGCATTTGGAAGTTTATATGAAATACGAGCAGAAAATGATGAAATATTTATTAGTGATGCTACTGTAGATGATTTAGAAATAATTGATGCTATAACAGCGTCTAGACTTCAAGCATCAGGAAATGTCATTACTACTACAACTACAAATAGATCAGGCATTCAAAGTCAAAACCTAAATACAAGTACAACAGCAACCACTACAGCAACTACAACGACAACAACTACTACAACAACTACTACTTCTAGTAGTGGAAGTAGTGGAAGTTCAGGATCAGGTGGATCGGGTGGATCAGGTTCAGGCGGCGGAGGCGGTAGCTCCGGCGGCGGTGGAGGATATAGCGGCGGCGGAGGAAGCTCCGGCGGCGGTGGAGGATATAGTTACTAATGGCTCAAGATGAACAAGGCATTCCAGTCGGAGATGACGAAGTAAACAGACGTTCAGCTGATTTTCTTCCTAGATATTTTAGATCTGTTGCTAACAAAAAGTTTCTAAGTAGCACTATAGATCAAATGCTACAACCTGGCGTTGTAGAAAAGGTTGATGGATTTATAGGAAGAAAAGACAGTAAAGCATATAAAAGTAGTGATGCGTATGTCCGAGATGTAACTACTGATAGAGAAAACTATCAGTTGGAACCTGCCGCAGTGGTAGAAGATAATATCGGAAATGTGCTATTACACAGAGATTATAGAGATTACATGAATAGTACAAGTATTAGAAATGCTAATACTAAAAATCATGACATTACAAACAGACAGGAATATTACGCTTGGGATCCACATATTAATTGGGATAAGTTTGTAAACTTCAGAGAATACTATTGGTTGCCAAATGGACCAGAAAGTATTCCGGTATATGGTAATTTCCGTGAAGTAAAAAGTACAATAAATGTTTCGTATATTGATAATGTAGATAATTTTGCCTATAACTTTAATCCTGATAATCCAAATAGTAATACAACACTTACATTGTATAAAGGACAAACATATATCTTTGACATTAATACACCTAATATGCCTTTTACAATTAGAACAGCAAAAGATCTTGAAGAAAGCAGTTTATACAATACAGGAGTAAGTGCCCAAAAAGTAGATAGTGGAAAAATAGAATTTAAAATTTCATTAGAAGCTCCTGGGTATTTGTATTATGTGAATGAAAATGATATTGAAGCATCTGGGCTTATTATTATAAAAGATATAAGAGACAATACAGAAATAGATGTATCAGATACTATTGTTGGCAAGCAAACATATACTATGCAGAATGGATATGATTTATCTAATGGTATGAAAGTTAAATTTTATGGAAAAGTTACTCCTGAAAAGTATGCTACAGGTAGTTGGTATGTAGAAGGTGTTGGAGATTCCATAACACTTGTTTCAGAACAAGATGTAATATTAACAGCAGATTATTTGCTAGATGATGCTACAGAATTTGACGAAGCAGGATTTGGTAACCTGCCGTTTGATAATGCTACGTCATATGCGAATGAAAAAGATTATATTTGTATTAATAAATCTTCACCAGATAAAAATCAGTGGGCTAGATATAATAGATGGACTCACAAAGAAGTTATAGAAATTACAGCTGAAATTAATGAAATTCCTGCTGTACTAGATCAAAACTTTAGAGCTGTAAGACCTATCATCGAATTTGAAGCAGGACTAAAACTTTATAATAATGGTAGTTTTGCTAAAACAGCAGTTGACCTAGTTGATACACTTACTACAGACGTGTTTAGTAATATCGAAGGTCAAGCTGGTTATTTCGTCGACGGTACAGAACTTGTCACAGGAATGAGGGTTTTATTTACAGCAGATCCAGATAGTTTTGTAGCAGGTAAAATTTATGAAGTAAAGTTTATAACACAAAATGGAAATAGACAAATTACTCTTGCTGAAACTGAGGATACAACCCCGTTAGAAAACGAAACTGTTTTTGTAAAGGCAGGAACTAATTTTAAAGGTAAACTATTTTGGTATGATGGTACAGCTTGGAAGCAATCACAAGATAAAACAGGTTTAAATCAACAACCTTTATTTGATATGTATAATGGTGCTGATGCTAGTTTTAGTAGTTTAGATGGAAGTAATTTTGTAGGAAATAAGTTATTCAGTTATAAACAAGGAATAGGTACAAATGATACCGAATTAAATTTTCCGCTTTCCTATAGAACAATTGAAAACAGCGGAGATATTGTTTTTGAATTTAATATGCTGTCTGATTCATTCACATATGATGATATAGCAAATGTAATTACTGTAAGCACAGATACAGGCTATCTAAGAAAATACAGAAACAGAACAGAATACACAAGCCTTACAAGTTGGACAAAAGCAAAATCAAAATCTACGCAGTGGGTAGTAAAACAACCAGAAGTAGGTCCTAGAACAAATAATTTTATTATTGATTGGTATACAAAAAGTGCTGAAATTTCAGATTTAAAAATTAAAGTATACGTAGATAGTGTAAGGAATTATGATTATACCATAACTAATAACTTAGGATATTCTTATGTTACTTTTCCAAATGATTTGACAGACGGTGCAAAGTTAGTAATTAAGACTCATACTAAAGTACAACAAAACGGATTAGGATATTATGAATTTCCTACTAACTTTGAAAAAAATCCACAAAATGAAAATGTTGAATTATTTACATTAGGTGAAGTTTTAGATCATGTTGAAAGCATTGTTGATTCAAACGAAAACTTTGTCGGCGTATATCCAGGTAAAGGCAATTTAAGAGACTTAGGACAACTAGCAAAATTTGGTTTAAAATTTGTAAAACATAGTGGACCAATCAATCTTGCCCTTTTTAATCTCACACAAAAAGATTACGACGCAATAAAAGCAATAAAAAGTGCCGGAATAGAATACGGAAAGTTCAAAAGAGAATTTATAAGGATAGCAAGTGAATTAGGTTTTGACGGAGATATTAAAATACACGTTGATAAGGTTTTAGCATTACTAAATGATGGAAAAACTAACACAGACCCGTTTTACTTTAGTGACATGTTGCCACATGGTGGCGATAGCAGAACAGTACATGTGATTGATGATAGTTCAGAAACAATTTTTAGTTTAACAAGAGGGATAGATTTTACTACTCTTGGAAAAACTGCTGTATTAGCATATTTTAATGGAGTCCAGCTTACTAAAGATTTAGATTATACCATTACAACAAACGGATTTTTAGAATTAATTATTCCTGTAAAAGCACAAGATGTGCTTGAAGTTTATGAATATGAAAGCACCGATGGTTGTTGGATTCCTCCTACTCCTACTAAATTAGGATTATATCCAAAGTACGAACCAAATATATATCTTGATGACACTTACATTGGGGTCACCCCAGAAAGTAATGGACCTTTTAAAATTTACGGCAGAGATGAAACAACAACTAAACCATATAAAAATAAAATAGGTTGGTTTTATCCTTTATATACTACAGAACAAGATGCTGAAGCCGCCGATAAAGCGAATGGCGGAAGCGGTAATGCTCATACGCATTTGTTTGCGGGATATAATAAACTTTTCTATATGCCAAACAGTAGTATGAGTCATGCGGCGCCAGATGATAACTTTTATGATGAATGGCCTACAGCAAAACCAATGATTCAAGGACACGATGGTTCTAAATTTAGATGTTTCGGTGACTATAGAGATATTTTACTATTAGATGTTGAAAAAAGAATTTATAACAATTTAAAACAACCATACGATGAAAATATACTTGACATAGCAGATTTTATATCTACAAAAGCAAGAAATACAGATATTACTAGGGCACAATTATCCTCTGTAATGATTTCTGATTTCTCAACTTGGTTAGAAACAGTTGGCAATCCAGATTATACAAACAATGAATATTTTAGTAGAGTAGATGGCTTTACATTTAACTATAGTCAATTCGCTGATATAGATACAACTCCTTTACAAGGATCTTGGCGGGCAGTATATAAAGACATTTATAATACCGATAGACCACATAGTCATCCTTGGGAGGTGTTAGGACTAACTGTAAAACCTACATGGTGGGAAGAAGTATACGGAACTGCCCCATATACAAGTAATAACTTGTTATTATGGGAAGACCTAGCAAAAGGTATTGTGCGGGAACCTAAACAAAAAATTGTATATAGAAATAAATTTGCTAATCCTAATATCTTAAAAAGAATACCAGTAGATGATCAAGGATATTTATTGACTCCTTCTAATGCTGGTGTTGCGAATTTTGGAATAGATTCTACTTATGATGATCCTTGGATTTTTGGTGACGAAGGACCTGTAGAAACTGCTTGGAGACGTAGTTCAAATTATCCATTTAGTTTAATGAGTGCTTGGGCTTTATATCAGCCAGCACAATTTTTTGGAATAGCTTTTGATAGAAGTAGAATTGCTAGAGATAACGCAGGACATCTTGTTTATACTCCTACGTCAAAGCAAATTGAACTTGATCGTTTGCTATTTCCTAATAGTGCCGAAGACAGTAATAGAATTTTCACTGCTGGTATTGTAAACTATATTCAGGGATATTTGAACCAAAATAAGAGTGTTAAATTTTTACAATATCAAAAAGAATTAAAATCTTTACAAAATAAAATTAGTACTAAATTAGGTGGATTTACACAAAAGTCTAAATTTAGACTTATACTAGATAGTAGAACTCCAACTAATGAAGGGAATGTTTTTATTCCAACTGAAAACTATAAAGTACATCTAGTAAAAAGTGTGCCCTTAGATGTTTTTAGTTATAGTGGTATAATTGTTGAAGTACAGCCACAAGGCTATGTCATAAAAGGATATGACAGAGAAACACCAGTGTTCAAGACATATCGTCCAATTAGAAAAAATTCTGATAATTTAATTACAATTGGCGGTACAAGTGAAACGTTTATTACTTGGGACTCTGGAAAGTTTTACGAAGTAGGACAGATTGTAGAAATAAATGACAATTACTATAGAGTAAAAATTGGCCACACAAGCGAAGCCGCCTTCCAAGAAGAAAACTTTCAAAAATTAGCAGAGCTTCCTTTAGAAGGAGGAGCTCAAGCATTTTTTAGTAAAAATTGGGACCGTAGTGAAATTGTTGAAGTTCCATACGGACAATTATATCGTAGCAAGCAAGAAGTTGTTGATATGATTCTAGGATATGAACAATATCTTACAAAAGTCGGTTTTAAATTTGAAACATTTAACAAAGATTTAAATGAAGTAGAAAACTGGACATTGTCAGCAAAAGAATTTTTATTCTGGACAACACAAAACTGGGAAGCAGGTACATTAATTAGTTTGAGTCCTAGTGCTAGAGAAATAAGATTCAACAAACAATATACTGTTGTAGATGATATCTATGATAATTTTTATGCTTATAGTCTACTTGGCACAGACGGAAAAAGATTGTTAGCAGACTTTGCTACTACAGAGCGTACAAATACAAACGACTTTGGTTTATTTGTAAAAAATACCGATGATGGTATTTTTAATTTGAAAATTCCTGTAGTACAACACGAACATGTAATTATATTAGACAATAGAACAGTATTCAATGATGTTATTTACAATAGACCACAAGGCTATAGACAAGAAAGAATAAAAGTAAAAGGCTATAGATCGGATGGATGGAACGGTTCATACAACATTCCAGGATTTATATACGACGATGCTAAAATAACAGAATGGACACCGTACCAAGATTATGCTATAGGTAGTATTGTCAAGTATAAACAGTTCTTTTATATTGCTAAAAGAAATCTAACAGGCACTGAAACGTTTATATCTAATAATTTTGTTCAGATGTCAGACCAGCCGGAACAAGGATTACTTCCTAATTGGGATTATAAAGCAAAACAATTTTTAGATTTTTATGATTTAGATAGTGACAACTTTGATATAGAACAGCAAAGACTAGCACAACATTTAATAGGTTTTCAAAATAGAACATATTTAGAAAATATTATAAACGACGATATATCACAGTTTAAATTTTTCCAGGGCGCAATACAAGACAAAGGTACAAAAAATGTCCTTACAAAATTGTTTGACAAACTAGGAAGTGCTAGTAAAGATAGTTTAGAATTTTATGAAGAATGGGCAATACGTGTAGGACGATACGGAGCAACTACCGGTGATGACCAATTTGATGTTCCACTTGATGAGGAAAGATTTAGATTAAGTCCGCAACCAATTGAATTAGTAGAAGCTATAGATCCAAGAGACACTACACTTGTTTACAAACTATTAAGATCAGATGTTATAGCAAAGTCTAGGGATTATGATCATAAACCTCTTCCAACCAAATACTTTAATGAAGATAACAGTTATGTGCCTACAGCAGGATATGTTAATCTTGAAGATATAAATTTATCTTTACTTGATTATGATAGCATTATTACAAAAGATTTATCTGAAATACCTACTAATAGTTATACTTGGGTAGCAAGCGAAAAGAACCAACAGACTTGGGGCGTTTACAAACATGTAAATGAAAACACTCAAATCCAAAATGTAGGTAAAGCAGACGGAACAACTTTTACTATTACACTTAATAAAGTTCCTAGTATTAAAGTTGCTGACATTATTGGAGTCAATAGTATAGAGGAAACAATTGATGGTTTTTACAAAGTAAAAGATGTTACTTTGAATACAGTTACTCTTGAAGCAGAGGGAGATAACTGGGAGCCAATTGAAGATACAAAAGGATACGTATCAATACTCCAGAATGTAAGAGTCGCAAAAACAGTTGATGTAAACGGAACTATTAGAAATGAAAAAGATTTTGCCTTAGGTGGATCAACAGCAATAAATGACATTGTATGGATTGACGACGATGATACAGGAAAATGGCTTGTCCTAAAAAATAGACAAGTATATGATTTGAAGTCAGATATCAAAAATCCATTAGCAGGAATACTAGATAGTACAGAAAAAGATTTTGGTGCCCACTTTGATATTTCTGAGGATAATAATGTTATTGCTGTAAGTGCTCCTAAAGATCTAAATGGTTCAATTTATGTGTATAATAGGCCTAGTGATAATACAGACTTTGGCTATACACAAACTATCACAGAGTTTACTCAATTATATGATAGTGGAGGAGGCTTTGGATCAAGTGTTGCTGTATCTCCAGATAAAAAATACCTTGCAGTTGGAAGCCCATTTGCGTCAAATTCTAAATCTTTATTTAAAGGTGATTATGATAGTAGACAAGTATATGTAGCAAATGATATTGTACAACATGATGCTCAATTATGGAGAGCTAAAAGAGAAATAGAAGGTGATTCTATTGTAACTTTCAATGCTGTCGCATCAAATCAACAAAGTATTAGCAATGATTATGATGCTGGGTCAAATAGTTATCCTGAAATCAAATTTATTGTCAGGGGTGATTATGTACTAGGAACAACTGCGTCTACAGATCACATTCTAATAAGAGCAGAAGAAGATCAATATGATGGAACAAAAGTAGGCGATAGGCTTATTCTAAAATGGAATAGATACACAAACGCTACAAGAGGAGGCATAGATCCGTTCAATAGCGATCCTGTCTTGAATGAAGCATTTTTAAACGGAGAACATCCTATTGTTGCTAAAGTAGATGCTGTTTTATATATTGAAAGTACATTGTTTGTACCAAACGTTGGTTCTGAAGTCACTACACCAACTGGTAGAGCAACAGTTGCGTATACAAAATTAAGTGATACAAACCAAATGAATGTTTATCTAAGTGATGTAAACGGTTCTGTTGGAGCAACAGGTACACTAACACAAAATGGAATAGATATTG
>Ga0163109_10002028_pt1 | contig 15956 bp, 11 predicted proteins | sample CRUFie1St13metaG_FD_108704 | JGI IMG/M metagenome (GOLD analysis project Ga0163109, IMG submission 108704) | Marine microbial communities from the Costa Rica Dome - CRUD Field 142mm St13 metaG | ecosystem: Environmental > Aquatic > Marine > Oceanic > Photic zone | place: Costa Rica: the Eastern... | reverse complement strand
TATTAGTGTTGTTAAATTAAATCCATGTGGTGAGATAATGCAAGAAGGAGATAATCCAGTGATTGCAACTGGCCCAAATCCAATTCCACCACAAGGTAGTAGTGGAGGTGGTGGAGGAGGTTTTCAAAGACCTGATTTCACAGTTGAAGAAAATATGGGAAGTGGTATTCCAACACCAAATGATAATCCACTTGAGGCAGTACAACAACCAGTTCAAATAAGGAATAATTATTAAAATGGCTATTAAAAGAGAATTTGGATTTGATGAAAATTTCAACGATGGGTTCAACAATGGATTCAACGATGAAAGAATAGGTATTGATTTGGTTGATAGCGATGTGCTTATTGATGGTGGTACTGGTGGCGGAGGTGGAAGTTCTAATCCAATACCAATCGTAAGAGGATGTACTGACCCTACTTCTATAAATTATAATCCAAGAGCAACAGTAGATGATGGTTCGTGTGAATATAAACCACTACCTATTATTAAAGATAAATCATTAACTCTTGATATAAAATCAAATAGAAAAAGTGCAACCATATTAGTTGATGGTAAGGATGTAAAAACACTAACACCAAATGAATTAACTTTTACTGCAAAAGAGTTGATGACACCAAAAATTATATCAACACAAATTGGTGATTCTAAATCAATTGAAACATATAGAATTTTTTCTGTACAACAAATTGTTGAAAAAGAAATAAAACCAATCGTTGATTTATTACCTTCTTATGATGATTTAGTAAGAGAAGGAACATATGATAAAGATATTTCTTTAAATGGTAAAGCGTTATCAGGATACAACCAAGAAGGAATTAAATTAAGAGGTTTAGATAATGAAGATTTAAGAATATCAAGATTTGGTAATGAGGGTGCACCTGATATTTATCTTGGTTATACATCACCAGTACTTTCAAAACCAGTTGTAAAACCAGAATTAATTGTTGGTAAAATTGAATTTAACAAATACCAATTCTTTGTACAAAGGGTTTCTGAATCTAAGAAGGGTGATTTTATTTCAATAGTTGGTAATGAGAATGATAGTTTACAAGCTAGAGCAGCCATAAACTTTACTATAAATGAAATAATAAAACCACCATTACCTATTCGAAAAGATATTGAAATTATGGCTGAGTTAGCCAAAAGTGATATTATCGGATTTCGTACATCTTGGGGTGAGATTGGTTTTATAAAAAGTAATGATGAATTTATAATTCAAACACCACAAAGTAGATTAGAAAATGCTTATGTTGAATTTGTTGGTCAAGGTATATCTTCATATACACATGATGTTTCTTATGTTATTACAACACCAGCTAGTAAACCTAAAACTATTAAAGATGTATCTACAAAGATATTATTAGAACCTGGTGTTACAAGATTAGAACTAACGGCAGTGAAAGTATCCACTTCACCAGCACCTGATGAACCATCGGTATCAGCAGATATAACAAATACAAAATATAATTTAAATTCACCAGACCCATTACGAATACCTTATTCATCTTATAATACCGAAGAAATAATTTATACTCTCGGTAAAACTACGAAAAAAATAAGTAAAAGTGGAAGTTTAGTTTTAGAACCAAAAGATTTTACTGAGGGAGTTGGAAAATACACAATATACTTACAACCTGTTTCAAAAAGATTTGGAAGTGGTAAACTTGAAAAAATTATAATAAATGTTTTTCAAAAAGATTTCTTACCAGGACCAGATATTACAAATATAAACTATCCACAAAATATTAAGGGTGCAGATTTTAAAGAATTTGATGTACCGTTTCAAGTATCTTGGCAATCAGTAAATACAAACTATATTCATATATTTGCTGGTAAACGAACTAAGAATGCGTATCTAGGACAGTTTGAACCTGCAGGCACTGCTCAATTTGTAGTTGAGGATGTTTTAAAGTCTGCTGGTGTAAATTATAATCAAGATAGTAATATACTTCAATTTGATTTATTATTTATTCCTATTAATATTGAAGGAGATTCTTTAACCGAAGGTAAGATTGAAAAAACTACAATTACATTTGATAAAGGTGATTTAAAATTACGAAGAGGAAGTGTAGTTGCAGATTTAAGAAAATCATTTTTATCTGGTATAGATAGTAATAAATTAATTAAGGATAGTTCACCATATTTAACTCATTATTTACATCTTGGAGATGGTAAAAATAATATCATAGGTACATGGGGAATTGATAGAGATACACTTTCTGAATTTAAATTTAATGAAGATACAAATCGAAACGATAAAATAAAGGAAGTACCAAGTTTAGTTTTAAAATTATATGAACCCTTAGCAACAGATTTATCACCAAATGATAAAGTTTGGGTTTCAAAAATACAATCTATACCACAGATTGACCAGATAACTATTATAGAAGATGTAGCAAAAGATTGTATTCCACTTACACCAAATTTTGCATTAGAAACAGCTGATGATATTGGATTTGAAATACTCGATGATTTGGTTTCTACAAATTCTACTACATCAACAAATCTAATAAACGAATTTATATCATCAAGTAATTGCGATTACTCAGATTTAAGTGTAAATTTTGTTTCTCAATCACAAGTAGTAGATGGTGGTATTTTTGTAGATTCAGCAAAAAAATGGAATTGGAATACATTTGTTAAGTACTCTTCAGCTACAGAAAGAGTTGAAAACTTTTTTTACAAAGTAAAATTAATTCAAGCTTACGAACAAACATATGAAAGATTAACAAGTGGTTCGGCAGGTTCAGATTGGACAGGTTCAATAAGTATTCAAAATGAAGCATCAAAAACACTTACCAAAATTAAGAATCTTGAAAATGGTTTTGATTCATTCGAAAAGTTTTTATATACTTCATCATCTATGGATGGATTTACTTATCCTGGTGCTGGATTAAATGAACTTTCTTCATCTACTGATTCATCTGTAACTAGTTGGTATAACAATATTATTTATTCAGCTTCATTACATGATACTGATAATACCTCAAGGTTATCCTACAACATTCCAACATATATCAAAGAAACAGAAGATTTTTCAGATTTTAAATTATTCTTTGATATGTTGGGTCAACACTTTGATGTACTTTATATGTACATTAATAGTTTAAGTAAAGCAAAGAAACTTGAACATAAATTTGAAGATGGTTTAAGTGATAACCTTTTATACTCTATGTTGGAATCAATGGGTTGGGATGCTGATATGGGTACTCAATCACAGTTCTTGTGGGAATATGCTTTTGGAAAAGATTCCGAAGGTAATCTAATATCCACAATGAGTGGAAAGGATAGACAAAATCAGATATGGAGAAGATTACTAAATAACTTACCATATCTTAACAAACATAAAGGTACAAAAAGAGCTTTACATGCTGCCTTAAGTTGTTATGGTATTCCAGCATCAATGTTAACAATAATGGAGTTTGGTGGACCAAAAGACCCAACCAATGATGGTACTGTAAACTTTACATTTGAAGATAGAACAGCTGCAATTAATTTTGTAAGTGGTAGTTCAATCACAATACCATGGAAACAATATAGTAATACTTTAAGTAATGATTGGCCAAATTCAATTGAGATTAGATTGAATACTGAACATAGACAAGACCACCAAATATTAAGTGGTTCAAATATTTCTTTAGATATTCTAAAAGATACAGGTTCACTTGCCAAAGTACAATTAACGGTAGGACCAGATTCTGCAAGTACACCAACAATACCATTCTTTAATGATGAGTACAAACATATTGTTGTTAATAGAACAAGTGGAAGTTCAGATACATTTGAAGTATTCGTAAAAGAAGGTTTCCAAGGAAGAATACGAGGTGCTGTATCAGAATCATTTACCGCTTCAACAAAAAATTGGGAATATACTGGTGAAATACATATTGGTAAAACCTTTACTGGTTCAGTTGATGAATTTAGATTATGGAGAACACCTTTATCTCAATCAAGAATTGATAATCACACCTTGATGCCAGATGCAATTGATGGTAACCATATATCTGCTTCTACTCATGATTTATTTTTTAGAAATGATTTTGAATTTCCAAAGAATAGACATTCAAGTGGTGATACTGCAATTAAAAACACTGCAGTTAATGCTTCATACGCATCATTTTCAACGGCAAGTAATTTTGATAATATTTCTGAGTATCCTTTCCAATATGTAACATACGATAGAGATGTAACAGCAAATATACCATCTAGTGGATTTGGCCTTGGTAATAAATTTAGATTTGAATCTCAAACTAAATTAACTGAATTATCATATAGACAAAGAGCTACAAAAAAATCATTTGACCAGGCTCCTATTGATTCAAATAAACTAGGATTATTCTTTTCACCTATTAAAGAAATAAATTTAGATATTGTAAAATCTCTTGGTCAATTTAATATTGATGATTATATTGGAGACCCATCAGATGAATATTCACACGAATATAGAAAACTAAGAGATTTAAGAAATTATGTATTTGATAGATATACACTAAATTATGGAGAATATATTCAATTAGTTAGGTATATTGATAAATCATTATTTGAAACTTTAGAAAAGTTAGTACCAGCAAGAGCAAAAACAATGAGTGGTCTTTTAATAGAACCACATATACTTGAAAGAAGTAAAGTTCAATGGACAAAACCAACTGGTAGTAATGATAACTACGAGAGTGTAATTGATGTTGAAGAAGATGTAAACTTAAGTACACTTAACCCACAGTATGAAACATTATTATCAGCAAGTGAAGATGTTTTATTATTTGGTGATACTCCTTCATATTCAACAGTAGTAGATACTGAACAGATTACTATTTTAAGTGGAAGTTTTAAAAATTATGAAGGATTTGTTACAACAACTGATGATACATCTTTAAGTGGTGAAATTACTAAGAACTCAGGTTCAGATATGGGTGGGATAAGTATTTCAATTGATGGAACTTCATTAGGTGCTTCTTTGGTTGGTGAATTTGATTCAACAGCATATCAACAAATAGGAATGGAACCAGATTCAATAGGTGTATTAGGATTTGGTCTTTTTGGAAGTGGTTCACATTCAATAAGAACAAGAATTGATAAAAATAATAATTATACTAAAGAGAGAGTAAAAGTTTTTATTTTAAAAGAACAATATAGTGTAGATATACCACAAAATATAGACCCTAATGATGAATCAAGAGGTAGAGAATTTGTAACAACTACACAACATAGATTTAAAGTAAATATACTACCATTTACTGGTTCTAACGGCTCTGAATCAACAGACCCTAGTGTTAGTGGAGATATAGTAGAAGTAACTCCTCTGAATGGTTATTTCCCATCACATTATAGAAATGTTGGTGATTTAACAAGTGGATTAGAAAACTCATTTTTTAATGGTTCAAAACAAACAAGTGCTACTACAACAGATGGTGGTTCACCTGTTGTAACATTTACTACAAATCCGAATACTTTAAGAGTTTCTGATACTGGTAGAGGAAGTGGAGAACCAATATTAGAAGTAGATTAAACGATTTTATAATTTAGTTATATTTATATATTGAACGATAACAAGGAATTTAAATTATGGCATATTTAGATAATACCGAAATCACAGTAGATGCTATTCTTACTAAGAAGGGTAGAGAGAAGTTAGCAGCTGGACAAGGTTTAAACATCACAAAGTTCGCTTTAGGTGATGATGAAGTAGATTATACCCTTTACGAACCAGCACATCCAAAGGGAAGTGCGTTTTATGATGCGGCTATCAAAGCTATTCCGATTACGGAAGCATCACCTGATGAAACTCAAGTATTAAGATATAAGTTAGTTACCTTACCAAAAGGTACAACAAAAATTCCTAAAGTTGAGTTTGGTATCCCTTCAATTTCAGTTAACCAAAACTCAGGACAAGTAAACTTATCACCAACAACTTCACCAAGTGGAAATACTCAAGTAGGATATACACTAATTCTTGCTAACAAGAATGCTGGTTCAATTGTTGGAACAGGATTACAAAATGCAGCAGGTACTGTACCTTCATTCTTAGGAGATGAAATTACTGCAACTGCCGCTATTGAAACTGGATTAACATTCCAATTTATTCCTAATCCGAATATAACACAAAACATTCAAACAACGATTACGGTCTATGGTAATGAAACTGGTGGTTCACAAACTATTCCTGTTACAATAACCTATGTACAACCGAGTTAAAAAGGAGAATAATTAAAGATGGCACAAATTACAGGACAAGCGGGAGTAAATTTATCACAAGAGTTAATCGATTATATCAATTCTCAACAAGGTAATTTAACTTCAGAGCAATTAACACAAATTATCAACCAATACTTAAGTGGTGGTGATAAATTAGGTGCAAGTGGTGGTTCTATTACCAATGGTATCTATAAAAGATTTGGTGAGTTTGACCAAATTACAGGAAAAGTAGAAGTAGTAACTACTGGTTTATGGAGTGGAGATACTGGAAGTTTAACTTCATTCTTCACATCATCTACACAAGCATCTGCTAATAGTTCAGATTATTATGTAAATGTTTATAATGCTAACCCAGCAACTGATTCATCAGCTGCTGTTCAATATGCGATTGCATATGGACATAGATTAGGAAGTGGTTCAGTATCATTACAAAATGATGATAGTTCTACATTAGCTACTAAAGCAACATATGCACAATATCGTTCAATTCTATTAGACCAAGATGATAATAAATTTACATTTGTATCTTCATCAACTGCAGGAACTCATGATTCAGAAGAAATCTATGTTATCAATGTATCTCGTGCCAGATACAAAGAAAAAATGGATGCTGGAAACTGGTCATTAAAACTTAGTGGTTCAAATGGTATTTCCACATTTATCGATGATAGTGGAAAGAAGTTCTCAGATACAGTTGGTAGAGCAGGTAGAGTATTTAATGTAGGTAGTGGTTCACTTAACTTAGGAACTGAAAATGAAGCAACTATTAATACAACAACTGCTTCTAATGGTCAAGGTCTAGGTTTATTCTATCCTGATATGGGATTGATTGTTTTAAACCCATCTGCTATTCACAATGTTATTGGTACATCAATTGATAAAGATTCTAACCAAGGTGCTTCAATATCTACTTCAGTATCTGCTGAAGGTAAAAACCATTTCTTATTACATAATGCTATTGTAGGTGGTTCTGATTTCGAAGCAAGAAGAACAGAAAATGTTTCTACTTCTCATTACTTCGTAAGAGCAACAAACAGAGAATTTAACTTCTCAAATAATCCAACATTTGTTACTGGTAATGATGGAACTTTCGCAGAATCAACTTTTGAGAAAGACCCTAGAACATTTATTACTACTGTTGGTTTATATAATGATGCTAATGAATTGATTGCGGTTTCAAAAACATCACAACCAATTCCTAAATCATTTGATAAAGAAATACTAATCAAGGTAAAACTTGATTTCTAAACCGTAGGTATATATTTCAAACATATCAAACCCCGCTATAAGTGGGGTTTTTTATTTCAATATATTTATATAGAGGAGTAATACTATGTTAAAATCAATTCCAAAATCTAATATCAATAGGAATTCGTTCAAGGTTTATAAATCTTGGGAAATTTCTAATGCAGATTATCAAATTACTTCTGCTTCACTAACTGAAAATAAATCTCAATATAAATCTATAAAATCCAAATACTATAATACTGATACTTTTGGTAATGTATTTAATACTTTTGGTTCCGTTGGTAGTTTTGGTACGATGGAAAGAGAAAGACAGATTGGTAATACAATTCAAATACTTTCTTTACCACAATCAAAATATGGTGAAGGAATAAAAAAAAGTACATTTGATTTTACTGATACTGATTCTGGTACAAGATATGTAGATGATGGAAGTGGTAATTTAACTTCAGATACAAACCAATATACATTAGTTCTCTTAGATTTTGAAAGTGGAGATTTTACACTTATAGATGGAGATGGAGACCAGTTTGAAGGAACAATTATAAGTTTGGATTTACAAACCAGTACAATGGTTGCTACATTCGGTACTGATACAGATTCATTTGTAGTATTAAGTGTAGATTTTCATACAGGTATTGTAACAACAGCTGCACCATTAGATTTTGATAATGTTCCAATAGATAGAGGTATATTTGGAAACATATTTTATTCAGATGGGTTGGTAGTTTTTACTGATACTGTATCAAACAATTATTCATTAAAATATAAAAGTACAAAAACAATATACGAAACAGAAGTTTTATTGAGTGCAAAAGCTGGAGAATTTAATTATTCACAAAACTCTACAGCTGTAGATGTTACATTGAGTGGTTCATATGATTTTACAACAACTGATGTTACAAATGGTTATAATGGTGGTACTATAAAAATAAAAGAAGTACAAGATATAAAAAGAAGAAACTCATATAGTGGGTCGATAGGTTCTATTACAGGTTCGTGGGATGATTACCACTCAAAATTTGCAACAGACCCTACTGGCTCATATTTAACAACATATGTATCAACAATTGGTTTATATGATGATAATTTAAATCTTGTTGCAGTTGCTAAATTACCACAACCAATTAAGAAATTACCTGATTATGATTTGAACTTCATTGTTCGTTTAGATACATAATCTATATTTATATTATACAAAGGAGAAATATTATGGCTTCAATTGAAGAATTATACAACAAATCAGAATTTTCTAAATTACCAAATGTTGGTAAAGACAAAACACCTTATTCAGCAGATGATAGTGGTAACAAATTACACCAAGATGAAAAAGCACTTGCACAAGCGAGAGGTGGTAAACTTAGAGAGAAAAAATACTCTGATTCAATAGAACGATAAATACTAAAGTTTGGCTCTTTTAGTAAATCATTCACAAAAGTGGGCATTTATCCATATACCTAAAACAGGCGGTACAACAATCAATCATATATTAAAAAATGTTGATGGTACTGAATTTTTAACTGCTCATGATTCTCTTAGAATTTTACCAAATGATAATTATTTTATTTTTACTTTCATTAGAAATCCATTCACAAGAATGGCAAGTGTTTGGCAAGCTGGTGTAAGAAAAAATAAGTATCCAAACGATTTTGGTAAATTTTTAAATAGTTATAATGAAAATGATACTTGGTTATTACCACAATGGTATTATATACAAGAAGGAGCTACTGATAAAAGAGAAATATCTTTTATAGGAAGATATGAAAACTTTACATCCGATATTAAAAAGATTTTTACTAAATTAAATATAAACTATAAGATACCACATTTAAATAAAAATCCAATTTACGATAAACATCCAAATATTAAACAACATAAATACTACAATGTATTTTATACAGATAATTGGATGATTGAATTGGTTAAAGAAAGGTATCAGAATGATTTCAAGATTTTTAACTATGAGTTGGACTTACCAAGGTAAACCTATAACAGAAATATCTGATATGCCAGAAGGTACTATTGGATTTATATACAAAATTACAAATGGCCAAACTGGTCAATATTATATTGGAAAAAAATCCTTATATTCACACAGAACTTTACCACCACTAAAAGGCTATAAAAGAAAAAGAAAAGTGGTAAAAGAATCTAAATGGGTAGAATATCGTTCATCAAATCCATCAGTACAATTATGGTTTCATGAAAATGAACTGTTAAGAGAACAAGGAAAACAAGGTATAAATGACCAATTAGAACTAAAAATCCTTAGATTTTGTAAAACTAAGAAGGCTTTAACCTATTATGAACTACAAGAACAATTTTCCCATAATGTATTAGCAGATGAATTATCATTAAATGATAATCTTTTAGGCAAATTTTTTAGAAAAGACTTGGAAATTACAGAATAATTTTGTATATTTGTATTGTTAAAAGTATAATTATGCTTTCACACCACGAAAAACAAGAAGTTATAAACATATTAAATGAGGTTTTAGGGCCTGGTACATCTATGAAAAACGATGAACAGGCACACTATTGTCCATTTTGCCATCACCACAAGAAGAAATTACAAATAAACCTAAAAACACAGAAATGGCATTGTTGGGTTTGTGATGCAAAAGGTAAAAAAATAAATAGATTACTTAAAAGACTTCATGTTGATTCTCGTAGATTAAAAAAATTATATGAAATTTATGGTGATGATTATGTGGTTTACTCTAAAGATACTGAAGATGAAAAAGTAGAACTTAGGTTACCAAGTGAATTCAAATCACTACTCAAAGTACCAAAAGGTAAAATAAATCCTGTGTACAGAAAGGCTCTTAAGTATGCTGAAGATAGAGGAATTACTACTGATGATATTAGAAAATATAATATCGGTTATTGTGATTCTGGTCATTACACCAATCGTATTATTATCCCATCTTATGATTGTGAAAACAGACTTAATTACTTCATAGCTAGGTCTGTATTCTCTGAAGAAAAATTTAAGTATAAAAATCCACCAGTATCTAAAAATGTTATCATGTTCGAAAATCAAATAAATTGGGATGAGCCAATAACATTAGTTGAGGGAGTATTTGATGCAATGGCAGTGAAACGAAATGCTATACCTTTACTTGGTAAGTTCATACCGAAAAAATTAAATGATATTATATATAAACATGGAGTATCTAATATAAACATACTATTAGATGAAGATGCTCAAGAACAGGCTCTGTATTATACGATGCAATTTCAGAACCAAGGTATAACCACAAAAAATATTAAACCATCTGATAAAGATGCGAGTGAAATGGGTTTTTCACAAGTTAATTCAAAATTAAAAGAAACAGAAGAAACAGGTTTCGGTGATATTATATCACAAAAATTAAAAGGTTTATGATTATAAACAAAGTTTATCATTTGGCAGATTTACATATTCGTAATCTCCAAAGACACAAAGAATACAGACAAGTATTCAAAAAATTCTTAAAACAAGTTAAACAAGATAATATAGAAGATTCTCTAATCTATATTGCTGGTGATATTGCTCATGCTAAAACTGAGATGTCACCCGAACTCGTACACGAAATTAGTTGGTTTCTCACCGAGTGTGCGAAGTTAAGAGAAACTGTATTAATCACAGGTAACCACGATTGTAATTTAAATAATTCCCACAGACTAGATGTACTCACACCAATTATCGAAAATCTTGGAAATAATCGAATTCATTATCTTCGTGATACTGGTATCTATAATATACATAATCTTACTTTTGTTGTCTATTCTATATTGGATAACAAGGAAAATTGGCCTAAAGGAGATACCGTTGATGGAGAAAATAAAATCGTTTTATTTCATGGACCAGTAAACAAAGCCCAAACTGATATCGGCTATACCGTCTCTTCTAACTCATTCCAAGTGGATATGTTTGATGGATACGATATGGCCATGTTGGGTGATATCCATAAGAGACAAACCTTTGGTGAAGGATATGAACATATTGCTTATGCTGGTTCTATGATACAACAAAATCATGGTGAGTTGTTAGAGAATCATGGTTACTTACTTTGGGATATTCCAACAAGAACTTTTACAGAACATCACATTCATAATGATTATGGGTTCCTAACAGTTGATGTAGTTGATGGTAAGATACCTCAATGGGTGTATGATGAGGTTGGTACTAAACTTCCAAAGTATCCAAGATTAAGATTAAGGTTTACAAGAACAGAAGCTTCTGATATGAAAAGAAGAATAACTGAACTCAAGAAGTTATTCAAAGTTGCTGAAGTTACTGTAACAAGAACCGATACAATCGGACAATTAAAAACAAATCAAAAGGTAAACAAAAACATTGTTGGTAATGTTAAAGATGAAACATTCCAAAACTCCTTAATACGAGATTACTTAGAAAGACAGTATCTATTAGAAGATGAAGAGTTAGATAAGATTGCAGAAATTAACTCAGAGTTAAATGGACAGATAGATGATTCAGATTCAGCTGGGAACATTCTATGGACACCAAAAGAGTTTGAGTTCTCTAATATGTTCTCTTATGGTGAGAGTAACTTAATCCGATTTGATAAGGCACAAGGTATCATGGGTATATTTGCTCCAAATGCTAGTGGTAAATCATCTCTCTTCGATGCATTATCATTTTGTATCTACGATAAGACTTCTCGTACAAACATCTCTAAGAACATCTTAAACAACCGTAAAACGAACTTCTATTGTAAGTTTAACTTTGAGATAGATGGAGTAGATTACTTCATTGAGAGAAGAGCTAAATATGTTAGGAGACAAACATCGGTTAAAGTAGATGTAGATTTTTGGAGAGATAACAATGGAGTTGTAGAATCACTTAATGGTGAACAAAGAAAAGATACTAATAAAGAAATAGAGAAGTACTTAGGTAAGTTCGAGGATTTCGTTCTAACTGCACTATCTTTACAAGGAAACAATGCACTCTTTATAGATAAATCACAATCAGAAAGAAAAGAAATACTTTCTCAATTCATCGGTGTAAACATCTTTGATAAATTATATCAAAAGGCAAGTGATGAGAATAGGGATAATGCAACACTTATCAGAAAATTTAAGAGGGATGATTTTACGACAAAATTGGCTGAAATCGACACTGATTTAAAAGAAAACAAAAATCTTTACAAACTATCTGAGTTAAATCAAAAATCTTTAAAAGATGAAGAAGATGTATTGAACAAAAGGATTATATCTCTAAACGAGAAAATCGTAAAGTTAAATGCAGATAGTGGAGTTTCAATCGAAGAGTTGGAAAAAAGATTTAAAAACCTCGAAATCAAAAAGGAGGGGGTTTCAACCACAAAAGGTTCGATTCAAGAAAGAATTACATATCGAGAAGAATTACAAATTACTTTAGAAGAAATATTAGATAAGTTTGATGAGGAAGATTTAGAAGTTGGTATTAAGAATTTACAAAAATCAAAAGATAAATTAAGAGATGTAGAATCAAACATAGAAAAGCTACAAGTTAAATTAGATTCTTTATACGAAAGAAAAGACCATTTAGATTCACATAAGTATAATGAAGAATGTGATATTTGTATGGAAAATTCTAAATCCATTTTAGAAACAAAAGATAAGGTTGAATCTGAAATAAAAGAGTATGAAGGATTATTACAAAAAGAAAAAGAAGATAAGTTAAATCTTAATGTAGAAATAGAAACTTTACAATCATATGAAGATGAATGGGATAAGTATAAAGAGGCAAAAGATAAAGAGGATAAATTAGATAGAGAAATATCACAACTTATCAACAAGTTATCAACAACTGAAACTGAAGAAATCCGATTAGATACACAAATTAGACAACAAGAGCAACTTATCGAAGAATATTATAAGAACGAAAAACAAATTCAGAAGAATAAGGAAATTAGAGATGAGATTAGTGGAGTTAGAGAAAAACTTAATATTGTTAAGGATGAACTTAAAGGAGTGAATACAGATATCCTTAAATTAAATGGTAAAGTTTCTGCTCTTCAAAATCAAAAGGAAACTATTGAAGATAGAATCAATGAAGTAAAAGAATTAGAAACTCAAAGTAGATTGTTTGATTTCTATCTCAATGCATTATCTAAAGATGGTGTATCTTATGAATTAATTGAAAAGGCATTACCAATGATTGAAGGTGAGGTAAATAATATCTTGGCTCAAATCGTAGAGTTTGGAATGCAGTTAGAGATTGATGGTAAGAATATTAATGCTTATCTTGTTTACGGTGACCAGAGATGGTCTTTAGAGATGTGTAGTGGTATGGAGAGGTTTATTAGTGGTTTAGCCATTAGAGTTGCTCTAATTAATGTATGTAACCTTCCAAGACCAAACTTCTTAGTAATTGATGAAGGTTTCGGTACATTAGATAGTGAGAACTTACAATCCTTATTTATGTTGTTTACATATCTTAAAACTCAATTTGATTTCGTTATGATTATTTCACATATCGATTCAATGAGAGATGTTGTAGATGGCCTTATAGAAATTAAGAAAGAAAAAGGATTTTCTCAAGTTAAGTTTTAGAAACCCTTAATACATTCTGTGGTTTAGGTTGTGAGATTTTTTGTTTAATTAATCTTTCAATTAAACCACTTTTAGTATGACCATGTTCACAGCAATAGTTGTGAAGTTCTTTATATAACTCTCTCTTTATTTGTATTGTAGTATATTTTCCCATTATTTTATAAGAGGTTTAATTATATCTTCATAAAATAGTTTATGACCTTTAGTTGATGGATGATAATCCATTGGTACGAGTGCTTGTTCTTTTCCAAGTTTACTAATAATATATTCGTTCATACCACCATGATTATTAAATCTCCAAAAGTTATCATTATAAATTTTATCAAATATATGTTTGTATTCATCATATAGATTATATGTTATTTGGTTCCATCCCCAAAACATAAAATATCGTATATTATTCGATTCTAATATTTTTTGTAATGAGTATATGTTAATTAGGGTATGTAAATAAAAATAAGATTCAACTTGATTCAAGGTATCTGTTACTGTACCTGGTGGCATATTACTTCTTTTAATATACTCAAACAAGTGAGGTGCTACTGATGGATTACCAACAGGCCAATTCGTACCTACCGCTTCTAATTTATTATAATCAGGAAAATGTGCTCTCATTACAGCAGACCATTGTATAATTACAAAATCATAATTAAAATCTGATTTTAATAATTCAGCCAGAGTGGTATTGTATATCCAACCATTACTTGCAGAATCTTGTCCAATATTTTTTACTTTATCTTTATAATCATGATATAAAATATCAGAATATGGTATCCAAGATAGGTTTGAATTTATCCATTCTTCTCTTTCATTTATTCTACTTTGTGTAAAAGAACAACCACAAATTAATATATTTTTCATAATCTATTGATTTCTATATAATATATATTAACAAAAAATAATTCGATATATTTATATTAAAGAAATTTTTCAATGGCAATTATCAAAAAGTTTGCACCTTTCCAAAATTTATCAAACTTTCAAGTATTTGAAAGAGATAAAGAACCAACTTCTAAGTATTTTCGTTTATCTCAATTAAACGAAACACTTACTGGTGGAAAAAATGCATTCTTAATCGAAGGTTCTACATTTCTTAAAGAATCAACAGAAATTAAAATTGAAATTTTAGATGTAAATGGTAATCCTGTTTATTTTGAACCTGGTGATGGTGTACCTGAATATTATGAAGGTACTTCAAAACTAATATCAATTCATGTATATGATGATACACCAATTGGTTTAGGTAAAATTACAATCTTAGGTGAACTTAAAGAATATGAAGATGATGCTGGTGGTTTAGTAGAAGTACCAGATGAGTGGAAAGGAATTTATAATGTTGCATGGGAAAGAGATATTTTAATTAATAATCTTTTACCAAATGAAACTAATGTAAGGTTTTATAAAAGGCCTATTGTAAACATTACAGAACTTGTAAAACCAATATTTTCAAAATCAGTACCAAATGTTACAGATACAGGATTTGTACATGGAGTACCACAAGTTCCAAGTGAAGGTAGTGACCTCTCGATTTGGAGAGCTGGTACAACTTATAAACTAATTAAAACTTCTGGTTCTTGGGATAGAGATGTAGATGAAAATGTAATTACTATTACTAACCCAACTTTTTCATCTCGTATTATAGAAGTTTTGAATGATACAGAAGTATTAGTTGAAACACCACACACAGTAGATGGGTTAGTTAGTGGTTTTACTTCAGGTTCGTATTCAGTAACATTTGCAGATTTTCAAAATCAAATCCTTGGTGAAACAAGTTTAACAGGTTCATTTGCAAAAATTGATATCACACAACTTAAAACATTTGCAGGTGATGTAGCGAGATTAAAGGTATTTAGAAAATCAAGAAATGAAGTGGGTGATTTTCAATTTGTACAAGAAGCTAAATTAGAATCATCAGAATTATTAAGAGATATAACAACTACACAAGATACCGAACTTTCATATGGTAGATTTGATG
>Ga0163109_10002027_pt1 | contig 15961 bp, 34 predicted proteins | sample CRUFie1St13metaG_FD_108704 | JGI IMG/M metagenome (GOLD analysis project Ga0163109, IMG submission 108704) | Marine microbial communities from the Costa Rica Dome - CRUD Field 142mm St13 metaG | ecosystem: Environmental > Aquatic > Marine > Oceanic > Photic zone | place: Costa Rica: the Eastern... | reverse complement strand
TTAGAAAATCCACAAAGTGTCAAGAACACGACCGATACCACTATGACCGATCTTGTCCCCGAGCAAGAAAAAAACATAAAGGATTGAGAGTGCTCCGATCTTGTCTAACATTTTTCGCTCCGTTTTGTTTAAGGTGAGTACAGATTATCAAATTTTTAGATAAAGTCAAATAAAATCTTTATTTTTTTCTGTTTCCTGGTTTTCCTCCTGCAATAAAGGATAGTGATACCCCATAGGAACCTTAAATTTCATCCCATAGTCTTGAAGGAATTTGATTTTTTCTTCGCTTAAACGCTCCAAGTTCTTTTGAAGATTCCGAAGGTCTAGCAACTCACTCTCTGCTTTGAGATTTTTACTATTTTCCACTTCAAGATCTTGAAGCTCATCTGCTAGTTTGAACTTCAGATTTAAGGTCTCTTTCAAGAGATTGTCAATCAACTTGTTATAGGATTCAAGTCTTTTCAGGTATTGTTGCCTAGTCACTGCTCATCACCTACCACTTTCACGTCTGCCCACAATTCATCGCTTCCTGTCACATACTCTGGTTTTGACCAGAACGGTGCATTCTCCCATGGTTTATAATTTTGTGCTGTATTTATTGCAACGTCTTCAGACTCTGCCTCGATCTTAATTGTCGATTTAACTTCCCAAGATACTGTGATTTCGTAAGTCTTCATTTGTCACCCCCTTGTTCCTGATTGTGTATATACTCTATCGAGTTATTTCTTGGGAGTCAAATCTTTTTTTTCTTTTTTTTCAAAAAAAGTGAGACCCTTGATTAGTGCCTGCCAAAAACTAATCATCTAAATCACTGTCCTTTATCTCAATCACACCATGATGAAGCAACGCGCTGGCATATCTCTGATAGTGACCCTGAAGATGAAACAGTGTTCCCGTGTCCAGTAGTTCTTGGAAAAAATCAACTACCTCTTCCTCGGTCATCTCATCGGATTCGTACTTCATAATTTGATCGACTAAGTTCATCGCCTGTCCCTTTCTTTTTTTATTTCTGCGATACGTTCAAGTATAAGGATTTTTGTCTCACTGTCAAGCGATTCCAGTAATTTTTCTCTTTTTTTTGGAGAAATGTCTATAAACTGACGCGCAAGACGCCTGATAGACCCCAAGGTAATCAACCTTCTCACATCACAACCAATGACAAAAAGACACCCAAACCTATGATGAAAAACGGAATGAGCACCGCAATCAATATTTTAATCGTTTCCACTGAAGACCTCCAAGTCAAAATGAATTATATTTTTTCCCATTGTGCCATCTCTCCACAAAATGTCAAACTCTTTTTGAGTTGCACTGCCAATCCAGGGAAAACTTTTTCTGATAATCATGCCGATTCTCTCAGAAAAAGCGTGCTGAACAATATCACCGACTTTCACTTATCACCTCCAGAAACATTTCCGTTAACCATTCCGAACCATTGTTGAACATTACCTTGAACATTCCCTCTGGTTCATCTATTTTGATAATGATTCCAATCTCGCCAGTGCCGCGGATGCTCTCATCTTTGTCTCTCACTAAATCACCGACTTTCACTGATGACCTCCATTTGGTTTTTGGGATTTGAACTTACCATTTCCTTTGGTGCAATCCAATGTACCACCCTCACCTCTTGGGTGCCTGGTATCTCTCTGATAACAATGCCCACCCAATGTTGCCAGGAAGAACTTTTGTACCTCACCAAATCACCGACTTTCATTTTCATCTCCTGATTGGTTATGTTACCACTATATCGACCTGCTTTTGATTTGTCAAATCTTTTTTATGATTTCAATTTTCTTTTTTTTGAAGAGCAAAGGAACCAAAAAGAAGAAAGGTAGAAATCCCAAAGTCAAAGCAAAATATAGTACAACTATAAGATCAACCATTACTCTCTATTCTTTGCAGACTTCATAGCAGTGCTCGATCACATAGTAATGGCAGTCCTCACCACAACTGTTTTCTCTTTTTTCACAAGTCATCTCAGAATCCTGCTGACACTCCATCACCTTTTCACACTGGGATTCCGAATCCTCCTGGGGGCATCCTGTCAAGATAACAGTTGAAAATAAAACAAAAAAAACGTTCTTAATCATCGTCCGACGCTCCTTGCTGCCTGGACGGTTCCGACATACTGATACGCCCCTTTATTAAACGCCGGGGCGACGCACTTCTTTCTTCGGTTCATTTCTCTGAGGGCACGAGTAGACCCACAATCTAAGCAAGTCCTGTATCCCAATTCTCGGCGCTTTGGGGAGTATTCTACCATGCAATCATCACAAATTGGATTCATTTTTTTCTCCATTCTTTTCTGAGTGTGGGTATATGATATCATCTTGTGCCTGTTTGTCAAGTGAAATCTGTTTGTGATATGTAACCTATTTTTTTGATTATCTCAATCAAATCCTTCTCAACCTCGAAAACGTCTTCAATTCCTGATTTATATGAGACTTTCCGTGCTGCCAACTCCAAAGAACACTTGCCATCCAAAACTTCCCTAGCGTATTTCTTGACGAGCATTGAATACCATTTTTTGAATATCGCACTGAAATCTTTCCTTGCCTGCCTCTGGTCTGTCATACTATGCAATCGCAATCAAGTTTTTAGGAGATTCATATTCACAAGAATCCCATTTACCATACCATCTAACCTTGACTGTATCTTCACTCTCTACAGACACAACCACTCCCCTGGACTGTAACAACTCTTGTTGCGTGAAGTCAATGGAGACTTGTTTATAATACTTATTTTTTAATTTGTCCGGGGAATACTTCACTTGTGTGCCAATCTTCATTTGTCAACCACCACTATCTTTTCACTAGTTGAGAAATAAGGTCGTTCAGCATAGTTCTTTGTAGTCATCCACATTCTCTGACATTTACTGGGTTTAGGTTTCGGGGCACAAAGGTCTGTCAAGACAATATGTCCATCAAAATTTCTTTCGTTAACATATTCAGTAGGAGCATCGAAGTCTGTACCACCAGAAAGAACCCGCTCCGCTTTTTTAGTCTGTCCCTTCTTCCATGTGTAGACCTTATCCTCGGCAACTTGAGTGTCAAAAGGAATCACGGTAAATTCAGCGAGTTCAGCAAGTTTTGACAACTCGGCAAAGAACAATGAAAGCATTGCATCATTGACGGAACCAGACTGATCAATGGAGATCGCAATCTTTGCAACTCGACTCGACTTTCGACCAGAATGGATATAAGGATATCTTCTATTGATTTTCTTAATTGAAGACATTTTGTTTGCTTTCTGAGAAGTCTTCACAAAATACCTCAAGACCTTTCTCCAATCAACCTTTGCGGTGATTGAATCCATAATCTTTTTCTTGACCTCTCTTGAGACTGACCCCCAAGAATTGCTTTGCGCTGCCTCGTTTGCTGCCTTCTTGACTATATCTTTCAGTCTCTCGCCAGCAATCTCTTTTGCCTCTTGGGACACACTCCCCCATCCACTGTGATCATCCAGAGTATCCGGGGCATCATCCTGACTGTCAGAACTCGATTCTAAGGCACTTTCTCCACTCTTCGAAGGGTCCCCATTGCCCTTTGCCCCTTTGCCCTCTCCTGGTCCTCCTTTTTGGAAATCTGGCATATTTTTCAAATACCACTCTGCCGATTCTCCCTTTGGCAAATCTTTGAATATACCTTCGCCTGGTATCAATCCACCTTCTGGAAGATGTGTCAAGTGAGAATTGATTGCAAGGTCAGTTGCAATGTTCCACAATTTTATGTTTATGTCTTGAGGCATTCTATCTGTTACATGCTTAAATATAATGTGATAGAACTCATGTTTAAGGACGTCTTTTCTTTCGTCGTTTGTAAGCGTGGCGAACCAATCAGGATTGTAAAGCATTTCAAACTGAGATGTGTTTTCATTTATCAACACTCCTGCTGTAGGTATCGCACGGGATGCCCTCTTGTCAATCCTTCGAGACAGTGCGGCAAAGAAAGGTTCCTCCATAAGCAACCTTGCAGTGTGCATGTTCAAGTCAAATTCTTTTTCTTTATTGTCGGACATCGACCATTGCTCCAAGATAAAGTTCAACGTTGATTATGATTATACACATTAAGGATTAAGTGTCAAGTATTTTTAGTCATCAGTTGCTAAGATTTTGACGAGATAGTCTGAGACGGAAGAACCTTCGACATCACTCTGATGTAGACTAAGGGTGTTCTCAAGTGCACCGCCGCCGAGGGCAGACCACAACTTCATAGCAACTTCCGAAGGTAGGGTGACAAAATATCTCGCAAGATTATCGACCTGCTCCTTTGGCAACACATCAGAAAGAACTCCAGAGGATTCAATCTTCTCGATCAATGCATTGTGATCATTGATTCCAAAATCCGCAACCTTCTCAATCTTTCCATCAATCAAAATATCTTCGATTGTCACTTGTCGATCATAGTTTTGGATGAAATCGTTGAATGCCACTGCTGCCTCGAATCCAACAAATGCAGATGTCAGAGTAAACAAAACAGAAGAAGATTCACCAATCAAGTCTGCCTTAGTCAAGCATTCATTCAAACGTTCCCAAGATCGACGAGATGGATAGATCTTGTTTGGTTCAAACTCTGAATCATGCTCCAGGTGTGCATGGTTTTGATTTATAAAATCCCAGATCTCTTGAGAGATTCCAGAGTCTTTTGCCCAGGACAACCAATCGTCAATGGAAGGTTCCACATCAAAGACAGTCCATCGGTCAAGTTCGGCAGGATCCATTTCACCAACCTGATATTCCGCGCCATGCTCTCCACCGTTAACTGCTGCGAAGATGAGAGTGTCCGGGTGTAAAGTATGACCGTTTAACTTTCTACTGTCCGTCAACTCAAAAATGCCTTGTCGGACCTCAATGGTCGCTCGATCCACTTCGTCGAGGAAAAGAACAACGGCATTATCGCAAGCAGTCTTGAACCAGTCCGGTGGATTGAAAGATGTGGAACCATCATTGATAGTCGGCAGTCCAACAAGATCACCTTCAGTCATTTGAGATGCTCGACGCTCGACAACTGGCATTTCGATTTTTTCTGCATACTGATAGACCACGGTGGACTTTCCAATACCATGACGCCCGCGAAGCAAGATTGGTTTACGGACTGCGGTAACATGATCTACCACGCTTGAGAATGTCTTAAAATCAACTGCCATGATTGTCTCCTTTTATGAAGCAGTTCTTAACAACGTAATTAGTTTCTCAAATTCCTATTCAGAAGTCAAATATATTTTCTTATTTTTTTGAATTTAATTTTGCGAGTACTTCAAAACCTAGTTTCTGTAGTTAATCACCTTCTCTCCTTTTTTTAAGGATTCCAAAATTGCGTGCAACTCCGATTGAGTAATTATTCCATCGTAGTGGTGTTGCAGATACTCGCTCTCGCCAAAAGGTCTCGTTGTAGTTTCTGTGTGATTCTCCCAAGTGTCAGTTATAGTGATAAAATCGACTCCATCCACCACACTACAAACCTCTGTCCGTCGAAGTTTCTTCCCCTTCCACGCTTCGAGGGCTTGCCTCAATGTGTTTACCGACGTGACTACCGCTGTGCTGACCGCGGCGTCCGTAATCTTAGGGTTTTTATAGCAATGTAATTCCTTAACGAGTTCAAAAGATTCATTGTGCCTAATGGTAAACTCAGACCAAAGTTCTTGAACTTTGTTATACTCTTTGTTGACAAATTCTGTTAGCAACTCATCACCAATTTTCTGAACATTTTTCATTAATTTATCTCCTCCAAGACACTATTCATATTTGGTAGTTGTTCAAAAAAGCATCACTCATAACTTGTTTATTCCTTCCTCTATGTTGTCTATTACCTCCAAAAGGTCGTTCGTAGTCCAGCCCCAAGTAGGAATTGATTCCCTGCTGATCCTTTCAGATTCTGTTCTAAGTATAGACAATATCTTTTCTTTAGTCAATATCTTTTCTTCTTTTTTGTTTACTGATTTAATTTCTGGATGTATTTCGAACGGGTCCATCTCTGTCATACCTTTGCCCTCTTGAGGTCGCTTTCATGTGTATAAATCGGCATCTCGCCTGCGAATAAAACCTTGTAAACCTTCGCACCTTTTGCAGGTCTTGTGATGGGTTTGCAATCTACATCTAAAATAAAACCGACCATCTTCTTGTCTTGCAATCTAGTCTTAACCAGGAAGGTCGTATTTTGTCCGTTCCAAGGAATTAAATCAACTCGATGAGATTTTCTCAGTTCAACGACGTCGCCCTTTTTGAATCGAGGTTCAGACTTGTATGCATCCAGAACTTTCACGGAGAACTTATTGGCAGTTATTTTAACAAATTTATGACGAGAGAGGGTATGACCATCAGGGTCTGCCATTATCTTGCTAACGATATCTGAATAATATGGTTCAGATGCATGGTGATAATAATTTGCAACCTTCAGTGCCATCTCTCTATACTCTTGTTCGTTTAAGTATTTGCCTCGCCACTCCTCTTCAGCAGAGATATTCTCTTCTGAATACATTTCCTCCAAAGATGAAAAGTATCTGACCTGAGAGTGTGTTAATCTGCCATTCCTTTCATAGTAATCAGAAATAGAGTTTACAAATTTGTCATGACGATGCCAGTGACTTACAGCGGGCATCTTCTTCATGTTTTCCTTCACCTTATCAACTCTTTGCTGTAACGTTATCTCAAGTGCTTCCATCTTAGACTCCCTGTTCGCTTTTGTGAGACTGACTATACTTCAAACTTCAAGCACTGTCAAGGACTATTTCAAACTATTATGAATTGCCTCAAAGATGACGGTCTCCATGTTAAGTCCATCATAAGTCTTATCGGGAGACACACCATCAGCGACGACTTTGATAATACTCTGATCCTCTACCCGGCAAGTTACGTTGGCATCATTCTTGAACATTGTCAGGTCTTCAAAATTAACAACGCCAACCTTTCTCTTGCCAGTATCGATGAAGATCATCTTATCAAAAGTCTTCGGTGGATGTCCCAAATCCCTGCCTCGATGGTTCTTCAAGATTACTTTTGCAGTATGTGGAGTCCTCGGTTGAAAGATGCTACCCTGCATCTTGCATTCATACCTGAGACCATCCGTACCTTCGAAGTCCATACCATCGGCAGAGTCGCCGACGTACTTTAACTTGCCACCACTATATTTGTCAATCGCCATCTCCACAATCTCAGTCCGAAGTGGAAGAGTCTGATTTCTCTTCATTGAATTGACAGAGTTTACTACTCCAAAAACTTTAGACCAGTTGACTTCTTTTTCTAAATCTAACATATTATCTCCTTATAAACCGTTTAGATGCACAAGTGATCCACCGATGACAAACAAGTGCCAAACAGTGTGATACCACTTTCTTACATCTTTAACATAAAAAACTAATCCAGTCAAATAAAAAATTATACCCAATACAAAACTTATTAGATTATATGAATTGCCACTCAGCACAATACTTAAAGTCGCCAATACGGCAGCGGCGAGTCCGAACAAAACAAAAGACATCGAAACTCTCCCCTCGAATCCCTTTGTTCCATAGTTTGCCTGGATGTAATATATCCCCAAAAATCCAACCAAAAGCACCAAATATATAAAAAACGCTTGACCATATGCCATAACATATGCTGCACCTGTAGTCATAATTGTCACATGGATAGACATCATATCTAACTTTCGAAGGTTATTCTTTCTTCTTTTTTCCTCGACTGCATGGTACAATGAGGAGAAGAGCATCGTTGTGGCAAGTCCAAAGCAAAAAAGTCTCAGTGGTTTATCTGCCCCAATAAGATAACCAACAAAAAATCCAAACATGATTGAATGAGTTATGCTATTCCACTTTTCTTCAATCAGACTTCGAGACATATTTCAAAAAGAACTTTCTTTGTTGATGAGCATGGAGCAGGGGATCATCTCGGTGATCTTAGAAACATTGTGCCTCTTCTTTGCTATATACATTGCCTGAGTTCTTGTTATGGGATACCTAACTTCAAAAGAAATATACTTATCACTAGTGGATGTCTTATAGCACCAGATTGTTGAATACATAAGACCCCCTCCTTTCTAATCTTTGGTGCGCCAGGGTGGAATTGAACCACCGACTTCCCGCTTATAAGACGAGCGTTCTAACCCCTGAACTACTGGCGCATATTCTTTGCAAATTTCAATTCTCTTCTGTAGAACCTATCGCCCCAGAGAGCGACATGAACCATTCCACGAGCATCTTTGCCGCTCTGATTCCACAAAACTTTGTAAGATGTTATATATCTTGGACCGACTATTTCTGTGATGAGACCCACATCGCCCTCAACAATCCAATCAAACTTGTTCAACTTCTTGGCACGAGCAGATAGAGTAACTAAATCACCGACTTTCATTTTGACTCCCTTTCTTTGCCCTTAACCATGCGCCGATGAATGGCATAGAACCGACCGCTGCGATGATCAAGTTCCACTCACCGTGGCAGTTTGCTAAATGCTGTAACATGTTTCTCTCCAACCTTTACTGGTCGTAATGACTCTTTACAGTTTCGGCAGAGTATTTTGAAATTCTATACGAAATATACATGCCACCAAAAAAAAGCATGTCTGATAGCATACCTGTAGTAAGCGGGTTTCCATTTAGATAGTCCAATAAGGTAAACATTTTTTTCTCCTTTATTTGGTTCTTATTATACAAGAACTTCAACACATTGTCAAGATAAAAAATAAGCGCCCTGAGCAGGACTCGAACCTGCAATCGACGGTTTAGAAGACCGTTGCATTATCCATTATGCTATCAGGGCATATCAGTCTATAGGTTTTTGTTTCGCCAATAGTCGTATGCTGCCGAACCAACAAAGATTCCTGCTGCCAAAACCATGACATTTATCAGTAAGTCAATCACTCCTCTTTCTCCTTTAGTGCTTCATCAACAACGACCTTACTAGATTCTCTCCATTGTTCAAGGTCTTTCTTGGTTTTCATTGTATCATAACTCTCAACGTTTGACAAGAAAGAATGATGTAAATAATCTCCATCAAAATCGTCTTCGAGTTCAATTTCCACAGTATCCTGTTCAGCGATTGACCCCTCAAGGGATCGCACCCTTTGCTCGATCATCTTTAAGTCTCTAACAATTGACTGCAAAGTTAATTTGACTGCTGTCAATTCGATTGTGTCTTTCTTCATTATTCCTCTCTTTCAATACTTTTCTGTATCTCAGCACTCCCAACTCTTTCTTTTTGCATTCTAGCATAATGTCAACTTCATGTCCATAAGTATTTACAGGATTGTTAACATAGTCAGAATGCGCCTGTGGTCTAATCTTGGGATCGCCTTGTTCCTCTGCCCTAGATTCCGAAACATGCACAACTGGCACAATGTCTTGCCAGGTGGAGACCGCCATATCTAACGCCTCTTGTTCACTGAGACCTGCGGTGCAGAATCTGTGGTGATGATAGTCGAAGACAATCGGCACTCTGACCTTACTATAGACATGATCATACAAATGCTTGACACTCCACATACTTGCTTTGTCATCATTCTCTAGTGTCAATCTGTTCTGAGTGTTGGTATCTAATTTCAAATAGTTTTCACACCAACGCTTTGCAGTCTCGGTGAATTGACCACCATATGTGCCACCGACATGAATGTTTATCTTGTTGAATGGCGTTGCATCAATGAAACCCATCAAGTCGAAAATCTCTGAGTGTGTGTTGAGTTCCTTTATAGTCTTGTCTACAACTGATTGCTTGGGAGAACCAAGGACGTTGAAGGGACCAGGGTGAAACGTCAACCTATGATTGTGAGTATATGCGAACTCCCCTGCGGCATCGAGATGGTAACAAATCTCATCGTAGTCTGGCAAGTCTTTGAGTTCATATTCTGAACACCAGGGAAAGATATCCGAAGACATTCTGTAGTTCTTGATTCCATGAAACTCATTCCAAGAAAGTATCATCTTTAGATCCTTCACATTGAGCAAGGCAAGTTCCGATGCGTACTCCAAACCTTTTTCCTTGAAGGTCTTTTTGATCATAGACCTGTTGGTCGTAACCCTCTTAGACTTTGGGACTTCAGATAAAGTCATATTGATACATGCATAACCAACGTTCATTTCACCCTCCTGCTAATAACCTTGAACTCACTGCCTGTCACTCTACACTTTTCGTTTCGCCATGGCAAGTAAATTTCTGCTTCTAGTATTTTGCAATCTTTCACTTTAATCAACTTTGTAACTATCTGAGGTGGTGCACCTGGTTTAATCCTTATGTACTCTCCGGTCTCAAGATTGACTCCGAACCCCCAATCATTTGGTGTGACCAAATCGCCGACTTTCAATGACAACCTCCTCAAACATTATGATCTATTATACCATCTCGTGAAAATATGTCAAACATTTTGTTGACTCTTGCTGATGACCTCCATTAAGTCCATCTGTATCGGCACCTCATGTCCAAACAAAAAGACCCAACAATTATTACTCTCCACACGTTTCACAATATATACCCCATCGACGCCGCGATGACCGGAGAACTCTTTACGAATATCCCCCCTGTATCTCACCAGATCACCGACCTTCATTGTTTGATCATTGCAACCTTCTAAAGACCGCGACTAGCGAGAAGATCCCAGCATCAAAAACAATCCGATGACGCCCAGGAAGAAGAACATGCCTTTGTAAAAAAGATCAAAAGAAAATTCATAAAAATCAATCGGCATTCTCTGACTCCACAAAGTCTACATCGATCACATCATCGTCATCAGGGGGAGGTTGGTCATGACTCTCTTGAGGTGGTGCCTGGTACATTTGCTTAGATACTTCCTGTACAGAATCATTTAGTTTCTGAATTTGATCCTTGACTGATCTTCCGTCTCCTGATTGTGCGAGTTCTCTAGATTCAGCAATGACCTGCTTCAAGTTGTCCTTGTCTGCATCAGACATCTTATCTCCGTGTTCAGACATTAGATCCTCTGCTCTAAAACAAAGTGCTTCAAGTGAGTTCTTATCATCGACGAGTTCTCGGCGTGCCTTATCCGATGCGGCATTCTCTTCTGCCTCCTTCACCAACCTATCAATCTCTGAGTCTGACATTGCACCAGAACCAGTAATGGTAATGTTTTGTTCTTTGCCTGTTGCCTGATCTTTTGCAGAAACACTGACCAAACCATTTGCGTCAATATCAAAAGTCACTTCGATTTGAGGGACGCCGCGAGGTGCAGGCAAAATGCCATCCAACTTAAAAGTGCCAAGCATTTTATTGTCTGCTGAGAACTCCCTCTCTCCCTGAAGGACCTTTATATCTACCGCTGGTTGGTTATCTGCTGCGGTAGTGAAGACCTGTTTTTTCGTACAAGGAATGGTAGAGTTTCTATCGATCAACTTGGTCATGACACCTCCCATCGTCTCAAGTCCCAAAGACAAAGGAGTGACATCAAGAAGAAGAATGTCATTAACTTCACCAGTAAACACACCTCCTTGTACCGCTGCACCTAACGCCACAACCTCATCAGGATTGACAGACGCACTTGAAGACTTTCCAAAATACTCTTCCACCGTTTTCTTTACTAGCGGAATCCTTGTAGAACCTCCCACCAAGAGTATCTCATCAATCCCATCCTTGCTAGTACCTGCATCCTTCAGTGCCTTTTTGACAGGGACCATCGACCGACCGACCAGTTCTCCAATCATGTTTTCGAACTTAGACCTGGTCAAGTTCATTTGTAAATGCTTTGGTCCAGTTGCATCGGCAGTGATGAAAGGAAGATTGATATCTGTTTGCTGGGTGCTAGACAATTCTATCTTTGCCTTCTCTGCCGATTCCCTCAACCTCTGCATGACCATTGAATCATTGCGGAGATCAATGCCAGACTCTTTCTTGAACTCTTCCACAATCCAATCAATGATTATGTTATCAACATCATCACCTCCAAGGTGAGTGTCCCCGTTCGTTGAAACAACTTCAATAACTCCATCCCCAATCTCTAAGATGGACACGTCAAAGGTTCCACCGCCCAAGTCATAAACTAAAATCTTTTTATCATCCCCCTTGTCCAAACCATACGCCAATGCTGCGGCGGTAGGTTCATTGATAATCCTTTTGACTTCAAGACCGGCAATCTTTCCTGCGTCTCTAGTCGCTTGCCTCTGGGCGTCGTTAAAGTATGCGGGAACTGTGATCACTGCCTCACTGACTGAGGAACCAAGATAAGACTCTGCTGCCTCCTTCATGTTCAAGAGGATCTGAGCACTGATAGTCTGCGGGGCAACGCCCTTGCCCTCGACCACAATCTCACACATGCCATCTTTGCTCTTCTGCACGTCAAAAGACACATTAGAGATCTCAGACTCAACTTCGTCATGCCTCATGCCAACAAATCTTTTTGCTGAATAGATGGTATTCTTTGGGTTGGTGACTGCCTGCCTCTTTGCAGGACTGCCCACGATTGTTTCTCCCTTTGTATACCCAACAACCGAAGGGGTTGTCCTGGAACCTTCTCTGTTTGTGATAACCTTTGGTTCAGTTCCTTCCATAACTGCTACGCAGGAATTAGATGTTCCAAGGTCAATGCCAATAACTTTACTCATGATTTTCTCCTTTTGATGTTAATAAAATCTTTGTTATCTTAATCTAAGCACCAACAATTAATTGTCAAGTTTTTTTAATAAAGAATGTTTGAAACAAACAGGTTGATAAGACTCCGCACCGCCAACCAAAACTTCTTTGTCCTCTTTGGAAAGTCTCTCTGTGTAGAAAGCGTCGGCGTCACACTTTGAACAAACTGCGGGACACACCTCTATGCTGGTTGCCCAAGGCAATAAGTTCTTAACTTCTTCAAACTCAGTGTATCCTGTCGGTTGAGACGACAGTTGAAGAGTTGACACAAGAATCGTTTTTCCCCTTTTGTAAAGTTCAAGCAGCACCTTTGAGGAATTTGGTATCATAAACAATTCATCGACAGCAACCACATCTGCTTCGAGTGACGCATCGAATATCTCGGAACCATCAGATACAAGAATGCAGTTGTGCGTCTGACCTTTATGTGTCACAACCTTTTCTTCAGAATATCTTTTGTCAATGTTTGGTTTGAATAGGATGGTGCGCTTTTTTTGATAGTGAAACCTTTCCAGTGCTGCCAACATCTTAGTTGTCTTGCCACCAAACATAGGACCGGTGAATACTTTTAATTGAGGGTTCTTCATCCCAGACTCTACTTCCCGATGCCTTCCAGGTCTTCTATCAACTTATCTGCCTTTTCTTCGATTGACCTTGCCTTCTTTGCATTCAAGGTCTCAATCTGCCTTTCTAGATTTTTCAGTTCCTTGTTCAAGGTATATGCGTATACAAAACTAAACAAGGCACCAAGAAGAAAGACTATGGGAGAAATGGAGGATATCGCTTTTGCCAATTTACTCTTCAGAAACATTTGCTTTACTCAAACTTTTTAGATACTTTGCTCTAACCCAGCGAGCATCTTCTTCACCGAGGATTTTGACTAGGCAAGTGTATTCATCTGGATGCCACTTGTACAAATCTGGTTCCATAAGGTTGGCATTGATCACCCTTGTGTGGACAACCAAACCAACTGGATGCCTCTTCCTGTCTTTCGAATAAGGAAGCGCAACCTCTACCAAATCGCCAATGTCAAATTGCTGTCTCATCCCTACCTGTTTTAATAGATGTCATCATCATACTCATTGTCTAAAAAATAACTGGGATAATCACTATACTCTTGGTCATCCTGATCAAAGATACTAGGAGGTGTCAACTTCTTTTCCTTTATCTTCTTGGTCAAAGATTCCTTGAGACCTGTCTTGTTATCATGCTTATCTATTAGTCCCGCTGCCTCTGCAAGCATTTGACTTGAATCGCCACCGTGATAGACTCTGATCTTCTCGCCACTCTTCATGGTGAGCACCGGGTCATTGTCCTTAACCTTTTCGTGAGTGACAAAGCGATACAGCGAAAAGTACCTGCTGACGTTTGTAGAAGAAAATTTTGATATGTTGAAATAGGTCAACAAAAACTTTCCAGATTGAGGGTGTGGCAGTACGACGTTCCTACCCTCGTCGGTCATATAAGATACTTTCTCTATGTCCCTAGACATTGCCTATCTCCTAGTAGTCTTCCGAATAGCAAACGTGAACGTCTTCACAAACTCGCTTGCTTCTAGTCTCAGCGCGGCACGAGTCACCATTGCAAACATCTACAGAATAATCTTTGATATAACAATCATACTCTGTATGAGAGTAGTCGTTGTCTTCTGGAGCGCAGTCCTCACCTGGACATCCAACCAGAAGACTCCCGACAATAACACTAAACAATACTTTACTTTTTAATAACATTTTGTTTCACTCTTTCAATTAAAAGTTCTCCGATGACAAACCCTGCGGAGAAAGTTATGCCCACACAAAAAGGTACTGCTAACAAAGCAAAATCTTTTGTGAACAGGATACCATCTTTCACTATCGATGTCCACCATATGTATTAATCATTGTTCTGATTGTTTTGCAAAACTCTGCGTTTTTCTTTGGAACCCTGCCCTTAGATTTTGTCTTGATGAACTCAGGTCTAGGTTCACACCATTCATTGATCGAAGGTACATGAACTAGGCAATTACCACTTGTCTCGTATCTATAAAACATTCCAGTCATTCCGTTTACGTTGTGATCCCACACGTCGTAATCTTCAATAAAGATTACGTTCTCTCCCATCTTTAGTTTCTTTGCAGAGTCTTCCATATTTTATCATTCCACCACATTTTAGTGCCATTGGTTGATACAACTAATATCTGTTTCAGATCTTGTCTGATTCCTATTACTATTCCCACGTCCATCAATGTTTCATATTCTGATGTATTTGTCAAGTAACAAGCAACTAAATCGCCTATTTTCTTTTCGTCTTCCACATAGTAAATAGACTACAACAAATATCTACCAAGCATCTATGTGCCAATAATCCTCCGTTGGACTGGTGGGACTCTTATCAAGGAAAGATAAGTCTTGCATTTTTGCTAATTGATCTTGCGACATCGTGGCACAATTGAAGTCTTCCTTGTTCATCAAGCACGACACTCTTCTTTTGTCCCTCAAGCGTTTTCCTAATTGTAATAAAAATCTTTTCAAAAGTATTCTCCGCTTCCTCTAAATTTTTCTTGTCAAGGTTGTCAACGACAACTCCCTGAGAGTAACTGTGGTCATCTTCCATAAACCACTTGTACTTACCACCGATGCGTCGTTCCTCACTCATCATACTCACTTTCAATAATAAGACTTTCTGCTTCCTCGATCAAAGACTCCGCGATCTCCATTGCAGAGTCGTAGTCTACCTTCATGTGAAACTCTCCTAAAGATAGGAAGATTCCCTCATTCCTCTTCTCGATCTCCACTCTCAAAGAATCCCCCTCCTCGTTGAAGATATAAAAGTTCGGCATCTTCTTTGTCACTCCTCTTGTCTTTACAAATGCACCCCACAAGCGTGGCACTGATCACAACATATCCCAAAATGATCGAAAGGTCAATCAGTATCTCTTCCATGTCACTGTCCGTAGTTTCTTATTAGAAGTTCTTTTCTTTCTTTCTGGTCTTTCATGTAATCGCCTGTTGATCGCATAGTGTAGGTCAAATCCCAAAGTTCCTGATTATAATTCGAGTACGCTTTTCTGAGTGTCTCATTGTTATTATATGTTATCATAAACTTGTGGTCTTTGTCAATAGTGTTGCACTCTTTTGCAAACCTTTCGTGATCAAATCCTTTATGCATATGCCCAGACTTTCCATAAAGTGCATTGCTCTTTTTCTTTTTGCCCTTCAAGATATCGTAAGGAGGATCCAAGAAAACAAAAGAGTCCTTCTTCAACTGAGAGAAGACGTCTGCATAATCGAGATTTGTGATCCTAACGCCCTGTATCGACCTTGATACCTTTGCCAGTCTCTCTATAGAATTGTCTGAGAAGTTTTGCATACTCGCTTGGGCAGAGAAAGTGCCAGTCTCAGTCAGACCAGAGAAAGAG
>Ga0163109_10002026_pt1 | contig 15962 bp, 12 predicted proteins | sample CRUFie1St13metaG_FD_108704 | JGI IMG/M metagenome (GOLD analysis project Ga0163109, IMG submission 108704) | Marine microbial communities from the Costa Rica Dome - CRUD Field 142mm St13 metaG | ecosystem: Environmental > Aquatic > Marine > Oceanic > Photic zone | place: Costa Rica: the Eastern... | reverse complement strand
GTATCTCTATCAATAATTGTTACTGCAGCATCTGTAAATACTCAAGATGTTGACAGTATCATTGATTTGGCTAAGGGTTTAGAACCTTTATATGGTAAATTTGCGATTTATTTTCTAGGAATTGGGCTTTTTGCATCAGGTATAACATCTTCAATTACTGCCCCTCTGGCAGCATCGTACGTAGCAAAAAGTTGTTTTGGTTGGAAAGGATCAATGAAAAGTACAAAATTTAGACTAGTTTGGATATTAGTTTTACTATTTGGAGTTATTGTATCAATGATTGATATCAATCCGATCGAAATAATAAAGTTTGCTCAGTTTTCTAACAGTTTACTTCTTCCAATAATTACAATTATTCTTTTGTGGATAGTAAATAATAATAGAATCACTGGAAGTCAATATAGTTACAATTATCAGAATATCTTTGGGGCTATTATTATAATAATAAGTATTGTCTTAGGGGCTAGAGGAATTATTTCAATTTTCTAATGATTAATATTAACTGTGATCTAGGTGAGGGTTTAAATAATGAGCATATATTAATGCCCTTAATAAACTCATGTAATATAGCATGCGGAGGACATGCAGGTGATTCTCAAAGTATGATTGAATGTGTTGAAATTTCAATAAGAAATAATGTTAATATAGGAGCACATCCTTCTTACCCTGATAAAGAAAATTTTGGAAGGAAAAAAATTGATATTTCAAGATCTGAACTTCATGATAGTATATTAAATCAGATTGAAAATCTTAATTCAATTGCATCATCATATGGAATTAAACTTCATCATATTAAAGCTCATGGAGCATTGTACAATCAGATGTTTAAGGATAAGGATTTATCAAATTTTTATTTAGATACATTAAATAATTTTAAAGATAAATGTTATGTATATGTTCCTTTTAATTCTGAAATTGAAAAGTCTGCTTTAAGAAAAGGATTTAAAATCATGTATGAAGCCTTTGGTGATAGAAGATACAATGATGATTTATCTTTGGTATCTAGAGAAAGAAAAGATGCTCTAATTAATACTCCAAATTTAGTTATTGATCAAATTACTAATATTAAAGATTTAAAAAAGATCAAATCAATCAATGGCATATATAAATCAATAAAGGCAGATACTATCTGTATTCATTCGGATACGGATAATTCAATTGAAATACTTAGGAAGATTAATGAGGTTTTTAAAAATAAAAAATAATGCAATTTTTTAATTTAAATGAAAATACATTTTTGATTACTTGGAATCAAAATCTTGATTCAAATTTAACAAACCTTCTGACATCATATCGAAATATGATTATGTCTATTTGTGGAGATGATATCCAAGATTGTGTTCAATCCATAAAATCTCTTTTAGTTATAATTAATAATAATGGATCCTCAATAAAAGAGATAATTGAAAAAATTAAAATGATAGATCCTAAGAAAATCAATATTAAAAACAAAAAGATCAAAGTATGGAAAATTCCTGTTTGTTATGATTTAGAGTTTGCTCCTGATATTAAAGCTGTATCTGATTTAAATAATATCTCAATCCAAGATTTGATTGAAATTCATTTATCTAAAACATATGATGTTTTATCAATGGGATTTTTACCTGGATTTATGTATTTAGGGAAAACTGATAATAGAATCCATTGTGAGAGAAAAGTAAAACCTTCTTTAAAAATTAAAAAAGGTTCAATCGGACTTGCACTTAATCAGACATGTATTTACCCCACTGAAAGCCCAGGTGGTTGGAATATAATTGGTATTACACCTATTGAATTATTTAATCTTCAGTCTAATTCTCCATGTTTTAGTAAACCTGGAGACAAAATACAATTCGTAGAAATATCTAAATCTGAATATGTGTCTTCTTTAAAAAATCCAGATAAACCAGATTTTATTGAGTTATGATAAAAGTTATTTCAAAAGGTCTCTATACAACAATTCAAGACAAAGGAAGATTTGGATATAGAAATATTGGAGTTCCATCCTCAGGGTATATGGACAGTGAAAGTGCCGAAACTGCAAATCTGATTATCAATAACCCTAAAGATAATCCCTTAATTGAGGCAACACTTATTGGACCAACCTTAGAGTTTAAAAAATCAGCTGTTATATGTATTACGGGAGGAGAATTTAGTCCCACACTAAATGATATTAAAATTAGTTCATATTCGGCTATTGAGGTAAATAAAGGAGATATACTCAAAATAAATAATTCATCAATTGGCTCAAGATGCTATATATCTATTCAAGGAACTATTATTTCTGATACAATTCTTGGAAGTAAATCATTTTATCATCAGATAACTAATTCTAATATAATTGAAGATGGTGATATATTTTTATTTAAAAAAAATATAAGAACACCAGAACAAAAATATACTCACAAAAAATTTGAATTAAATAAAACTATAAATGTTTTCAGAGGTCCAGAATTTAAATGTTTGAGTAATGAATCCATTAAGACTCTATTTAATGAGGAATTTTCAATTGGGATTAATAATAGAATGGCATACAATTTATTAGAGAAAATTCAGGATGGAGTTAATTCAATAATATCTTCTGGAGTTATTCCTGGAACAGTTCAACTAACTCCATCAGGCAATATAATAATTCTTCACAGAGACTCTCAGACAACAGGAGGGTACCCCAGAATTCTTCAGTTAAATGAAAAATCTTTAAATGATTTAGCACAACTAAGAACAGGAGATAATATAAGATTCAAATTACTGAATTAGTAAAAAGATTAAAGCTATTTAGTTGGAATGATGTACTTCATAGGATCAAAATCCCATAAATATGGTAGAATCAAGTATACAAAAATAGTTAGTAAAATAATCGAGAGAATATTCATCCAGATTCCAACTCGAACCATATCAGGAATTCTTAGGTATCCAGATCCAAAGACAACAGCATTTGGTGGAGTAGCAACAGGTAGCATAAATGCACATGAAGCAGCTACAGTAGCAGAAACCATTAAAATAAATGGATGAACATCAATTGTCATAGCCATAGGATATAAAACTGGTAATAACATTGCAGTAGTTGCCAGATTAGAAGTTATTTCAGTTAAGAAATTGACAGATGCAATTAAGATAAATACTAGTAAAATGAGTGAGACACCATCTAACAATGTCATTTGAGTTCCAATCCATAATGCTAATCCACTATCCTTAAAGCCAGCAGCTAGAGCCATTCCACCTCCAAATAATAATAATATACCCCATGGAAGTTTTACTGCTTCATCCCAGTTTAATAGTCTCCTCTTCCTATTCTTTGTAGGTAAAAGAAAAATAATAACAGCACTAATCATTGCAATGATGGTATCATCAATAACCGGCACTATAATTTTTAATAAGTTATCTCTTGTAACCCAAGCAAATGCAGTTAAAGCAAACACTATTGCTACTAATTTCTCCTCATATGAAATTTTACCAAGCTTATTTAATTGTCTTAATATTTCCGCTCTACCTCCTGGAAAAGCTTTCTGTTTAAAACTAAATGCAAAACTTGTTAAATACTTCCAGCATAAAAATAATAGTATTATTGAAATAGGAAGACCAAACTTAAACCATTGAGCAAAAGTTATCTCATATCCAAATGATTCTTGAACCACTCCAGCTAAAACTAAATTAGGTGGTGTTCCAATTAAGGTCGCAACACCTCCAATTGAAGCACTATATGCTATACCTAGCATCAAAGCTTTACCAAATATCTTATTTTCATTTTTATCAGTATTTGGATTATCTTTTAATTGGGAAACAATAGCAAGAGCAATAGGTAGCATCATAACAGCAGTCGCAGTATTAGATATCCACATTGACATGAAGGCTGTTGCTATCATAAAACCTAAAATAATGTTAATCACACTAGTCCCAATAATTTTAATTATGTTAAGAGCTATTCTTTTATGCAAGTTCCATTTCTGTATAGCAATTGCAATTATAAATCCACCAACGTATAAAAAAACATACTTATGTCCAAAAGATGCTGTAGTTTCAGATAATTCAAGCCCACCAGTCAGAGGGAATAATACAATAGGTATAAGAGCTGTAACAGCAATAGGAATTGCCTCAGTTATCCACCAAATTGCAATCCAAATTGTAGATGCTAAGACTGCATTAGCTTGTGGACTCAAGCCTTCAGGATGAAAATATAACAACACTAAAGTGAATGCTAAGGGACCTGAAATTAAGCCAATACTTTTTGAATTAAACTTCATAAACAGCCCTAAAAATAATCTATTTTAATTTAATTAATCACTAGATAAAAATTAAAATATTGTGATAAATAAATATCGTAATAATTTTCATGGGATAAAGTTGATCTTTATATTGTGAGTTAAATTATGATCAAATACATCAAAATCACACTCATATGTTTTGCTTTTAATTCTATTTGTATTGCACAAAATAGTTTAGATGTTTCAAAACTTAAAGATCTTGAAATCTATCTTAACGAAGAAATCAGGAATAATAAAGCAGCTGGAATTGAAGCTTTAATTTATCATAAAGGTGAAATTGTTTGGCATGAAGCATATGGATACAGTAGTTTAAAAGATAATCTTCCTCTTGAGAAAAATAGTATTTACTATATTCAATCAATGACTAAACCTATTATGAGTGTAGCAATAATGCAGCTAATAGAAAAAGGAAAATTGAGATTAGATGATAATGCATCGAAGTATTATCCTCCTTTAAAAAAGCTAGAAGTAATTGAAGATATAAATACAGGAATTTATGGTCCAACAGTTGATGTAAAATATCCCATAACTATCAGACAACTTCTTACGCATACTGCAGGTCTTTCACATGGGCTAGAAGAAAATATTTTTGATCAACAACTTTTTAAGTTAATGTATAACGACCTCTTTGATCCTGCTGAATATGATATACTTGAAGAGAGGGTAGAGAAGCTGATGCAAGTTCCGTTAATTGGCCAGCCCGGAGAACAGTGGTACTACAGTGCTGCTCCAGATATTTTGGCCTTAATTTTACAAAAAATAACCGGACAATCTATCAATGAGTACCTTAGAGAAAACATCTTTGACCCACTATTAATGTTTGACACAGGGTATAATGTTATAAAAAATCAACAACAAAGGATAATGCAAGTACACTTCAACATAGAAGATGGGAGTATGGTCAATAGTCATGTACAAGTTCCACCATCAGGAAATACAGTTTATGGAGGAACTCACGGGCTATTTTCATCTACTGAAGATTTTCTAAAATTCTGTAAAATGATTTTAAATAAAGGAACTTTAAACAGCCAAAGAATTTTATCAAAAAATACAGTAGAAATGATGACAAAAAATCAAATTGGTAAACTAATTGGTCCAAGCAGAGGGTTTGGATTTGGATTTGGAGTTTTATATGATACAACTAAAGATGTTAGTCCTGCAAATAACGGTCAAATATATTGGGGAGGATATTTTAAAACACATTTCTTTATAGATCCTAAAGAAGAACTCATTGGAATAATAATGACCCAAAAGGTTCCAAGTAATGAGGACTATATTATTGCAATTACTCAAGCAGTTTATGGGGCTATAGATTAAGTATAAAAAACCCCGAAAGTAAATACTATCAGGGTTCTTTAGCGGAGAAAGAGGGATTCGAACCCCCGGAGGTGTGACCCTCAACAGTTTTCAAGACTGCCGCATTCGACCACTCTGCCATTTCTCCATTGGAGTTGCAAATATACATGATTTTGAGAATAAAAAAATTATTAAAACTTTACCTAAATAAAAAAGAATTATCTTGTTAAAAGTATCATGTTTTTAGATATAAATTCAATTTTAATTTTAGTTGGAATAGGTCTTTTCGCAGGTGTTGTAAATACACTTGCCGGAGGTGGATCATTGGTTACTCTTCCTGTTTTAATTCTTTTTTTAGGTCTAGATGAAGCTACTGCTAACGGTACAAATAGGCTTATGGTTATAACTGCAGCTCTTGTAGCAAGTTATGGTTACAGAAGTAAAGGAGTTGCTACTCACCCGTGGGGTTTATATTTTGGAATAATAGCAACATTTGGAGCGATAATTGGAGCTAAAATAGCAATTGATATTGATGGTAATACCTTTAAAAGATTCCTTGCTATAATTATGATATCTGTTGGATTAATTATTGTATTTAGATCTAAATCAATAGCATCTTTAGATCTTCCTGAAAGGCTATCAGGAAAATATCTTTTAGGAGCACTAATAGGGTTCTTTTTTATTGGGGTATATGGTGGTTTTCTTCAGGCTGGTGTAGGAATTGTTATAATGCTTTTATTAACTCAAATAAATAGAATGAATTTACTTAGAACAAATTCTGTTAAAGCCTTCTCAGTATTTATATATTCAATTGCTGCAGTATTAATTTTTGCTTTAGATGGAAAGATTCTTTGGATGGTTGGTTTTTGGATGGTTCTTGGATCTGTTGTTGGTGCTTGGCTGTCAAGTAGGTGGTCAGTAAAAAAAGGTGATAAGGTAATTAGGGTAACACTTTTGCTAATGGTATCATACATGGCTGTTAAACTTTGGTTTGATACCTTTAATACTTAGTATAATTATCAATACTAAGCCCATAACCAGATAAACCAATTCTAGCCTCTTGTCTTGAATTAGTTAGTAAATTAATTTTGGAAATTCCAATCTCATGAAGTATTTGAGCTCCTATACCAAAATCTCTAAAATCGACCTTAGGTTTATTTGCTGGTTCAATTAAAGAGATTAATTTATCTAAAATATTTTTTGGTGATTGAGTTTGATTAATAAAAAGAATTGCACCCTTCCCTTCTTTGTTTATTTTCTCAAAAATCTCATCATATTTAATCTCATTTGTTCCTTTTAAAATTTTAGTAACGTCACTATCATTCATAGATGAGTTAACCCTAGTTAAAATAGTTTCATTTGATTTCCAATCGCCAAGAGTTAAAGCAATATGAACCTGGTTATTATTTGTCTGTTTAAATGCTCTTAATCTGTAACTACCAAAACTGGTTTTAATATTTTTATCAAAAATTTTATCAATTAGACTATCATTTTTCATTCTGTATGCAATTAAGTCTTCTATTGAGGCAATTTTAAGTTTAAACTTTTTAGCTACCTTATAAAGTTGAGGAAGCCTTGACATTGTCCCATCATCATTCATTATTTCAACAATTACACCTGCTGGTTTAAACCCAGATAATCTAGCAAAATCAATTGCAGCTTCGGTATGCCCCGTTCTTCTTAAAACACCACCATTTTTTGCTATTAAAGGAAATACATGACCTGGTCTCTGAAGATCATTAGGTTTAGTCTTACTGTCAACTAGTGCTTTAACAGTTTTAGCTCTATCAGATGCAGATATGCCAGAAGTAACACCATTCCCTTTTAAATCAACAGAAACAGTAAAGGCTGTCTCAAGAGGGTCAGTATTATTTGGAACCATTTTTTCAAGGTTAAGTTTTGAGCATAAATTTTCCGACATAGGCACACAGATTAAACCTCTTCCGTGTTTAGCCATAAAATTAATCTTCTCTGAGTCTATTGTTTCAGCAGCAGTAATAAAATCACCTTCATTTTCTCTGTTTTCGTCATCCACAACTATAATTATTTCTCCATTTTTAAAGGATTTGATGGCATCTTCTATTTTATCTAAATTAATTTTATTCATCTCTTGCGATAATTTTGAATAGTTGAAATTATTCTATCAAATAAATTAAAATTAAATTCCCTATCCATAGATACTATCTTTGTTAGATATATAGCAAAAGGTGCTATAACAAATGTTGATATCCAGCTTCCTAAAAAGGGACTTAATGAATTATCTTCCGCAGCATTTTTTCCAAATACACCAATGTAATGATATGTTAAAAAAATAACTATAGATAAAACTAATGGTAATCCAAGTCCTCCTTTTCTAATAATTGCTCCAAGTGATGCACCGATTAAAAATAAAAATATACATGCGAATACAAGGCTATATCTTTCATTCATAGTTAGCTTGTGAATATTAATTAGCTTTTGTTGAAGAAAGAAAGTTTTCTTTTTGTTGTTCAATTGTCTTAAATATATATCAGCTTCATTATCTGCTCTTGAGAGTATGCTATTTAATTCATATGATTGTGGATCATCTAAAATATTAAGGAATGAAGTATTTCCATCTATTTCAAGTTCATCAACCTGATCTGGTCTTAAATTAGGAAGTTTTCTCAATGTATGACCATTTAAAAAACTTTCACTAAACGTAAGCTTATCTTCCTGAAATTGCTTAAAAAGTGTATCTGAACTCTTCCTCAATTGATCTACCTTTTGCATTTTATAAGTTGACTTGTAGTTTTCTTCATCCAAATCGATATTATTAAAATCTGAAATGTCAATATTTAGTATATACTCATCAAAAGAAGCCCTACTGTGAGGATATTTTTGTTGATCAGAGGCAGAATTACCAACTAAGTCCTCGTATCTGTTTCCATTTTTTAAAACTAACTGAAGAAAATTATCATTATTGTTTCTAACTTCACCTGACTCAGCCTTTATAACTAGTCTATTTATTTCATCATCTGATATTGAATGAAGAATTATATCTTCCAAATATTGTTCATTATCGCCGTATTTTCTTGAAACCTTGATATTTAAATTACCTATGTCATTAAATATTCCCTCTCGTATACTTAATGTTGGTTTTAGCTTAGCTAGATTTTTCCTCAGATTATATGATTTTACCTCACCAAAAGTTGCAACATGATTAGAAAAATAAAATGATCCAACTCCTAGAAATACATGGAATATAAATAATGTAATCATACTTCTAACAATCGAAATACCATTTGATTTCATTGCAATAAATTCATAGTTTTCAGATAAAGTTCCATAAGTTGTTAAGGAAGCTAGTAATATTGATAATGGAAGAACTAATGGAACAAGTTTAGGAGAGAAATAAATAAAAAATTTACCAATTGTAATTATGTCAAGACCTTTACCTGCTAATTCATCTATATATAGCCAAAAAGTTTGAATAATGAAGATTAAAAAACATATTGCAAAAACACCAATAAATCGTGTCAGATAAAACTTTAATATGTATTTGTCTAATATTTTCAATCTTCTATTAAAATATAATCTTTAAATTTCTCTTTATCAAATTTAAATAAAGAACCTGTAAGAGGTATATTGAAATTATAACTTAATGTTAAAAAAGTACTTAAAACTAAATTATCTCTGTTCAATAAATCGATTTGTTTAATTGATAGCATATTTGAATCAATAATAATTTTATAGATGATATCATCTTGAATCCTACTTGTTGCATTTACAATTATTGATTTATTATCACCATTGTCTATGTCGATATCAAAATCATCTTTAAAAAAATTAAATAGTTGTACAGGAGAAAAATTGAAAAAAGTATTTGATACAGAGGTTACTATAATTTCTTTATTTTCATGAATAATTGTGTAGAGCATAGAACCATCATAAATTTGGTCTATTACTTCAGTATCAATAAAATACTTTTTACCCTCAACATATAATCTTCCGTTTGTTGGGAATAAATCATTTTCATTCTTTGAGCTAATTGTAAAGTTATATAATGCATTTTCCAAGTTTAAAGTATTTTCCATTACTTTCCTTAGTATTTCAATTCCAGAATTTTGTCCTTTTACAATTGAAAAACTTAGTAAAAAAATTATTAAAAAAAACTTAAGGTTAATTTTTGATTTCACTTAATAAGCTATCTAAAGAATTTAAATCTGTAATCAAAACCTGCCGTGGTTTACTTCCCTCAAATGGTCCTACTATGCCTGCATCTTCCATTTGATCTATTAATCTTCCAGCTCTATTGTATCCGAGCTTTAATTTTCTTTGAAGTAGGGATGCAGACCCTTGCTGATTACTTACAATTACCCTTGCAGCCTCGTCAAACATTGAATCTCTATCCTCTAAAGATATGTTTGAAGAATCTTTACCATCCTCTTTTGAAAATTCTGGTAAAATATATGCTGAGGTATAACCTGTTTGAGAACCAACATAATCTGATAATTTTTCAACTTCTGAAGTATCGATAAAACCACATTGAATCCTAGTTAATTCGTTAGACTGTGAATATAAAAGATCACCTCTTCCAATTAATTGCTCAGCTCCACCAGTATCTAAAATTGTCCTTGAATCAATCTTAGAGGTTACCCTAAAAGCTATCCTTGCAGGGAAATTAGCTTTAATCAACCCTGTTATTACATTTACCGACGGTCTTTGAGTTGCAATAATTAAATGAATTCCAACTGCTCTTGACAATTGTGCAAGTCTTGCAAGAGGTGTTTCAACCTCTTTTCCAGCAGTCATAATCAAATCAGCAAATTCATCAATAACTAAAACTATATATGGTAAAAATGTATGACCATTTTCAGGATTTAGCTTCCTAGAAATAAACTTTTCATTATATTCTTTAATATTTCTTGTCATTGCATCCTTAAGCAACTCATATCTTTTATCCATTTCTATACATAAAGAATTAAGTGTATTGATTACTTTATCATTATCAATTATAATAGCGTCATCAGAATCAGATAATTTTGCTAAATAATGTCTTTCAATTTTATTAAAAATTGATAGTTCAATTTTTTTTGGATCAACCAAAACAAACTTAACCTCTGCAGGATGTTTCTTATATATCATCGATGTCAAAATTGCATTAATTCCAACAGATTTCCCCTGTCCGGTAGCACCTGCCATGAGTAAGTGTGGCATTTTTGTTAGATCAACTACAAAAGTCTCATTACTGATAGTTTTTCCGAGTGTAATTGGAAGCTCCATATTGGACTCAATGAATTTTTTTGAGGATAAAAGAGACTTCATCGATACAATTGATTTCTTCTTATTTGGAACCTCAATACCAATGGTCCCTTTTCCTGGAATTGGAGCAATTATTCTTATTCCAAGAGCAGATAGAGATAATGCTATGTCATCTTCTAAATTTTTAATCTTTGATATACGAACTCCAGCATCTGGAACAATCTCATATAGAGTTACTGTAGGGCCTATTGTGGCTTTAATTTGTTTTATTCCAATATTATAGTTTTTTAAGGTGTTTACAATTCGATTCTTATTTGATTCTAACTCTTCTTGATCTATTTTTATTGTTCCATCTCCATAATCTTTAAGAAGATCAACACTGGGATTCTTAAAACTCCTTAGTTCAAGAGTAGGATCAAATTTCATAGAATCAACATTGGAAAAATCAACATTTTTTGTTGATTTTTCTTCCTCATTTATTTTCTCGACCTCAATTGATATATTATCAGTGCCAATATTATTATTGGGTTCGGTTTCGTCTAAAATTAAATTATCATTCTGTTTATCTTCATCAATAATATCATCCTTTTCAATCTCTAAATCTGAATCAAGAATCTTTTGCTCTTTAGCTTTAAAAAAGTTATTAATTAAACTAAGAGTACCTGAAGGTGTTACATTAAATAATATAGCAATAGATATTATAAACGAAAATATAAGTATTAGTAATATTCCAATCCTTCCTATATAAGACTCTAAAAATAGATTAACTTCAAATCCAACAATTCCTGATTGAACAGGGAAGTAATTTTTTAAATAACCACTTAGGATTGTGGTCCAGATTAATAACACTAAAAGCCAATTAATCTTTCCAAAAAGATCAAAGATTTTTTTGTTAAATAAAATGTAGTAAGATGATACAAGTAAAATTATCGGAAGAACAAAGCTGGAAAATCCAAAAAGTTTATAAATAAATAGGTGACTTATGTATGCTCCTGTTTTACCAAGAATATTTTCAACTTCAATATCTCTATCGAAAATCATATCAACATTACTTTGGTCAACTTTCCAATTAAAAATGTAGGAGATAAATGAGGCAAACAATACTAGAGATGAAAATAATAGAATATATCCAAATACAACTTTAAACTTACTCTTATTAGCTTTTTTCTTGCTATTCATACAAGTTTTGTATTTAACAAAAATACAAATATGAGATTAGATAATTAGTTTTTGGTAGCTAAAGTCCTAATTTTTATTCTAAATGCTGCGAATAATAAAGTCATAAACGGACTTATCCAATTAAATATTGCATATATAAAATACTCACCTACACTAACTCCTAAAACAGATGAGTGATAAGCACCACAGGAATTCCATGGAATTAAAGCTGAAGTAACAGTAGCTGAATCTTCTAAAGTCCTACTAAGATTCTCTGGTGCAAGATCTTTATCCTGATATGCTTTTTCAAACATTTTACCAGAAACAACTATAGATAGATACTGGTCAGAAGCAGTTAAATTTAGTGCTAGACATGAAGCAACAGTACTTGCGAATAATTTAAAAATATTATCAGCCCAACTTAATAATGCTTTACTTATTGATTTAATTGCTCCAATTGCATCCATCGACCCTCCAAAAATCATTGTACCTAAAACTAAAAAAATAGTATTTAACATTCCAATCATTCCTCCAGTTGAAAAAAGTTCATTTAAAATTTCACTATCAGTAGTTATCGATACATTGCTTGTAATAGTGTCTATTACTACTTTGTATGAAGCAATTACAGAGCTATTTGAGGAATCTGAAAGCTGATTAATTATTTGAGGTTGAAATAAAATTGAAAATAATCCTCCTAAAAGTGTTCCTACAGTAAGTGCTGTTATTGGAGGAATCTTTTTTACAATCATAATTAATACAATAATTGGAACGATAAAAAGCACTAAGGAAATATTAAATGTATTTTCAATTGACTCAATTAAAAATGAATTGTCAGTTGGGCCATTAGATGTCTGATATATACCAAGTATAATAAAAACTATTAAAGTAATTGAGATACTTGGAATTGTTGTATGTGTCAAATATCTAATGTGTTTGAATAAATCTACTTTAGAAACTGCAGCAGCTAGGTTTGTAGTATCACTAAGGGGAGACAATTTATCTCCAAAATAAGCACCAGCAATTACTGCTCCACCCACCATTCCTGCAGGAATTCCTAGGGCTTTTCCAATACCCACAAGGGCAATTCCTACTGTTGCTGATGTTGTCCAGCTACTACCAGTTGCAACTGAAATAATTGAGCATATAACTATACATGCTGGTAAAAATATATTGGGATCAAGAATTTTTAATCCATAGTATACCATTGAAGGAATAATTCCACTAATCATCCATGTTCCAGCTAGAGCTCCTACCCATAATAATATGATTAGTGCTGGTGTGACAGATTTAATACTATTTGATATGCTATTAATTACATCTTTGTAAGAAACATTAAATCGATGGCCAATTAAAGCTGCAAAAGCTCCGCTAAGTATGAGAATAAATTGACTTGAACCGGCTAAAGGATCTGCATCATAAATAAAAACGTTAGCATAAAGATTGAATGATAACAAGGTTACCAAAAAGATTAGAGGTAAAATTGCAATTTGTAGAGGTAAAATTCTTCTGTTTGTTTCTTTCAATGTAGATAATATCATACAATTTCAGAATTTTTTTTTAGATGCAAAATATTATTAAGCAGTTATTTGACTAAACTTTAATTATTTTTACGGAGTGGAACATAAAATTGAAAAAATCTTAAAAGAGAAGATTAAAGCTTTTGAAAAATGTAATTTTTTAATTGCCGTAAGCGGTGGAGTTGATAGCATGGTTCTTGCAGATCTTTTTCTAAAAAATAATTTAAATTTTTCTATAGCACACTGCAACTTTAAATTAAGATCAAAAGAGAGTGATAAAGACCGTGATTTTGTAAAAAAGTGGAGTTTAAAGCATAAAATTCATTGTCACAGTAATGAATTTAACACAGTTGAATTTTGTAAAAAGAATAAAATGGGTATTCAGGAGGGTGCAAGAAAACTAAGGTATGATTGGTTTGACGAACTTTTATCTAAGTATGATTTTGATTATTTAGTTACAGCTCACCATTTAGATGACCAAATAGAGACTTATCTTATAAATTCTTCAAGAGGATCAGGAATTAAAGGATTATTAGGTATTGTATCAAGCACAAAAAAAATTTTTAGGCCACTACTTGATGTTTTAAAAATTGATATTTTAAACTATGCAAAATTAAATTCTATAGAGTATAGAGAAGATTCATCAAATTCTAGTGATGATTATCAAAGGAATATGATAAGAAACTCTATTCTTCCAAGATTTAAGGAATTTGATGATAATGTTATGTTAAAGTTCAAAACAACAATCAATAACCTACACTCAACTAAGATATTTGTAGATAACATAATAGAAGATACAAAAAATGAGCTCTTTAAAATTGACTCAAAATCAATAAAAGTTAATGTTGAAATGCTTATGCAAAAGAAACCCTTAGAGTTTTACGTACATAATCTATTTTATGAATTTGGCTTTAACTATAAAGAAGTTATTAAAATATTTAATTCAGATTCAGGTAAACTCATTTTGTCAACCACCCATAGTATGACAAAGCTAAAAGGTGATTTAATAATCAAGAAAAATGACTAGAAATATACTCTTTAGCTTTATATCAATTTTCTCTTTAAACGCTCAGGATATTGAACCGGTTAAGTGGGATTATAATGTAAATAAAATTAATGATAATGAATATAATATTTCTTTTAGTGCATCAATACTAAATGGATGGAAATTATATTCTCAATTTTCTCCTGATGAAGGTGCTCTGCCAACTTCATTTAGGTTCATTAATAATATTTCTAAATTTGAAGCAGACGAATTATTCAATGAGGATGATTACATAGTTGGCTTTGATAATGTCTTTAAAATGGACCTATATTATTATGAAAATGAAGCCAATTTCAATCAAAATGTAAAGTTATTAGATAAAGATTTAAATCAAATTAAAGTCGAAATTGATTATTCATCATGTGATGATGAACTATGTATCTTCAGAAATGAAACTTTTAATGTAGTTCTTGATAATAGTATTAAAACTACTGAGACTGAAAATGTGACCTTAGAGGATATAAGGAAGTACAATGCACTTGAACTTGATCTAGACAAATCGAATTATGATTCTGTAAACTTTATTGAAAAATCAAATTATTTTGAAATATTCATATTTGGTTTAATTGCTGGCTTTTTAGCATTATTAACACCTTGTGTATTTCCTATGATACCATTAACTGTATCCTATTTTATTGATGAATCCAAACTTAAATATAGTGGGGCTATCTCAGCATCACTTTACGGTGGATTCATAATTTTAATTTATATTTTTTTAAGTATTCCTTTTCATGTTTTTGATAGTTTAAATCCAAACATATTAAATACAATCTCTACAAATGTTTACGTAAATATTACATTCTTTATTGTATTCGTTTTATTTGCAATTTCATTTTTTGGATATTTTGATATAGTCATTCCAAGTAATATTATATCTGGTTCTGAGAAGAAATCAGAAAAAGGTGGAGTTGTTGGAATTTTTTTCATGTCACTTACACTGGCTCTAGTTTCGTTCTCATGTACTGGACCAATCTTAGGATCTTTATTAGCTGGTTCACTGTCATCTGCTCAATCTGGTGCGATGCAACTTACATATGGTATGTTTGGGTTTGGAGTTGCACTTGCATTACCTTTTACTTTACTTGCTTTTTATCCAAAATATTTATCTCTAATTCCAAAATCAGGTATTTGGCTAAAGAACTTAAAAGTTTGTCTTGGCTTTATTGAACTTGCTCTCGCCTTTAAATTTCTTTCAAACGCAGACCTAGTTGAGGGCTGGGGTATTTTAAAGCGTGAAACGTTTATCATAATTTGGGTTATAATCTTTCTATCTATGTCACTCTATCTATTTGGATCTTATTTTGGTAAATTAAAGTTTAATTATAAAAGCATCTCAGGATGGTTGTTTTTGTTGTTTTCAATCTTCTTACTAAGTGGGTTATATGATAGTAAAAATGTTAGACTCTTAAGTGGTATTCTTCCACCTGAGTTTTATTCTATTGAAGAAAAACAGAGCGAATGTCCTCTTGGGCTAAATTGTTT
>Ga0163109_10002025_pt1 | contig 15963 bp, 14 predicted proteins | sample CRUFie1St13metaG_FD_108704 | JGI IMG/M metagenome (GOLD analysis project Ga0163109, IMG submission 108704) | Marine microbial communities from the Costa Rica Dome - CRUD Field 142mm St13 metaG | ecosystem: Environmental > Aquatic > Marine > Oceanic > Photic zone | place: Costa Rica: the Eastern... | reverse complement strand
TAATGCAATGAAAAAATCTACTAAACCAGCAAATATAGGAGTAAGTGGTATAATAATTCGTGGAAAATATACTTTTGTGAAAATACTAACGTTTGCAATTAATGATTGTGTTGATTTTGTCATAGATGATGAAAAATACATCCAAGGAACTAATGCAGCATAAGAAAATACAGGATACGGAATACCATCACTTGAAATATTTGCCATTTTCCCAAAAACAATAGAAAATATTATCATTGATAAAAAGGGTCTAATAATTGCCCAAGTAAAACCTAATACAGTTTGTTTATACAAAACTTTAATATCTTTCAATACCATAAAAAAAAGCAAATCTCTATAAAGATAAATTTCCTTAAAACTGATTAATAATGATTCTTTTTTAGATTTAATTTCAATCATGATACATAAATTAGCAAGAATTTAAATTAAATGAATATTGATATTTTTATAAGTTTTAAACCCGACAATAGATATTTTATAAAATCTAGAATGCCAGTAAGGTAATTCAACTCTTTCAATGTTCTAATAAATCTCGCTCTCTATCCCTCAAAGTTTTTAAAAAAAATAATATTTAATAATCCAGACATTTTATTTCATATCTAATAAAATATCTGTAATTAAATTAATATCATCTTCTTCAAGATATGGATGCATTGGTAAACTAAAAATACATTCAGATATAAATTCGGAAACGGGTAAATCACCTTGATTATATTTTAAATCTTTATTGACAGTCTGCATATGAAGAGGCTTCTGATAATAAATCATAATAGGAATATTATTTTTTTTCATTTTTTTTAAAATTTTTAATCTATGTTTTGAATTTTTAGCAAGAATTGAATATTGCGCAAAAACAGATAAATTATTTTTATCAATTTTCTGTGAAACAAAATGATCATTTAATTTTTTATTGTATAATCTTGCTATTTTATTCCTTAGTATTATTTCATTTGGGAAAATTTTTAACTTTTCTATTAAAATAGCAGCTTGAATTGTATCAAGTCTAGCATTTAATCCAGTTCTTATATTATCGTATTTATCCTTTCCCATTCCATGAACTCTTATCGAAAGTAGTTTTTCAACTAATTGCTCATTATTTGTAAAAACTGCTCCTCCATCCCCATAACATCCCAACGGCTTGGCAGGGAAAAAAGATGTTGCACTTGCATCCCCAAAAGTTCCTGATTTTTGATTATATGATGAAGCTCCAAAAGATTGAGCAGCATCTTCTAAAACTAGCAAATTATACTTTTTTGCCATTTTATTTATATCTTGATAATTAGCACATAAACCAAATATGTTTACTGGAATTAAAACCTTAGGACTCAAATCCATTTTTTTTGCTTTCAATACTGCTTTTGTAATTCCATTTGGATTTATATTAAAAGTTTTTCTATCAATATCAATAAAAATAGGAGTAGCACCAACTAATCTTATAACTTCTGAAGTTGCAATATATGAGAACGTTGTAGTTAGAACTGCATCACCTGGACCAATATTCCAAGCCATCAAACACATCAATAATGCATCAGTTCCCGATGAGCATGTTAAACAATATTTTGAATCAACGAAGTTAGACAATTTTTTTTCTAGAATAGTATTTTCTTTTCCTAAAATATAATTTCCATTCTTAAGTACATCCATTATACTACTGTTAATATTTTTCTCAATCAAATTATATTGCTTTTTCAAATCTATGAAATTCATTATTTTTTAATCCCATAATAACTTTTATACCAATTAATAAATTTTGGGATACCCTCATCTATTGAAATTTTTGGTTTGTAATTAATTAAATCAAATAGAATATCAACATTTGATTCAGTATTTTCCACATCTCCTATTTGCATAGGCAAAAATTTGACTTTGGCTTTTTTCCCTAAATTGTATTCAATACAATTTATATAATCCATTAGTTTAATTGATTGATTTCCACCAATATTGATTATATTGTATATATTTTCAATACTATTTATTTTTTTTGTTAATAAATGAATACAATTTACAATATCATCCACATAGGTAAAACTTCTTGAATGCATACCATTGTTGAAAACATTGATTGATCTATTTTCTAATATTGATTTAGTAAATTTAAATAATGCCATATCTGGCCTTCCCCAAGGACCATATACTGTAAAAAATCTAAGTCCAATTGTTTTAATATTATATAATTTTGAGTATGAATGAGCCATCAACTCATTTGTTTTTTTTGAAACACCATACATTGACAATTGTGAATCTGTTTTTTGCGATTCTCTAAATGGTAAATCAATGTTTGATCCATATACTGAGCTCGACGAGGCATATATAAGTTTTTTTATTTTTGAATTTTTGCATGATTCTAAAATATTTAAAAAACCAGTAATATTAACATCTATATAGTTTTGAGGATTTGACAATGAATATCTAACACCTGCTTGAGCGGCTAAGTGAACAACAAATTCTATATCATTTTTTTTAAAAAGGTTACTTAATTCTTCTTTGGATAAAATATCGATTTTATAAAATTTGAACGATTCAATTTTATTTAAAATTTGAAGTCGATCTTTTTTTAACTTCACATCATAATAATCATTAATGTTATCTATGCCTAATATATTGTAGTATTGAGATAATTTAATTATTAAATGATAACCTATAAAACCAACACAACCTGTAACTAAAATAGTATTTTTTTTCATAAGAAAATTAAAAAATTTGTAAATGAATCACTCAAAATTTAAACTTAATAGAAAAAGATTTAAACAATTTTTAATACTTAATTTTATTAATTAGAAAATTACAAATATAATTTATAAATATTCCAAGTAGTTTGGATAATTTCATTTATTTCAGAATGCACTGGTTTCCAATTTAATATTTCATATGCTTTTTTATAATCTGCAATCAAAATATCTATGTCTCCTTTTCTTCTAGGTTCTTTATGAAAATTTATTTTCTTATTAATAATTTTTTCAGTAGTTTTAACAACATCGTAGACTGAATAACCTTTTTCTGTCCCTAAATTTAAAATTAAGTTCTTTTTTTTGTTTTGCAAATATTTGATTGACAAAACGTGTGCTCTAGCTAAATCTGTTACATGAATATAATCTCTTATAGCTGTTCCATCCTTTGTATTGTAATCATCACCGTATATTCCAAATTTATTTCTTTTACCAACCAGAAATTCCATAATGCTTGGAATTAAATTTTGAGGATTATTTTCTAAACCTCGTATTCTCATCTGATTATCATAGCCAGTTGCATTAAAATATCTTAAAGAAGCGTATTTAAAATTATATATTCTACTAAACCAATCTAAATTTCTCTCAATCTGAAGCTTACTTTCACCGTAGTAATTAGTAGGAATTTTTGGATGCTTTTCATCAATAGGTAAATATTGTGGATTTCCATAAACAGCTGCAGTTGATGAAAATATAAAATTTTTAATATTAAATTTTTGGCACGCAATTAATAAGTTTGAAGTCCCAATCACATTATTATTTAAGTATTTTGATGGATTAACCATAGATTCACCAGCAGCTTTAAATGCTGCAAGATGAATGACTACATCAATTTTGTTACTAAATATTTTTTCCAAATCATTTTGAGATAATAAGCTACCATTATAAAATGAGGCTTGTGAATCGATATTCTCTTCATTACCTGACGATAAATCATCAAATACTAATACTTTGTAATTATTTTGAATTAGTTCTAAAACTATATGAGAACCAATGTAGCCCGCTCCACCTATGACAAGGACATTCAAATTAAAATCTAAATTTCATTATCTAATAAACTTATAAGATATTTTCCGTATCCACTATTTTTAAGATTATTAGCATTTAATATTAATTGTTTTCTTGATATAAATTTCATTCTATATGCAACTTCTTCAATACAACCTATCTTCAAACCCTGTCTTTTTTCTATTACTTCAATAAATTGACCCGCTTTTAATAAAGAATCAAATGTTCCTGTATCTAACCAAGCTGTTCCTCTACTTAATTTAGTAACTGATAATTTACCTTTATTTAAATACTGTTTATTTACATCAGTGATTTCATATTCACCTCTTTTAGATGGCTTTAACTGCTTAGCTATTTGGACTACAGTATTATCATAATAATATAAGCCAGGAATAGCATAATTTGACTTTGGATATCTTGGCTTTTCTTCAATAGAAATTACTTTATTTTTATCATCGAATTCTACCACACCATATCTATTTGGATCAGTCACCTGATGAGCAAAAATATTTGCCCCATTTGGATTCATACTTGATTTTAATTTAAAATGAAGATCAGAACCATAAAAGATATTATCTCCTAAAATTAAAACTACATTGTCTTTATTAATGAAATCCTCTCCAATGGTGAATGCCTGTGCTAATCCTTTAGGTTCTTTTTGTTCAGCATATGTAATGTTGCATCCAATATTACTTCCATCACCTAATAAATTAACAAAATGGTGCAAATCATTTGGTGTTGATATTATTAATATATCTCTAATATTTGACAACATTAATACAGACAAAGGATAGTATATCATGGGCTTATCATAAACAGGAATTATTTGTTTACTTATAGATAAAGTCAGAGGATGAAGCCTAGTACCTGAACCGCCAGCTAAAATGATACCTTTAGTATTCAATTTTAACTTTTTTCATCTGAGTAATAGTAGTTATAATAATTGTAGTAATAACCTGAATAATATGAATTGGAAGTATCTATTGCATTTACCACAACCCCAGCTAGATTAGCATCAGCTTGCTTTAGTAGAGTTAAGGCTCTATCTAAACCAGATTTTTCTGTTATACCTGACCTTGCAACCATAATAAACTGATCTACATATTTCATGCAAACAAAGGCATCGGTCACTGCAAGTAGAGGAGGAGCATCCATTAAAATTACATCATATTTTTCTCTTAAATTTTTTAAAAGATCATCCATTTCATTTGATGCTAAAATTTCTGATGGGTTTGGAGGAATAACACCCGAAGTCAAAACATCTAAATTGTCAAATTGGGTTTTTTTAATGACATTATTATAACTCAAATCTGAACCTGAAATCAACCTGCTTATTCCAGGCTCTCTTGAAATTGAAAAAACATTATGAATAACAGGTTTTCTTAAATCAGTATCTAATAAAATAGTTTTTTTACCTAAGTTTGCATAGGTTATTGCCAAATTTGAAATAGTGGTGGTTTTGCCTTCTCCCGGACCAGGAGAACTAACTAAGATAACATTACTTAAGTTTCTATTTTTTTTTGTATACATTAAACTAGTTCTCAAACTTCTATATGCTTCTGAAATTGGAGATTTAGGATCTTCATGGGTTATTAACCTTCTTTGAATTTTTTCCGCATTACCAACTTGTTGATATCGATTTTTTTGATATTTAAATCCTTTACCAATCGATGGAATTAGAGATAGAATAGTTAAATTTCTTTTTTGTAATTCATGAATAGTTTTAATAGTTTGGTCTAGAAATTCTCTAAAAAATGCTAACCCAATGCTTGTACTTAAACCAAGGAATAGACCAATCAAATAATTTCTTTTTTTGTTTGGAGATATTCTTTTGTATATAGGCCTAGCTTCATCTACAACTCTTACTCTACCTGCTTCAGAAGCCTCACTAATAAGGACCTCTTCTAGTTTCTGTCTCATTAATGAATATGTATCAGAATATATATTTATATTTCTCTTAAGTCTTGTAAATTGAAGGAGCTTTTCAGGTAGCTTCGATATTTCTTGTTGATAATTATCAACGAGTTTTTTCATTTCATTAGATTTTACATCCAACATCACTGATTTAGCATTGAAACTAATTACAGAATCCATTAACTCCTGTCTATATTTTATAGGATCAGCGATAGAAATACCTTGAGCAATTAATTCTCTAGTTTCTAATTTCAAATTATCTTTTAAGAGTCCTAATTTTTGTTTCAAATTTCTTACAACTTGATGATTTTCTCCTTGCTGTGTAATAGCTGAAATTAATTCTGTTTCTTTATAGGCTATTTCTTTTTTTAAAGCAAATAATCGATCATTTATTGAATTGGAAACAGAATTTGTCAGTTTTTTTTCTTCTTCAGTTAATTGTTCAATGATATATTTTTTTCTTTCATCTATAATATTTGACTCAGAAATTGATAAGTAATATTTTGATTCTGCATCAACTAAATTGTCTAATAAAAGTCTAGATTTGTTGTCTATTCCAAAAACCTGTTCTTTTTCTTGAAAAATTCTAAGTTGTTCTTCAGAATCCGTCAACTGTTTTTCTTTTTTTTCTATTTGAATTGATAAAAAATCTTCCAAACTGGACATTTCTCCTCTAGAAGCCTCAAGTTCTAAACTACTGTAAACATCAATTAAAGTATTTAATAATAAAGCAGCTTCATCTGGATCAATGCTTTTCATTGAAATATTTAGCATATCGGTGTTTTTAATTTTATTAACACTGATACTATTTCTTATTTTGTTTGCAAACAAAATCGATCTATTTTCATCGATTTCTTCTATTTGTTTTGGTTTTTCTTCTGACATTAAAAAATCCTGAATAGGATTAGTTTCATATTTCTTTGTTCCAAAAAGAAACAAATTATTTTTATGTTTTGAATTGAATAATTTTTTGACAGTTTTTTCAGCTAACGATCTAGATTTTAATATTTGTATTTCATTTGACAGATAATTTGCATCGCTATATTTATTAGCAAACATATTTATTTTAGTGGGAAAAGGATCTTCTATCATAATTAAAGTTTTAGCTACATAAACTGGCTTTTTTAATTCAGAATATATAAAACTCATTATAAATGAAAATACTAATGATATAAACAACATTAATTTATACTTTTGAACAACGTAAAATATCTCTCGGAAAGAAAAAATCTCTTCTTCAAACATTAAAGGAATTTGATGTTTATCCTCTTTTTGAAAGTTATTCATTATTAAATAAAAAATAGATATTTAATATTGTAATTATTGTGTTGAAAATTGATTGATTCTCTAGTAGTAGTGATAGATTGCTTTGATTTATGAATATTGAGTCATTAGGCTTAAAAGTAAAATCTTGTTTTTGTTTGTTTTCAATTACAGATTCTAAGTTAAATACTGTTTTTGGACCATTTTTACTCAACAAGTTAATTTTTTTAAGGTTTGCTCCTGGAAGTGGTCCACCAGCTGAAGCAATTACAGTAAATATATCTGTATTTTCATAGATTTTATATGTTCCTGGTTTACTTACATGTCCAAGTATGTTAACATACATATAAACATTGCCAAATTCATCAGTATTATAATTATTTAAATAACTGCAAAATGAAATATTGAAAAATATAATGGAAATTAGTGTTTTATAGATTTTAATCATGTTTTATAATGTCGCCAATTTAATACAATTACCATAATGTACACAATTGTGTTTTTAAAAAATTCAACTTATAAAATCCAAAAATTTTACATAAAAATTTTTCTTATTTTCTTCAATTATACTAAATGGTTTTATTTCAAGACCTTTTAATATTTTTTTTGGATTATCTTTTACTAAAACTTTTGCATTTTCTCCCATTATTTCAATTGCCTCTTCAAAAGCAGGAAGTAAACAAAAATTTCGTTTTTGGTTATTATGCGCATCTGATCCAATTATATGAATCATATGTCTATTAAGCATTATATTTACTGTTTTTTTACATTTTTTCCCAAAATGCCCTAAAATACTTCCTGCATCAGCTTGGATCAAGCATCCAGCGTTTATTAATTTTTCTATAATTTTAATATTCATTTGAACAATTTTATTTCTCTCCGGATGAGCAATAATTGGTGTCGTTCCCGAAATTTTTAGTTCATATAATATCTCGAACATATTTGGAGGCAAATGAAATGGATAGAACTCAATCAACATATAGTATCCATGATTAAAAACAGTTAACTTATTTTTCTTCAAATTAACTAGATTTGGCAAATAAAATACTTCAGCACCTAGATGCAATTTTATATTATTTTTACCAATTGCTTCTTGAAGAATATTAATTTTTTTCTTTAAGAAGTCATATTTTAAATTTTTATGTTCCATTTTTGGATGTTGAAAGTGAACAGTTGAAACTACATCCGTAATACCTTGTTTCATTGCATGCTTTAACATTTCAATCGCTTCCTCTATTGTCTTAGCACCATCATCTACTCCTGGTAATATATGATTATGAAAATCGATCATACTAGATATTACAAATTATTTTTCATTTTTTTTTAATGAAAAATAATATGTTTGGTATTTTAAAAAGTAAAATAAGCCTATTAAAGTGAATGTAATAAAACCATATGCATGAAGTAGTATCGCATAAGTACTTCCTAAATCTGTTTCAAAACCTAAAAATTCCATAGAAAAAATGACAGCAAAATGAAAGGTACCAATCATACCTGGTGCTGCTGGAATTGCTATTGCCAACGTTGATAATAATAAAATGAGCAAAGAATCAAAAATTGATAGACCTATGTTTAACGAAAATTGTATTAAATGAACATTTATCCAAAAAATCATCCAAATCATTAAAGTAAAAAATATTATTTTCTTTAAATGATCTGATCGTAAAATATTGAAAGATTCAAAAAAATCATTAAAAAAACTGTAATTATTTTGAATAATTTTATCTTTCACGATAATTAATAACAACAAAATAACCAAAAAGATAAATAAGGATAAAACAATGTATTTTTTTAATTCAAAATTAATTGGATAAAAAAATAAAAAAAAAGACAATGCTAATAATCCAATGATATCTAAAATTCTTTCGATAAAAACTGAGCCTGCTGATAAACTTTTTGATAAACTAAATTTTTGACTCAATAAAAATATTCTATAAAATTCACCAAAACGTAATGGAAAAATATTGTTTCCAAAAAAACCAATCATTTCTAATTCAAACAAATCTTTAACTCTAATGTTATCATTTTTAGTAATTAAATATTTCCATCTAAGTGCTCTGATCCAAACGGAAACTATTAATAAGATACAGGGTATAATAATATAAATTATTTGTGTTTTTTTTATAATATTTATAAAACTATTAAAATTAAAATCTTCAAATGAATAGTATAGAGCAACAAAACTGAATGTCAAACTAATTAAAAATTTTGGATTAAAAATAGTTTTCATCTATTTACGTAAATCGATAATAAATGAGCTTGATGTGTCAATATTAAAAATTTCATTTTCAGTTTTTAAAGTATCTATTAATATATCTTTAATATTTAGTTCATAATCTCCAAAATTAATTTTAGAAAAATAACTTGATGAATTTTTAATTATTTCTAACTTCAAAGATTTATATTCAAGTAAATAAGTATCTTTAACAAAAGTATTAATTTTAAGTGAATCAATATTGTTGTTTTTAAAAAAATTTTTTAAGTAAATAAAAACTAACGAATCAGGATTTTGTATCATGATTTGATTTGTTCTTATATCAAAAATTCTCATATCTTTCAAATTAGAAAAAAAATATTTTGGACCTAATTTAAGTTTTAATTGATTATTCTTATATAATTCTAAAAAACCATCATCTGATTTGTTTAGTTGATTATCTTCAATTTTAAATGAAATATTTAGACCAAATTCTTCAAAAATTTTTGAATATGTACTTAAATCTTCATGCAAGATCGTTTGTGAGATCAAAATTTGAATGAAAAACGTATAAGAAATAATTTTGATCAATAGATCTATTTGTAGAAATCTTTTATTAAATCTGTAATATAAATAATATCATCCTTTAATAATTCAGGGAACATTGGAAGAGATAAAATTTGATTTTTATAACTGTTAGAAATAAAATACTCATTCTTATCCAATTTTAAATAATCGTATGCTTTTAGTAATGGTAGTGGACTTGGATAGTGTATTGCAGTTGAAACACCGTTAGCATTTAGATATTTTTTTAATTTATCTCTATTTTCACATCTTATTACATATAGATGAAATACATGTTTTACATTGCTATGAATTTGAGGAACTTTCACATTTTTAATATTTAATAATAACTCAGTATATAGTTCAGCATTTCTAATTCTTAATTCTGTCCACTCATCAATATATTTTAATTTAACGGATAAAATTGCTGCTTGTAAACCATCTAATCTACTATTGATACCTTCTATTTTATGTTTATGCTTTACTAATGAACCGTGGTTAGCAAACATTTTAGCTTTTTCTGCTAATTTATCATCATTTGTAATAATGCATCCTGCATCTCCATAGGCACCTAAATTTTTTCCTGGGAAAAAACTAAACGTACCCAAATGTCCCATAGTACCTACATTTTTTTTATCCCACTTTGCAAAATGCGCCTGAGCACAATCTTCAATTAAAAATAATTTATATTTATCACAAATTTTTTTTATAGTATCCATTTCTGCTGGTTGTCCATATAAATGTACTGGTATAATAGCTTTTGTTTTTGAATTAATTTTTTTTTCAATTTTTGAAATATCTATATTGTAATAATCATTGATATCAATAAAAACAGGTTTAGCTCCAGTTTGAGAAATAGTTTCAGATGTGGATATCCATGAGTTTGAAACTGTTATAACCTCATCACCAACTCCAATATTTAAAATCTTCAACGATATATATATGGCATCAGTACCATTAGCACAACTTATACAATGTTTTACTCCATATTTTTTTTTAAAATCATTTTCAAATTTTTGAACATATTTCCCTTTTATAAATGCAGTATCATCAATGACAGATTGTATAGCATAGTCAATTTCATCTTTAATATTATTATATTGAATTTTTAAATCAACAAAAGGTATTTTTTTCATTTAACTTTCTTTTTTTTTAATAATTTTTGCAGGATTACCAACAACAACACAATTAGGGGGCACATCTTTTGTTACAACAGACCCAGCTCCTACATCTGAATTTTCACCAATAAGAACAGGAAATATTGTAGAATTACTACCAATAGTTGCACCTTTTTTTATGACAGTTTTTTTCCAACCTTTTTTTGATTTTGTTCGCTTAAAAGATGGTGGATGTAAGTCATTTATTGTCATTACTCCATGACCAATAAAAACATCATCTTCAATTTCAACAAGTGAGCAAATAAAGGAATGAGAAGAAATTGTTACATTATTACCAATCAAAGCATTGCTCTGAATTTCAACATATGGTCCTATCATGCAGTTTTTACCAATTACACAACCATAAATATTTGCAAATTCCCAAATATTTGTATTAGTTCCTATTTTTGAATCTTTAACTATTGAAGTTTTACTAATTTTCACTTTCAATTTTTTTTTATACTTAGAATTTCAACAACTTTTTTTGCATGATAAGCATCAGTTAAACATTTTTTCCCTTCTATAATACAATCTAAAAAATGGTCAATCTCAGCTTTTAAGGGTTCAACCCAATTTATTTTAGGAATTTCTATTTTACCTGATCTATAATTATATGAAAATGTATTTAAATTATCAAAATCCATATCTTGTCCTAAGATTGCCATTTTATCAATACCCTTATCAAAAATCATAACTTTGTCATCTGATATGTCATCATATACAACCATTTTTTTTGATCCAACAATCGTCATTTTCCTGACTTTATTAGGATCCAACCAACTAACATGAATATTAGCCATAATTTTATTTTTATAATTAATATTTAAAAATGCTACATCATCAACATCTTTTTGCACATAAGATTCACCATTATATTTAATCGAAACAATTTCCGGATTGTCTAACCAAAATTGGATTATACTTATATCGTGTGGAGCAAGATTCCATAGTGCATTTACGTCATTTCTTATTCGACCAAGATTAAGTCTTTGACTATAAATATATCTAATTTCACCCAATATATTTTGTTTTATTAATTTTTTAATATATCTTACTGCTGAATTATACAAAAAAGTATGTCCTACCATAGCAACTAATTTTTTCTCATTTGATTTAAATGCAATTTTTTCAACTTCTTGAGTAGTTTGCGCCATAGGTTTTTCAATCAAAACATGTTTATTTGAATTTAAAACCTTCATAGCTAATTTATAATGAGATGAAACTGGTGTTGCAATAATAACTGCATCTATCTTATTATCATTTAAAATCTCATTTACATCATCAGTAGAATGAATTTTTGGATATAAATTTTTTATAAAATTTCTTCTATCATTAGAAATTTCACAAATTTTCACCAATTCGCACCTATTGTTGCTAACTAGATTTCTAACTAAATTTGGTCCCCAGTAACCAACACCAATCTGAGCAATTTTTACTTTAGTTTTCATAACTTATTAAAATGCACATTGTTTAAAAATACTAAGTTTGATCATCAACAATCAACACCATTTTAGGTAATATTCGCTTTAGTTTTCATAAACTATTGAACTAATGTATCTAAATAGGAAGAGTCTACCAACACCTCTCTTGCTTTACTTCCACTGTAACCTGAAATAATACCTAGTGACTCAAGTTCATCTACTAAACGTCCAGCTCTACTATAACCAATTCTAAACTTTCTTTGTAATAATGATACTGATGCTTGCCTGTATTCTATTACTAATTTTGCTGCATCCATCAATAATTCATCTCGTCCTTCAATGTTAAAATCGGAATTATCTGTTTTTTTACGAGCTTTAGGTAAATGTTTCTCATCTGGTTTTGGTTGATTTTCAATATGTTCTAATATTTTTTCAATTTCATCTAATTCAATTAAAGCATTATGCAATCTAGTAGGTGAAGATTTTCCTGGAGGTAAAAATAACATGTCTCCTCTTCCTAATAAGAGTTCTGCACCCATTTGATCAATAATTGTCCTAGAATCAATTTTTGAGGATACTTGAAAAGCAATTCTAGCAGGAAAATTAGCTTTTATTAGTCCTGTAATTACATCTACTGATGGTCTTTGTGTTGCAACAATCAAATGGATACCAACAGCTCTAGCCATCTGAGCTAGTCGAGTAATTGGTTCTTCAACATCTCTACCTGATGTAATCATTAAATCTGCTAATTCATCAATTAGAACAACTAGATATGGTATTTTTTCTAATTCTGGGTTTGTATTAGCTTTGTTTAAATATTCAGAAATATTTCTTACAGTTGCATCCGCAAAAACCTCATACCTTCTCTCCATTTCTACAAGGGCTGCTCTTAAAACAGCAACTGCATTATCTGCTGTAGTCATAACATATTCTTCAATATCTGGTGATGTAATTAAATGATAGCCAACTAAAGATTTATATGCGGATAGTTCTAATTTTTTAGGATCTATCATAATGAATTTTACTTCATCTGGCTTAGCTTTGTATAGAATTGATATTATAATTGTGTTAATGCAAACAGATTTACCTGCTCCAGTTGCTCCAGCAATCAACAAATGAGGCATTTTAGCTAAATCATATACATAGGCTTCACCCGAAGTAGTTCTTCCAATTGCTAAAGTCAATTTTGATTCACTTTCAATATATTTTTCTGAGTTTAAAATATTTCTCATGTATACAATTTCAGGATTTTCATTAGGAAGTTCAATACCTACAGATTTAGAACCAGGTATAGGAGCAATAATTCTAACACTTTGCGCTCTCATAACCCTAGCGAGATCATCAGATAAATTTGTAAATTTATTTACTCTTACACCTTCAGCAGGCTCTATTTCAAATAATGTAATAACAGGTCCTGGAGAAATTCTTACAACTTTACCGTGTACATTGAAAGTCTCTAATGCGTGTTCTAACTGATTAGCTTTTTCAGTTAGTACTTCTTTGGAGGTTTTTTCATCAAACTCGATTTGATTACTTAATAAGTTAATTGAAGGAAGTTTATATTCTAGGTAACGACTTTTTCGTTCTGAGAGTTGATCTAAATCACCTTCAAGAATTTTTTCCACTTCTCCAATTTCAATCTTTTCATCATTGGAAGATTCTATTATTTCTTTTGCGGTAACAGCAATATCATTATTTCTATTATCAAAATTTTCATTTTTATTTTCTATTTCATCATTAGAAATTTTGATTTCTGTTTTATTTTTTTCAATTGCATTTTCATAATTCAAATTTTCCTGATCATTTTTCAATTCTTTATCAATTGATGAACTATGTATTTTTTTATTAATAATATTTAATTGACTAATATTTTCTTTATCTTTGTTAAAATATTTATTTTTAATTTTTTTAATTTTGCTTTTTGATAAATTGTAAATTTTTATCAAAAGATCAGATATTGAATAATTAAAATAATTTGAACATAAAAAAGTAGTAGAGACTATTAAAAAAATTACAAAGCCATAAAATCCTATGAAATCATTCAAAAATTTTCCTACAACTCCACCAACTAAACCAGAATTATTGTACGAAATCATACCTTCAATGTTAAAGAATTCAAAAAGAGCAAGCCATAGACTAAATAAAAATGAAAAAATAGTTAAATATATAAAACTTCTATACCAAGGTTTAATTGATCTCTGTAAAAATATCTCAATTCCTGAAATCATAATAATGATTGAAAAAAATAAAGATCCCCAACCAATGAACAACTTCATCAAATAATATGAAATATAAACTCCAAAGATACCGAAGATATTATTTATAGATATATTAGGATCAATTGTTGGCTCCTCAAATGGATCATGTGATAATTGACTTATGAAAATTATAATACCAACAAAAAATAATATTGCACCTAATATTTCTCTTTTTAATTTCGACATGTTATGTTTTTAAAGAAGTTTTTTTAATAAAAGGTTTAAGATATAATTTTGCTTCAACTTGTTTATCTCTTATAAGAATCTTTATTTTTTTTTGATGTTTGATGCTATCAGATTTTATTCTAGCTAATCCAATTCCACAATTTAAGACTGGTGATTGTGTACCACTTGTAACTTTACCAATTACTTTGTTATCCTGAAGTATTTCATAACCCTTTCTTGGGATACCTCTCTCTAACATTTTAAAACCAACAAGTTTATACGTATCTTTTTTTTTAATTATGGTATCTTTACCAATGAAATCACCCTTATTTAGAGATGTAATCCATCCTAAGTTTGATTCATATGGAGTTATCGTTTCATCCATATCATTTCCGTATAAACAATATTTCATCTCTATCCTCAAAATATCTCTTGAAGCTAAACCACATGGTTTTACATTCATATTAATAAATTCATCCCAAAGAAATTTTATAATTTCATTTGAAGCCATAATTTCAAAACCTAATTCACCAGTATAACCAGTTCGGCTAATGAAAATTTTACTGTTTTTATAACTTGATTCAATAAATGTGTAAAAATCATTTGATATATTTTGATTTTAAATGCTTTCTAAAGTTTTTCTACTATTTGGACCTTGTACTGCTATTAAACTATTTTGATCAGATATATTATCTAAATTAACATTGTGAGACGAATTCATTTTTAACATCCAATCAAAATTTTTATCAATATTTGATGCATTAACAATTAATAAAAATGATTTTTTTTCTTTGTATAAAATCATATCATCAATAACACCACCCTCGAAATTACACATAGCCGTATATTGAGCATCTCCAACTTTTAATTTTGTGATATCATTTATTAATAATTTTTGAAGAAATTCTTTTGAACCCAATCCAGATATTCTGAATTGGCCCATATGGGAAACATCAAAAATACCTACATTATTTCTAACTTCTTTACATTCAGCTAAAATACCATCAGGATACACAATTGGCATACTATATCCAGCAAATGGTAGTATTTTAGCTCCTAAGTTATAATGCTTATCATATAAAATTGTTTTTTTCATCTTAATTTACCTAGAACCCTTTTAATAATTTCCTGAGTATTAATATTCTTTTCATCACTAATTTTTAGCTCTGTAATTGTTTTATTTATTATACTTGTTTTAAAGCCCAATGTTTCTAAGGCTTGAATCGCTTCAGAAAAAGATTTTGTCAAAGTATTTTCATTTTCAAATGGTAAATCATCTTTATCTAATTTAAC